>Ga0210059_1009609_pt1 | contig 15072 bp, 10 predicted proteins | sample Ectturendosymbi2_FD_188042 | JGI IMG/M metagenome (GOLD analysis project Ga0210059, IMG submission 188042) | Ecteinascidia turbinata endosymbiont from Florida, USA - Sample 2 (SPAdes) (version 2) | ecosystem: Host-associated > Tunicates > Ascidians > Unclassified | place: Key West, Florida...
GGTTTCTGCATGGTTGACAGCATGTTAGATAGTTTATCAATGTTTTTCCTCAAACTTCTAATGTTTATATGAAAGATGCAAATGTCATCTGGCTTTCTATTTGACATAATTGAATTAAAAGAGTTGGAAAGCGTTGCATGCACTTTGGTTTTTGTTGTTTAGCACATTTCAACCTTTCTACTGTGTGAAAGAAGTTTCTCTGCAAGCGATGTGGTTGTGTGTACAAGTACTTAGACCAGTTACGCTGTGAGAGAAGTCAATAGCACATTAGTATGTCAATAAAAACTCTGTTGTTACTTTGTAAAAGGTGCGTTAACTCAAAACAAGCGTTACGCTACTTCATGTTTGAAATCACTTTGTTTTTCTTTTTTTGATCGATTCTACGCAGCAGATTGGCAGATATCAACGTAAACGAATTTATCCAGCTTGGGCCAAGCCCACCTTATGGGCAAGAATTTACAAAAGTACGATCAAAATAACAAATTTTCATGTCTCAACCTGATTTACTTTTTCTTTCATGTACGTCCACCTGCTTCGACCACATCACGCTATGGGTCTTGTACAAACCACTAATGAAGGTTACTGGTGGAATTTCGGATGTTTTCGTTTATGTTTCGTGCCGTTTGGAAGCGCACTACCCGCGTTTTTTAGGGAGGGTCATGTGTTTGGTTTTGAAATAATGAAATTTTTCCGACAAGCAACAACTTTCTTTTTTTGGGTGAGATGAGCTTGGGAACAGTTTCTGAGTTGTTCAAACAGGAGCATGTGCGCCTAAAACGTTTGCGTTAGCATTGGTTATGGTGGGAACAATTTTGCCAGAGTGGGGAAAATTATGCCAACATGTTTTTTTTAAATACATCTGAGCGGCGTTTTAAGGACTGCAATGCCGAAAGCAAACATTAATAATTAATGAAACTTACTCAAACCGAGGCATTATGTCCAAGTACTTTCTTCAGCAGACACGTCAATACTGAAAAAAAAACAATAGCGACGTTGGCTGCTATGGCGTTTCAAGGGGAATCTAAACAGATCAAAATTTAGTTAACGCTTATAGTTTTATTTTTTAAAGGACCATGACACATTACAGACAAGTTTATCTTAAATTTGTCTAGTTCAAACTTACCATAATGAATAATACTGCATCGTTATCGATCAAGACTGTGGCTGTACACTCATGTTAAACGACAGAAGCTTTACCCCAGCTAAAAGCTTTCTTTACTGGTAACCACGCCCTATTAGGTGCTTGACAGAAACAACTGAGCGTAATGACATACAGAAGAAAACTAATCTCCCGTTAAAACCATGAGTGAAACATGTTATCAGAGAAAGCCTGTAGCCTGCAAGATCTGACTTCAGAACAACGTCAGGTCTTTTGTGCCTTTGCGATCCAATGAGGCAGAAAGGTATGCAGCTCAAGCGGCGGAAAAGTCCAGAATGTATTCTTTGGAGATGAGAATTTCGGTCATAAACTAGGTTCTAATTACTGGCAAACCAGCAAATTGTTTTAGCAGATCACCTTCTTGCTTGCGGTGAGACCCTCGGCGTTCAGCTGCATTTTATTGTGTCTACACTCTACAGCAGGGTTGCCAGATTTATTTTTTCATAAAAGGCCAAACCTTCAGTAAAAAAGGCCAAAAACGGCCAAAAAAATGGCTGAAAAAAGGCAAACACTTAATTAAAAATGGCCGAAAAAGATCCAAACCTTCACTTGACAAAGCCAAATTTATTAAACAGTTTGTCTTTTTAAGGACTGCAATGCCGAAAGCAAACATTAATAATTAATTAAACTTACTCAAACCGAGGCGTTATGTCCAAGTGCTTTCTTCAGCAGACACGTCAAGACTGAAAAAAAGCAATAGCGACGTTGGCTGCTATGGCCTTTGAAGGGAAATCTAAACAGATCAAAATTTAGTTAACGCTTATAGTTTTATTTTTTAAAGGACCATGACACATTACAGACAAGTTTATCTTAAATTTGTCTAGTTCAAATTTACCATAATGAATAATACTGCATCGTAATCGATCAAGACTGTGGCTGTACACTCATGTTAAACGACAGAAGCTGTACCCCAGCTAAAAGCTTTCTTTACTGGTAACCACGTGGGGAGGTTGTGGCACGTTTTTAGATTGATCACGGATATTAAAAGATTATTATTTATTAAGAACCAACAAAAGATGAATAAACCTGTTTTGTTTGGTGCATGAACCAAGCAGAAAAGGCTAGTTGTGAAATACATGAGGCTCCGATCCGCAGCGTTCAATATGAAGCTCTAATCTAGGGCTGCAGGCTTGTCACACCACACTGTCACAAATTCTTATGCAGATTTGAGCCTTCGGTAGTTGCTGCAGGGACATGGGGTAATGGTGTGGACATCGGCTCACATTCTCGGTGAATGGCAGTAAAATGTGAAGTCATCGGTGATTGAAGTTTTCTATATATCCTCATGAAATTTAAAGTAAATAATTTTTTTTCATGTGCAGTTTCACCCTACAGCTATTTTACGTTTTCAGTTTTAAACTTCTGCTTGTTTCTAAAATACTTTCCTTATCACAAAAGCGTACAAGTAAGTCATTTTACCCGTGCGTTAATTAGGATATATAAAAATACAGTCAAACCATCTCATCACCACACAGCATTTTAGCTAAAAACTACGATTTCCAATATGGGTACGCGACTTTTCAGTCTGGCCGATCCGGTCAGGCCGATTGGGTCTGGCCGTTTAGGTCAAGCCGTTTCGGTCTTAGCCGTTTCGGTCACGGGACATTTCGGTCTAGCCGTTTCGGTCTGGGGACATCTCGGTCACGACATTTCTGCACATAAACAATTGATTACATTTGTTTATTTAAACGATTATATAGGCACACGAAATGTCACGCTAGCTGGTGATATACCAACTCCCTTTTGAGGACTTATGATTGCGATTAAATCTGAATTGTAATTATGAGTTTAAAGTATTGGTGTTCGATCGCAAAATGTCGAAAAAGATTTAATTTGCTTGCTGATGATAATAGAAATCATATGTTGATGCTGATTAACTTTTGGATCTTGGATCATGTCTATAGTTTTTTTTAAATGAAACCTTTCGTTGATTAAAGTACGTTCGCATTAAAAAGTTAATATGTAAGATTTCTGCAAGATTTCATAGTCTGACCGAAATGTCTCGAGACCGAAACGACCAAGACCGAAAAGCCCCATGACCGAAACAGCTCAGACCGAAACGACCAGAGCGAATCGGCCAGGCCGAAAAGTCCTGTTCCTTTCCGATTGTAATAAAGAATTGTGTGAAACCAAGGCGTGGGTTATACAATTGTACTATTGATCGAGTTACGAAAAACGGGCTATTGTTTCTGTCATGTACAAGTGGCTGAAAATTTCTTTTCAAGGCAAAATAGGAGAAAACTTTGTCGCTTTTTTGACGGAATTACATTTCTCCACGCTTTGGAAATATTTTGGATGCAGACTAACATCAAGTAGGCGAAGTGTTCCATTACACAGAGGTTTTAATAAATTTTATATCCTTGCCTTTAACCGGGTTAAACTCGAAAAAGTATAGCTGGATGGTTCCCATCGTTTTTGCGCTGATTTTGCTAGCCTATAAGCAGTTTTATTAAACTAAGACGCAAAACATATCATCCACAAAAACATTAATAATAAAAAAAACATAAATTATTTGGTCCAAGAAATTATTCCATCAGACGCTGATTGCTGCGAACAGTATAGACTAACAGCTTTTGAAGATGGAACGATTTACCTTGGAACTGTAATTGCTGTTAAAGACAAACAACGGTTAGGCCTACTATGTGTATGAAGTTTTGATTCTATTAGCAGTTATTGGCATGCAAATAGATCTCAATCTAGTTTACCATTTGCATATAATGACATTCAACAAATATAGATTTGATGATTTTAAAGAATTAATTTTTATATCGCGTCTTTTAAGGACCATGCACAGCCTGAAGAGTGTTGCTCATTCAGCACCTTTACTGGCTTGGGTTCTGTTATTGTTGTCAAGTGTACGCACAACAAGAGTTCAGAAGAACTGCTTTTTTCTCCTTCAGGAAAAGCAAAGTGGAAGCGAGTTCTCAGATACATGCTTTGCGAAACCGGATACTCATACCAGGAAGTAAGCTTGTAAAGGTTCATCACAGGCAATGGCGCAGTTACAGTAGAAAAAGGAAAAGCCACTTGCCTTATGTGAAGATATGACAAAATGGTATGACGCAAACAAACAGAATCTCTCAAAATGTATTGGAAATTTGAGGAAAAATCTTGCAAATACATATCCTAAAAATCAGGAACTTACACAGAAAACTAAAGAACTTGAAAGTTGTTATACTTAGAGTAAATAAGTTTGTTTATAGGTTTAAATCACTTTTGAATGGTTTATCCAGAAACAATTGCTAATTTAGCTCTGGTTAGCAGCTTCAGCAGCGTCAATACCTGATGTATCATCAAATGTTTTTTGTTTTTCTTTGTACTTACCAAAAAGTAAACACTCTGTGTCTAGAAATAACTGGTAAACAAACACGAAAAAGTAATCGAAAAAGTATACACGCGAACAATGTGATTCAGTAGAGGCAAAAATCGTTAAAAGATCATGCATTACGACATTTTCTATAATACATTTACAAATATTAAGTGCTGTAGAGTTGTTGAGAAAATTTTTAAGCATTTCTCGTTTCCAAGTATTTCTCGCATACTTTGGAAACCGATAATACACGAAATACAAGGGTTACCGAAGCTACTTATAATACTAAATGGCAGGCCCGTAACCAGAGGGGGCGCAGGTGGAGCGAAGCCTCCCTTAGAACATTTTTCGCTCTCCCCTGGAAAAATGTGTTGGACATAGTTTAAAACTATTGGACATAGCTCAAAAAATTTGGACCCCTCTCAGAAAACTCTTCGCCCCTCCTGGTGTCCCAAGCTGGTTACGGGCCTGCTGATGGGCAGTAGGGGATATATCCGCTAAAAATGACAAACTTTCAAACCACTGTGATTCTAAATTACTTCTGCGCAATTCACATATTTTATGCAAGTGTAATAGTTCAATATTATGAGAATATTAGTGCAATTCTATAGTTTTCGATTTGAACCAGGAAGGCATATAATAAACACTGAATAAAACGTTATGAAATTCAAAATAGGAAAAAAAATTATCAAGAAAAATCAACGTCATTCTGATATAAAACTAATGGGAAAAGCTGCGCGTTTTATTATGACATTGTCAATCGGAAAAGTGGCACTGAGTTGTTTTGCTTCGTGGTTTAGGTTAGGCCGAATAAACCACAATGATATACATGGACGTCAGCAGGAGGGGCAAAACGGGCATTTTCCCCTCTGGGAATTGGGACCAAGAATCAACATTTTATAGAAAATTTGAAGTCAGCAGCTTAATTTCGATTAATTGAATTAATTCTTGCATTGATAGTTTATTTTCCAGTATGACACTCACACTGTACAAGAGCCAGGTTCACTATTCTGGTGTCATGCGGTGAAGAGCTTACAGTTCACTCATGTCCGCTCTTTTTCCTGCAGAGGCAGGTTGCGAAACTTGCGAGGGGATTGTTCTATCGTTTGTCCTTATTACGTAAAAAAAAGATGGCAACAACGAACAATGACTGCTGGTAGTGGAAAGGCACGTAATTTTATTCTGTGTCAAAAAAATCGTGGGTGAATCTGTAGCAATTCTTCCACAAGTTTGAAAAGTCCATTGTTAGTGTGAGATTAATGTGAATAATATGCCTGAGTGAACAGCTTAATCAAACTACGCTTATTCAGGCTCCTTCTCACACAGCATAAAACTTCCTGGCTTGTAAGAATACCTCTATGCAGGCCTGTGGGAATGCATTTAATAGTTCTTCTGAGTGAGTACTAAGTTCAAAGCTACATTTTCTGTGGACAATTTTCACGATTCATGTGCTGAATTTTTGTAAACCTGCATGGGATTCTAACTTTAGTAAGTTGTCCGATAGTCGTGTCCAGTGTTTTTTTTAAGGTGTTTTGAGGGACCAAAACGGTCTCTCAAATTCCTCCAACGGTCTCTCAAAATATAACCAACTTTTGTAACAAAATATAACCAACTTTTACATACTCAGATGAAATATTTGCGGTCTCTTAAAATTTCCTTGCGGTCACCAAAGCGAAACCTTAAAAAAACCCTGGTCGTGTCCAGTGTTCCCTTTAAGAAAATTATACGCTGAGCAAATGTTTATTTTGTTGCGCACGAAGCGCATGCAACTGCGTAACCATGCAGACACACAAACAGTGAAGCGCTTCCAGCGTCAAAAGGGCTATGTGATATATATATACCGTATTAATTTACAATGTTGGAAGTGCGCGAAATTGAGATAGCACTGCGCAAATTGTCTGGTGGTGCTGCGCAGTTGCGCAGTTGCGCTTTTTGTTTTCCACATTTCCTACACTTAAGTTGAAAAGAAATTGCAGTACATTCATAATTTTTAAGTTTTTTCTTCAGTCTCTCACTCCCATGTGTGTTTGGATATCGTTCCATCAGTTTGAAAAGTGAAGAAGCTCCCTTTGCAACGTTGGGATGAACATTTTACGTTATGCATGACCTACGTCTCCATTTGCAGTGGCACACTGCATTCTCCGAAACGGAAAAGTCGGTCATGCGTACGTCACTTCGCTGTAATTCGGATTAAAAGAGGTTCTTCGCGCATTGTTAGGTATTAGTATGAGAAGCATGCAAATCATTTTAAACTGTAACGTAAAAATCCGATGTTGAAGAAGGCAACAATCTGATGTTAACAAGACTGACCCGCAGTGGTAACACTGCTGGCAAGTCGTGCCAGGTAAATAAAGTCGCAGTTTGTGGTTTCCTAAAATCTGCAGATAGCCTATTGTGAAAATTATCGCAATACACCTGGCTATGGCTGCCAACGAAGCGCATTTTTGTGACCGTTGTTGTAGCATGGGGCATTTTCGTTGTGGCGTAGTCGCATAGTAAGGGTAAAGCGTTTCGTGAACGTACGTCTGCATTGCATCGTCAGCAACCTGAAAACGATTAGCAAAATGTTGACGATGCCCCACCCTGGAAAAATTTCTGTGGACGCCCATGATAGTACTGTATATAAGCTCTTGATGTATGTCTGCGGTTGATCAAAAAACACTGCAGCAACTGCCGTTTTATCATAGTTTTGCAAATAAAAAAATGTAAATATTTTTTATCCCGAAGACATTGAATACGAACTGTTTTGAAATGATAAAACATTGTGGCAATTGCATCACCTGCGTGAGGTAAAACTCTAAACTCGAATGCAAAAACACATTCAACGACATGTTTTCACATAGCCAACGCAGTAAATCCAACGCAGTAAAGAGAACTTTTACGAATCAATCTAGCCAACGCAGTAAAAAGAATAACATTTACGAACAGAAGATGTAGCAAGCCAGTGGCGTAGAAGACATAATCAACTTCAAACTTTCTTTTTAACTCTACCCTTGTGGAAATTTTATTTTAAAAATAACTAGTGTTTAACGGTTCGGTCAGTAACTTAAGGTTGAAACGTCAACAAACCAAAGTTCGGTGTGAATTGCAGATACGATTTTTTCTTCTGTGAAAATAATGCCAATACTGGTGAAAGAACACGACAAAGATGTCTTCGATTCATTAAAAACAAACATTGAAAATCTAACATTCAATACACTTAATTGCAAATTGTAAGGACGAACATTTCTTTAAAAACACAACAAATATTTTTGTCATACTCGCAATTCGCTGATTTAGCAACAAAAAATCAATTCGAAATGCTGCCTTGAAAAGGTCTTTTTCTGAATGAATATTTTCATAACAACAAGCATATGTATCTAAATTATACAACTGCTATTCGAACTTTACCTGAAAGACTTGGCCAAAACAAAAATTTGAAAATACAAATTGAAATATACGACTTTTGCGGATTGTTTTATCAACAACAAACGGTGAATGCGTTTTTATATGTGCTTTGCTCTTTAGATCAGCATGATTTGCTACACGCTTTACCACGTGCACCACCCATCACAGTTGGTAAAGCATGTGCGCATAGCATGGTTGTAGTTTTTATTTAAGCGCGCCTTCATCTGCGCAACGGATTCAACTTCTATTACAAATGTGAGCGAGCTATTAGAAGATATATGTTTTGTTTAATTTGGTGATTCCCGTAAGCTGACCCTGCTTCCTTCCAGAAAAGTCTGCCTAGTGCAGCAGGTGATGGATGAAGGCTGGCAGAAGTCGTTCTCGGAATGAATAAATAGCAGGTGGTGTGCGATGAGAGAATTCCGTAATCCCTTGAAAAATTAAGGATGTGGTTTTGCAGTTTCAAACAGTCATTAAAAACCCATCAATTTTAAGAAGGGGTGATGTTGATTATTTTAAGAGCTCACACTGAGACCAAGCGCGTGGTGAATGGTTTTATTGCAAGTCAATGCGAGTTCTATGTAATTAATTCCCAGGAAAAAAACATCATCAAGGAAGCATGAACTAGCATGCATAGTTTATTCAGACTCTCTTGTTGTTTCATAAAATGATGGAAAACGACCAAAGGATCCAAGCAAAATTTCGTAAGACGAATTTTTGTTAAGAAAATGCTCAAGAGTTGACATCATGTACGCAGTGCATTGGAGTGAAAGAAAATAAAGATGGAATTCATCAAATTTGAAAACCTGTTTATGAACCAGAATTTTTCTTTGAACAGAACACATGGATTTGGCTGGAAATGACACAAGTGTTTTAAACGAATCCGCGCAGTTAAATGTTAATGAGATGGAAATATTATCAGTAACGTTCCATCCATAGTCCTTTTTACCAGTTGAACGCGGGCATACCACTGCTGCACGCTTCTTTGATCAATTTTGTAGCCAACTCTACGTCTTTCGAAGTTTCGTCATCCTTGCACATTATGATGAACTTTGAGAAAAATCCACATTGGTATTGCGTGTTTATTAGCCTCAGTATTCCCTAGTTGTAGTGGTTCCTTAAGATAAAAATGACAATCGATAGCTGGCGAAATGCTTCATACAGCACAAATTCCATTGCCAGAAACGTGCTTATACAACACAAATTATACAACACAAATTCCGTATACAACACAAATTCCATTGCAAGGAAACACTCGGTAGCAAGTGGAAAGCTATTGTTTACACGGTCACGTGATCAAGATAAAATGAAAAATGTGTCCATGGCTAGTCTTCAGAACTATGCTTAACACGTGGGTGGGTGCTGCACGTAACGCTTTTATCGTTGAGCTATTAAGAGATGTGATTAACCGCTCGTCGTTGAATCCAAACAGTCATATCGCTAACCTCAACCGCTTCCACCAACCAGACGCTTTGTGGTCAACGGTGCGCTCATTGCAAATATTTTATTTTCGCAGCCAGTAAATGTGTTTGCTTTAATTAGGACAGTGTTTAGTAACATCAAACGAAAAACCTTGCCAAGAAAATAGCAAAAGCATTGCAGATGCAAATAAAGAATATCAGCTTAGTCTCGTGTTGCAAGTCTCATCCAACAGCAAAAACACATTACTGAACCAAAACACCCGTTCCTGCAGGGACGCTGTGCATTTCTCCATGGCAGCAAACTATCAAGCTTCTCCTGACTGAAGCTGGTAAGGATTTCCGTGATACTGACGATGCCTGAAAGTGTTTACAGGAAATGCGCTTCTTCCGCGTGATCTTGCGTTCCCAGAATCAAAACCAATAACGTTTAGTTACTGCGTAACTGCGGTAACGACTCCTGTGCACTATCCATAACGTATCACCTGACCTGAAAGATACGGAAGAAAGGACGACTTAGCAGTAAACAACAACACAGTAGAGCGGGAATTACTGAAGAAACCTGAAAGTGCTGGTTCCCTGCCAGTGGAGTTGCACAGTTGTTGATTGATAAATATTTTGCCTGCCTATCAGTTAAGCTACGAAAAATTCATTACAATTTTTTTGTTTTGTTCTAATATTTATTTCCAATTATTTTGTTAATCACTACGCAACGGCTCTTTATTCTTATTAAATATTTCTGTCATGATCACGATTCTAAATTCCTTCATTGAGGTATAAGCAACTCTTTTCATATCTGGAGAAACGGTGCCTAGAAATGCAAGTTGTATAGGTTTTATCTTGATCAGATCGGTTGCAGCTTGACCAAGTAAATCCTCTCAAGTTTATTTCAACCATAGCAAAACCAAATTATCACCAAAAAAGTGTGAGTGGTTTCTCATTAATTTTTGTAACTTTCGTTATTAGTAGCTTTTACTAGTTGTTTGATGTAAAAAACTTACATAAAATCCAAGTTTAAAGCGTTTTCGGCATTAAAATCAAGTTGGTAGTGCATTGAACAAATGGAGCAAAATTCTGAAAACAATTTCTTTCGACATATTTTCTTGAAATATGTAACAAATTTTATATTGAACCCCGCTACATCAACCCATAAAAAAACTATCTCAACCTGAATTTTGCAGTACTGTTAGGATTGGCACCACCTCTCTAACCTTTTTTGGTGATATAGATCACGTTGACAAAAATGAAATTGGATACTGTTTGATGCAGACCCGCTGTTTTAACGGTTTTCAGCCTTCAATTCCGTGACGTCAATCAGTGGTAGAGGAGAATTCTCTTCTCCGTGGGTGTATCGATTATTTTACAGAAGGTAATTAGAGACCGAATAGCATTTGGCCGCTTGCAGCCACATACATTCATAGCACATTTTTGTAACGTCTCATTGAAATCCTATGCGATATCAAAGCTTCACAGCAAATGTTCTGTGTCGGCCGCATGCTGATGTTCTGGTTAAGAATGTAGCTATCCGCTGCGCATTCAAGAAAAGTCTTAAGAAAAATCAAGATCTGCCGAACTCTAAGCGAAGTGAATGATTGAGGCCCCACGCAAGTTAAGAACATTTTAACCAAACCAGGTTAAAAATATCTTCCGGAAAATGATATCCTAAAATATGTGAGGGAACTTGCAAAAAATGGTTAAGTGATAGCAAACATACCAGGCCCGTAACCAGCTTGGAACACCAGGTGACGAGGAGTTTTCTGAGAGTAACCACAATTTTTTTGACTGAGTCCAATGATTCTCAATTATGTCCAACACATTTTTCTAGATTCTATTTGAATAAGCGCTGATGATGCCTACATCGTAGGCAAAATATATATACTTTGTAAGATCTTAAAGTGTCTGATTCTTTGCTGAGAAAGGATCTCTTTCCATAGACACATTCTTCTATTGGGCGAAAAACTGTGCAGGGGTTATTTGCCAGTGGCGGATATTCAGCGCGTTCAAGATGTTCATTGAACGCCTGGAAATGAAAAAAAAAATTAAAAAAATCGGTTTTAGGGCATTAGTTGGCGATTAGTGTCAAGAGCTGCTTTTATTTGTATTGTTTTCTTATGCAGCGGATATATTTCTTAACACGGCCGAACGATTTTAGCATGTTTGCCCAAGCATGACTACAGGTTGTTCAAGAACACCCGAAGTTAAACAAATAAAGAAAGAAAAGAAAAACGCCAGTGGAGCCAAACTATAACGCTTTTGAAACAGCCAGGGTGTTCACTTTGTCTGTTGAACAACTTGGTTACGCCATGTGTTGTTTTGCTAGCATTTCGACTTAATGTGTACAGTGGAAGCAAGTTGTGCAGTAGGATGGATTCCTTGTAGTGGACTTGTACAGATGGATTTTGCTACAGGTTGAAATAGCCTACTTTGGCTTGGTAGGTGGTTTGTCTGTGTGATGATTACTGTAACAGTTCGGACGATTTTTAAAATGAGAATGCACGAAGCTGAATATTGCTGACTTCAGTAGTGGTGTGCCTAGGCTCACGTGCAAAGTAGCCTAGCGATAAAATGTGGAATGCTGATAGCAGTTGAAAAACGGATGCTTCCTAATACGTAAGCCAGTAGATTAATTTTATGATTCTGTGTCGAAAATGCTATTTATTTTTTATCACTAAGTTCAATTGAAAAGATTTTGTCACGAGAAATTAAATCAATTAATTCTTATTCGTGCCCGATGCTGTCGACGTTCTAGCTAGCGAACGTGCTGCGCGTGGTTTGATTATTATGGTCAACTGCCAATCTGTTCAAGCGTTCAAATGGTCTATGGTAGGCGACAACCACCGCGGCTGGTGAACCTTCACAGTTTTGGGCTGGTTGTGAGCCTGGTGAACATCTTACTAAAATGGTCACCGTACGCCACTGGTCTTCGCCCACCTGCACCCCCCTGGTTACAGACCTGAAACATATACTTACAATACACGAAAGATATTTCAACGAAAATTGAAAACATTAAAATACAAGTTTTTAATGGTATTAACGTTTGGTTAATAAAACAGACTAACTTACCAAGAAGTGCTGTTCAAACTAGGAAGCAAAGCTTAAATGTGAAGTTAACTAAATTAATTTTATGTTAATAGTTTTAAAAACTGAATAACTTTATTTTGCATTAGTCTGTGAGAAGAGAAATAGCTATCATGCTCCAGAATATGTGCAAATTTACTTTTTGCTAACGCAATTATTAAACATTGAAAACTAAAGTGAATGGCTAGGTTTTATGTTCTTTTGTACCTGATAACGTTTAAAGGACTGCTAGCCGTAGCATTTTAATATTCGTAACTTGGAAAACCGACATGGGTACAGAAAGAGACCCTGAGATTAGGAGAAATACCTTTTCGCAATGCATGGTGCAGTTAGTACAGGGGAATGAAATTTTAAAGGCTAACCGAAGGCTTGCTTACCAGTATATACCCGAGGTACTGTACCCAGCCAAATCTCTACAACATCTTTACAATGGGGGAACCCTCAATTTTCATTGTCAACCTGTACAATAAAATCGTTTACGCTTGCATGGTTTCATCAAAGTTATTCGTTGGTATATACTGTATATAAATTCTTTTCGAGATTATGTTTCAGGCAAAAAGTGATCATATACGATGGTATAAAGAGTAAACAATCGTTTCAAGCAATTATTTAGGCGACCATTTTGCAAATGAAATAGCTTTGAAAAGAACTCATTCAGGCAAGAAAGGAAACGTCAGACATTTTGACGTGATACGTAAAAGGGGAAAGATATTCTGCTTCGTCAATTTCAAGCAAACCTTCAACTGTGGATAATCCAAAAGGCTGCAGACCAGTGCCTTACGTGTAATTTCCTTTTAAGATTCCTTATTACTTATAAAGTCACCTTTAATAAAAAATAATACAAGCGACCCAACAACAAATTATGGAAAGTATTAAGGATGAAAAGTTAAAGCAAAAAAATGAGCAGTTGGGGAGTCCAGAAATTTGAAGAGCTATCGATATTCTGTCAGCCAAAGAAGCACCAAAGAGCTTTTCGAAACATAATCCAATGCACTAGCGCGCGTGTTCTACTCAGAACTCATGAATCATTCACCGCTAAACAATGCGCAAAACATCGTTCACCTGGATACGCTCAAGTGATGTTGACGAAAAAGTTAATAAGGATATCTTTAGCCAACAACAGTGTAGTGAATCTTTGTATTAACAATCCTGAGCTATCAGGCGCCAGCTTCCTTTTCTTTGAGGTGAGCATTTTCAAACCCATCTTGCTCAAAACCTCAGCGTTTTCATGACTGGAACGTATCATATATTTTTCCAACATGTTGAGAACTGCGTTCCTCGAATACACTAATTACTTTGTTTTCGTCTATCGTGCTGAAATGCTAACATTGAAGATCACCATTTTCTTACAGTAAATCACGTAATTCTTTCACGTAAAACTACGCATCATCCGTCCTTACATCTTATTCAAATAGAAGAGAAGATTTTATTTGAATAAGATGCGAGGACTGATAATGCGTATTTTTACGTGAAATCGATTTCCTATTAAAATTTGTGATTGATTCTTTGCTTGGTTCACCTGTGGAGTGAAGTTACACTCAAGTAAGTGGCAGTCGTAAATTGTTCTCCCTTTTGCGATGAAAATGTGGCAGCCCTATTGAGCTTATTTAGATATAAACGTGGACAGAGCAAAGAGGGATCGTCACCTTTACAAGTGTAGAGCTTATCTAATTGTTTCTAAAACACGTAAAAAAGCAAAAGAGGCAAAAATGAGAGAGGAAAAAGTTGCAGCCAAGTCAAGAAACATTCAATTGACTATTTTACATTGGCAGTGAAGTCCAGCGAAGACATTTCTGCAGAACCTGTAAGAGGGCAGAAAATCGAAGATGTTCTTACGGACTTAGATCTGCGTAACGATGAGAATAGACGTGGTTTAACCAACGGTGCAATAGCAGAAGAACGTCAAGTATCATCGAAAAGCACGATAGATGAGATGGCTGACGTTATCATTGGAGGTAACGATATCGGCCTCTAGTCAGCCAACATACCGGAAGAAATGCAGAAATATTGGATGAAAAATTACACAAGTTCTCTTTGAAACTGTGATGAAAAGTCAGTTTTGAACCATGTTGTTCCACAACACAGAAAAGACAGAAACTCGTCACGGAGATGCACTGCAAGTTTTATTCGTCGGCAGAACCACAACGGCGAAGTAGTTTAAAAAAGATGGCTTTGTTTTTCTCCTTCACAAACTTGTGTTTATTGTTTCAACTGTAGACTGATGTGTGCGGATACGACTAAATGTGCGCATTTCCTGATTAGAAAAGGAATCTGTGACTGGAAGCACGCTCTTGAATGCCTGAGGAGACGCGAGTAATCAAATCAAATACATAGATGCCACAATAGCTACCCAGCACAAAACTATGAACTACTACAGAGCAAAAATTGTCTGCTTGGATGCGAAAGGGTTATGGAAACCCGGGCAGAGTTTCATTTTAGCTGGGTTTACACTTTCTCTGCCATGCTCAGCTCCTTGCGGAATTGAGCAAACCACGATAGATACCGGTTGCGACCCAGCACTCCCGTGTAACTGTGTTGATCATCGAGCAGACTGCAACCTCTTCAAAACAATAACCTTATTAAATTCGCAATGGGCCATCAACTTTAAACCACGATAAGAATTTATGAAACTGTCGAGGGGCGCCCGACGAGACAACCTGTTTAACAGTTTTTTTTCGGTGTCCCAGCGCCTTAGCTTTAATTTGTATGAAATTGTTTAA
>Ga0210059_1009610_pt1 | contig 15072 bp, 10 predicted proteins | sample Ectturendosymbi2_FD_188042 | JGI IMG/M metagenome (GOLD analysis project Ga0210059, IMG submission 188042) | Ecteinascidia turbinata endosymbiont from Florida, USA - Sample 2 (SPAdes) (version 2) | ecosystem: Host-associated > Tunicates > Ascidians > Unclassified | place: Key West, Florida...
TGTATGCTTTGGGATATCCATTTCTGATCAGCATGCTTTTAATGTTCATGAATTCACTGTGTATGGCATTATATGTGCTGGCGATTTTATAAGCCCGGTCAAGTAATCCAAACACAAGATTTCTTTTTTGGTGGTGTGGAATGAAACTTGTCCAATGCGTGTAGAGGCCAGAATGAGTAGGTTTCCGATACGTTGTTGTTTGTATTCCGGACTGAGTTTTTTCTATTAGAACATCCAAGAAGGCAAGAGAGTCACCGCACTCCAATTCTTTGGTAAAAGTGATGTTATTATGTACACTGTTGAGGGTATTAAAGAACATTTCCAGCGCACTCATGTCGTTGAAAGCAACAAATATATCATCTACTGTACATAGCGCCAAAGGACGATTGGCTTGTTTTGAACGTTAATTTTTGTGAGAGCTTCATCTATAACGTGGTTCATTATCACGTCGGCAAGCAGAGGAGCAATGGGCGAACCCATTGCTACGCCGTCAATTTGTTTGTAGAATTTGCCACTGAATTGGAAAGTGATGCTTTGGCAGATCCATTTTAGTAGTTTTTTCATTTGTGTTTGGCTAATGCCTTGAAATTGTGTGCAGCCGTCATGAAATAATGATTTGACAATAAGGTTGGTGGTGAACTTTAAAGGAATATTTGTGAAAAGGCTTTTGACATCAAATGATGCCATGACACAGCCTCGAAGATCGTTATTTTGAATTTCTTTTACAAAGCTGAAAGTGTCTCTGACGATTGTTGAGTGATGACGAAGCGGAGCTAGGACGTTTGAGAAGCACTTGGCAGCCTCGTGGTTGAAACTGCCCATAGCTGAGATAATGGGTCTCATTGGGTTGCCAGGCTTGTGTGTTTTGGGTAACCCATATAGAGATGGGGTACTGGCTGAAGTGGGGTACATGCGGTGATAATCTTCTTCACTAAGGCTGTTCTTTTTTTGCAGTCTATACAGAAACCGCTGAAATTTTGTCAGATTCTGCAAATTGTCATCATTACTGCTCAGAGAAAATTTGCTAGCACCACTCAATATATCTTCCATTTTTGACACGTAGTCAGCTCGATTGAGTACGACCACACCATTGCCTTTGTCCGGCTTAGTAACAATGATGCTATTGTCATTGCGAAGAGAATTATGCGCCTCCAGCAACTCTTTGCTCATATTAGCATGATGGTGCTTCCTTTGCTTGAAGAAGGCGGGTATATAGCGATTGTATAAGTTTAACATTTTTAGTTTAAAATCCAGGATATGTTTTGGTGCCAAGTGTCTCTTTATTTCGCTATATGTCTTTTCGAATTCAACTTTTATCTTTAAAAGGTTGAGACGATGGGGATAAAAGTAATAATCAAAGCCTCTGGCGAGAATTTCGGTTTCTGCTTATGTCAATTGCTTGCTAGAAAAGTTGTGCAGAGTACCGTTGTGATTTGCAGAAGGATTTGATGCATGTGGGAGTTCACATAAGCTCAAAGTACCGTGCGTCACCGCCCACTGGAGGCTGGCGGAAAGGCTAAGAAACCGCTAAGAAGCAGCTTCTTACTCCAAAAATGAACAACACAAGGTTAAAATGGGCAAAAGCATAAATATTGCACCGTGGGGAAAATGCTATTTTCAGATGAAAGTCATATTTTCGAGCAGATAAATTAGATCTTCTGGCGATTTTTTATTATTCCTATAACGTGATGGTCAGTTTTTCGTTTTCTGTCTTTGTACGTCATACTGCTCATTGTTTCTTGTTATTACTAAGTTGCATGTTATACGTGGTTAAAAAACATTGCCCTGAGGAAGCCCACTTGAATAGGTGGGCGAAACGTCGGCTAATAATAAAAAATCGCCAGAAGATCAAATTTGTCTGCTTGATTTAAAACCTGGTGGCAAGCGCTACGAAATAACAACAAGAGCAGCAAAAAGAACAGCGTCATATTTTCGTTCAAGGGATACACAGCAGTTTTGTCGGGATAAGCAAAGGCGAGCAGATAAGTCCTGCCTGACCATTTCATTGAGGTAGCAAAACGCCTCCAAAAGATGTTCTGGGGAAGTTTTAGCTTTTCTGGAGTAGGTTCACTCATGCCAATTGAGGATATGATGAATTCAAAGAAATATATTGACGTAATTGAAAGAAAAGTCAGGATATGATAAGGGCATTCCCTGATGGTGGAGGAACATTCCAACAGGATCTTTCCCCGTGTCTTTCGTCTAAAAAAGCGAAGATGATTTTCAGGAAAGCCAAATTAAATGCGTTGGGTTGGCCTGAAAACACGCCAGATTTTAACCGAGCTAAGCTCAGTGTTGAGTCTGAATCCTGACATTGCAAAGCCTATATAGACTTTGACACTAGCTATATAGGCTTTTTTTCGGTCATAGACTAAATTTATTTGTAAATGTTTTTTTTTCGGTCATAGACTAAATTTATTTGTAAATGACCGAAAAAAATTAATTCAATTCGGGTCATAATGTCCGAAAATATAGACTAGTGAGTACTGTTACGGCGAGTTTATTGCTGTTGTGGAACAGATGTCCGAAATGCCTCAGTTAAAAAATAGCTTTGAAACTAATTCGTAATTTTGCCAAGAAAAAGGCACGCAAGATAACCCTGTGTCAATAAAATCAGCCTATTTGATAATTTACTATTATTTGTGTTTTCTGTTGATTGTAGCGTTGCTGAAACAGGGTTATTATGGTATGTAGCAGGGTGGCCAAACTTCAGCTCTTCGAACCTTTGCACACGGCTCTTTGAGGATTCCGAAAATTTATATATTTGTTTTTTGTTTTTTATTTCTATTGCAAAATGTAGAAATATTGTAAAATGGTACTGTGGTAGCTAGCGTGCCGTACAGTATTGCATTTGCAATCGTTCCAAAAAGAAGTATGATGTCACAGAAGTGCAGATTGCAAATAAATTCGTGTTTTTATATTTTAATGTTGCGGTTCTTTGTAACTTGGGTTTTTACGATATGCGGCTCATACATAGAGCAGGTTTGGCCATCCCTAGTATATACTCTGTGTACAAAAATTGCGCACACAATCATCCGGAAAATTTGCCGGCAAACCATTGCGCATAAGCAAAGTTTTAATGCATTGGAAATCTTCGTACATAATTCCGTAAGAGCTGACTATTGCGTGGGCTCTTTTCATAAGCTAATTTACAATATTTCCTTTAAAATGTCATGGAACGAAACTGAGCCAGTTGCTATACACACCTGTATGCGTATGTGGGCTTTCGATGTCCGAATATCAATACCAGATTTGCAACGTTGATTAAGCACAACACGGAAGGGAATATGCAACCGTTAGTTTCTAATTCCATGGTGAAGCGACTAGGCTACTATCATGCACGGCGTTAATTTGGGAAAACGCGTTAATTGTCTGGTTGGACTTGCAGTAAATTTGAATTGTGATTAAGATGTCCATTTATGTTTATGGCTACTATCGGTTAGTATATAAGTAGGACCGGGCTTACTAGGAATTCCAAATGGCAAATTTGATTTTTGCCATTATCATGTACGAAATGCTTGTACATTTTTATGTTCATTGTCAAGCCAAGAAGCAAAAAGACGGGGTTTTTTACTAGATCCTTGTCGTCGTTCTATTACTGTATCAGGGTTATAGAAATATTAAATTTGTTTTGGTAGTGAGAAATGTCATAGCCTGCTATTAATGTTAAATTTGATGTATAGTTGTGAAATTCCCAAAGCAACTGTATTATGTGCATTGTTTGAGATCAGCCTGAAAGATTTTCAAATTAACTATTAGCATTGGCAAACAATAAACAAAGCACACCATTGTCTAGTCATAGTACTGCAAAGCTAATGAAACTCTTAATCAGCTATGATTTGTAATTTATAAGCGGGCCAAAACAGGTCTCCCACCAGCACATTTTTCGTCTCAAAGGCTCTGCCAGAAGCGTCCATTCCCGCGTACTCTTTGCCGCAGATCAACCGGCTGATTTCGTTGAGAATGTTACATTGGTGGCAAGGTAAAGGTAAAATCGCTTTTAGGTCTCCCTTGCACCCAACATTTAATATCTAGCATGAGACCGGACAGGGCGCAAGTACCGTTTGTTCAAGTCTTCACTATAACCCGATCGGGAGTCGAAACCAGCTCCAGGACGAGCTCAGCCCAGGACTCAATTGCTTAGAGGGTTAGCAGACAGTAGGATTTTAAAAGTTTCATTTTTTATCTCGAAGAAGCCACTGCAGAAGGCACCCGCTTGAAAAATCGACATGGCAAGCTTGAAACACCTTATTCCAGAAATATGTGGTTGCATCCAAGAGTGCAGTGATGAAAAAGAGCATGGGGGATATTTTATTGTAAGAAAAGATGATAAGAAAAGATCTTCTTACCTGCAATGAAGATCTTAAAACAATTTTTTTGTTGGAAATTTCACGAAAATAGCAAAAAAACACCAATAGTTTGGTATCGCAGTTAAAATAAGGGAACGCTACTCTCTTTTCAAAAAAGTGATGGTCGACCCTCTCCTGTGTTCCCCCCTACTGCTGCTCTTGCTGACATGTAATTCTCGTATTCTTAAGCAGTCTGCTTGACCTATAACGACTTGTTTAAACTTGTTATCGAATTAAACACATAATAAACTCTTTCTGACTTCAGCATTCCTCCAATAGTCAAGTCTACAGCATCTCTCTATACTTGAGTATTTGTTTACCGCTCTGTGTCTGTCCCACATAAATTTCAGCAAGGACACAGGTTACCGAAACGGCGCAGTTTGTCTGTGAGTATTTAGCATTCTCCAAGCTCAAGAGCCACGCACAAGTTTATGGAACGTCTCATTAAAGTTTCAATTAAAGTATGAAAATATATTTATTTTCACAATGACCACATGGTTTTAAACACAGCTTGAAACATGGACCTCCACTCTAAGGATGATTTTTAGATTTTTTTTTGTTGTTGATTTTGATGACGGCAGTTGGCGGCAGGCCTAAGCCTGAACTGTGCTTCTTACCAGGGCGATTGAGGTGAACGCTCTTGCCCAAGGAGCGCTACGGCAATCCACTCAGTGGCTGTGGATCGACCACCCAACATTCCAAGTAAGAGGTGGACACTTTACCACTGAGCTATTGCCTCTTGCAATAGCTTTGTTGTGGAGATAACGCCGAAATTTGGATTACGAAGAAAGTGACTGGGTGAATTGCCTTTTGGCCAGTTAAGTAACATAAGCGAATGCGATTCCACAACCAGGAACTTTTCATCGACATCCAAAGCGACGATAAAGCCGTGCCATATTTTATTAACACCGATGGTCAAGTGCAGTGAGGGTTTACCGAAAGCTTGGGAAAAAGTTAAGCTTTTATTCCTACTGGAATTTCCCACGACGTATATTGCTGAGCAAGGTTTCAGTCAAGTACTGCACATGCGCAATAAACAAGGCAACCGTCTTGACATGAACAAGACTTGGGGATCGTCTTGACATGAACAAGACTTGGGGATCGTCTTGACATCAACAAGACTTGGGTCATAAAACTTAAGCTGGCCAACTTGCAAACTGCTTTAACATATTTACAGATAAAAAGTCAGAAGCAAGGTTCACAGTAGTTGAAACCAGGATTGCGGAGTTGGAGGTCAAATGTCCGACTCCAATTCTTAGCTTCCAAAATTTTCCAACTCCGACCATTCAACAATTTCCGACTACGACTCCTTAAACGTGAAGTTGGGCTGCCAACAATTTTGTAGCAATTAGCAATCAAAAAAAATCGTGGTGTACAGCAAGAACTCACTTTTTCAACATAGGTTACAAAAGAAATTGTTCCATTTCAACTTTCAACAGGCACGAGTTGGGATTCCTAACTTAGGAGTGCGATGTAAAAATGATTAAATTGGACTGTCGGAGTGGGATAAAAAATCTGACTCCCACTTCAAGTGTTCTTAGAAATCCGACCCCACCCAAAAACCTCCGACTCCGCAACCTTGGTAGGAAACACCTGTTTTTGGAAAAATAATAACCTTTTTCTACAAATGCAATTGCATTTGTTTTGTTTGTTCGTTTTTTGTGCTAACTAGATTGTCCGTATATATTTGATCAACATTGAATTATATTCCAAATAAAATATTGTTTTAGACAACATTAAAATCGTAAGTAGGGGGCGATTTTAAGCAAAGTTCCTGTAGTGGGGCGATTGAACAAAAAAGGTTGAAGACCACTGGTGTAGATGATATTTTATGCTTCATGTTTGCTTGTGACCGAAGTCAGTTATAAAGATAGAATTGATCGACTTGTAGTTTATAGCGTTATAAACTGCGGTTGACATGGAGTTTATATACCGCAGTATTTCGTAATTGACTAAAAAACTTCGCTTGGATTTCATGGTGATCATCAACGCAGCTACTATCTTGAAAAATGTGTATATGAGAACAAGTGTATTTACCAAACAAGCTGCAAATTTAGCCCAGTTTACCGGCTCAACAATTAATTGTGCTTCTTGGACTGAGACTTGTAGAGCAGGTTGCTGCGAGTTTATGTTTCGTATTATCAAAAGCTTTTGTTTCCAACCAAACTTTTGCTACTTCATTAGGCCCAACAATGTGTTTCATAAGTTACAGATACGCTAATCCACGTAACAATAAAAAGTCAACTGCTGGCATGTCATTTTTGGACTAGCACAAAAAGAAATAGAAAAAATTATGCCGCACCATTCAAATTGTTGCAGCAGATTTTGTACGTTAGAAGTCCTAGTAAGTCCTTTGTAAAGTGGTCCAAACAAGCACCTATTTTGTTTTTGACCTCATTTTTTACTCAAATGAAATTTTATGAAATTTTTTTCACCAAACATTAGCAGAGTTATGGTAAATTATGTCCTACAATTGTGGTAGACATTGAAACAGTTTTAGTGTCCTGTTCTTTAATAGTTCATAATATGTTCTACTCAGGCACCTTTCTGGCGAATAACTGCTCCAACACGAACGTTGAAATTATCAATAACTCATCCAATCATGTTGGCGGGTACGCCTCTGATTTCCCGTTTTCTGCCCGAGTCCGGGGAATTGTTGTTGTAGATCCTTTCTTTGAGGCAACCCCAGAGAAAGTAGTCAGGTGACTGAGTTAAGTTCAATTCTGGAGTCTCATCACTGTAGAAAATCAAACCCAACAAGCCAGGGTTGTTTTCAATCCTTTGACTCTTATCCTGACAAAACGCGAGCCGTTCTGCTTTGTTGTCTTCAGTTTGCCTTCGCAGGATTTGAATTTTGTAAGAAAAGGACTTAAGGCTCTCATGGAGGTTTCTCAAAAGAGATGATTTGGAAATGCCAACTTGTGATAGACGGCGCGTTGATTTTCTGAGAGATTCCTCAAGCCGTTCGGTAAATTTTTAATGCTGTTGGTTGTGGTCACTGAACGACATCGACCACTGTGACCTTCATTGGCATTTGCGACACTTCCAATCTCCCGAAATTTGGCCATCAACCGCTCGATTGTTCTTCTATCAGGTACTTTGTCCCTGCCAAAATCTTTCCTACATTGCTTGTGTCAGAACCACCGATTTTGCGGCGAAATACGCCTCTACTATTTTTGTCCGCTGCTGCATAGTGTCCACTATTATCCATATTGATGTCAAAACAATTTCCTGGCCTAGTCTACACTGCCAGAAAAATAAAACAAAAACTTCTGAAACACAAGTTTGCGAGTAAATACAAAATAGGGTGCTGTTTTGGACCACCCTGTATATGTTAAAGTGGGAAGATATGCAACAGCCTGAAACAAAAGCCTTTCACAAGCCTGGTACATTCCCTATATTATGTACTCAACATGATGTTCCATATTAAGTGATGTAAACAAACAACATTTTTGGGAAGCATTATTAACGAAAATAGACACATCAAAAAAGTGCAAGCCATTTTTCGTAAGCCCCAAGCACTTCCAGGAGAAATTGATGTTAGTTGTAAAAGTTTACAGTAAATTTGAAACATTTGCAAGTTTAAATTATTAGCTGGGTAACTGGGTTGATAACTGTGTTAACATTCGGTGAACGCTAGCAAAAGTTAACGATTTTCAGCAATAAGCAAATATAGCTCATTAAATTTCTATTCCGTTTGCGAAGTTAATGCAAAGTTTTTTTCTACTTCAATTGCGCCGCCAATTTTCGAAAACAAAAGATCAAAGAGTTTTATAAGTACGAACATCACAGGCTATTACCTCGTGTGTATAAGCCAAGGCTTCACGAATCTTAACAATTTTGAGAATGGAAGTATCGTAAGGGGCGTATTGAAATACATATCCACCTCTTAAATTTTCGCTTTGCAATCAACTAAGTTTGCGAAAAATGCTTCTCATGATTCTAGTCCACTAAATTTTGACGCCGCACTAAGCAGCAGTCTCTTCTGTCAACGCGCTTACTCACATTTAGACCCAAATGTTTTATCTCTTGACATTGGGAAAAACAGTTTAGAACATCAACAGTTGCGTGACTGCTCATTGGTTTACTTGTTTCTTGAGATGAACAGCTCAGGTTATTGAAATGAGTCAGCCGAGACACAGACTTGAAATAAGTGTCTTGTTTACTCTTACCCTTACATTTCACTTTTCCAGGGAAGGGCACGTGCTTTATTTCCTCCCCCTTGCGGAAACCCATAACCAGTGCTCACCCACCCGTCACATACATCACGAAACATTTTTTGTTTTTCGAAGCGCTTGGCACCAACTTCATAATGGTGGAAACGTGAAACCAGTTTTTTTGGGTGTTTTTTCTTTTTTTCCGAGTCGATTTTTCTTATTCAGAAAACTCGTGGACAAGTAAATAAAACTTTATTTTCAGTCAACAGAAAAGAAATGAAATGCTGTAACAGCGGCGGACACAATCAACACAAAAATAAACCGCATGCTAGAAAATGTCGTGGACGTCAGTTGCGCAGTCAGCATTTGACGTAGGAAAGAGTCGCACGGCAGAGTCAACTTACGATTGCAGAAGCTTTTCAATGTTATCGACAATCTTCTGGGTTTCGCGCATGCTTATAGTCTCGCTAGATGGCGCATTCGCATGCTCGTCCGCAGTGGTCTGTCCTTTCGCATCCGGATGCGAGAAGTGAAAAGCGTTTGATGACGTGAGGTGGTCCGCGGACGAGCTTCTCGTTACTACCTGGGCAGGCTTACGGGGAGTGGCAGGAGCTGATACAGTTGAGGTCGCTGCTGCGTCATCAGGTGCCACGTCACGACGATCGACGCAGTGACTGCGGCGTTGAAGCCCGCAATCGGAGTGCTGCGGGGAAGACGCAATCGAACGTGGACTCGTTCTCGACCCAGCGGGCTTGGCGTTGAAAGGAACAGCATGGTGCGCGTTCACGTCACTGATACGTCGCACGGGCGAGAAATGCCGTTGTTCCCCGTAGAAATGCACAGGGAAGTAACGGTGAGGGCTGACGACATTCGAATAAATTGAACTCAGGTCGGAAACTGGATATAGCATCCGACGCAGCGGCACCGATTCCGGTATCGCTTGCAAGCTGTTGTCTTCCGAGGGTCGCGGAGACAAGAGACGGGGGACATTTCGTGGCGGCACAAGTGGCCGAAGTTCCTCCCGCGCGGGAAGCGGACGAAGTTGAACGTACAGTGAGCTTTTGCTGCCGACGTACGGAATAGGATCTTGAAAAACAAAAACAGTAGTGCAACATATACCGGATTGATGCGGAAAGAGCCAACGGCAAACATACTTTTACAAAGCGCCAATCCATTCAGGTCTATGTGCAAAAACAAACACTTCATTTTGCATAAACTAGGCCTACTCGCAATCTAGTTAGATTGGAATACTCGCAACCAAGATCTCGTTACGAAAGTTCGTCTTTTCATTTAATGTCACGAGTTACCTCGTCTTTTTTCATATACATAAATTTGAAAGAAAACTTCGTGGTCTACACAGGCCAGCAAGGCTTCAACTACAGTTTATAAAACCTTGGTGCCAGAACAATCCAAACAAGTTGCAATTACAGTGTACAATGAAGGCTGGACTTGAACAACGTCAAACGAGTATGGAAAAAAATTTAGGTGTGAGTTGGGAAAGCACTTCAAACACTTGTGAAGTGCGGTAAAATTAGTAAAAAAAACTGGAACAGCGAGTCAAATTCTTGGCGATGTTTTTCGAAATCATGGATTTCTGTTAAATAAACTAAATAGCAAAAACTCTTACCTTGACCGGACGATGGCATCCAGCAACTGTCGCTGTGGCCGTATCGCAAACAGGACTGGTTGCAGTGCGGTCCTAACTGATTGTTGAAATATGGGGAATGACTGGGGGAGTGACGCGATGCAGCGAGATTGGAATGGAATTTCTTAAGTTCTACACAAAGACATCGTGTTAGTTGAGGTTGGAAGCCTCAGTTTAAAACGAAAAAGAATGCAAAACTCTATCAAACACCCTGAAATATGCCTACTACACGTATCACAGTACCTTATATTGCGATGTCTATCGCCACAATGTGGAAAAAATAAAGCTTTACACACTGAACACCAAATCTTATGGACTGCAGTGTTAAATGTTTGCAAAAACTAAAAATGCAAGATGATTCGGTTGGCTAATCACCGTCAAACCGGCCACTTGTGACAGCGTTTTGGGTTGCTGTTGAAAGGGTAGAATTTACGACTGCTCAGTTCCTTACAGTGTTAATAACGATGCTGCAACCAGTCAACTTCTTTGAAGCCAAGAGTAGACAAAAAGGACGGCCGAAACCAATTACGCTCAAGGTTTTCGCTTGGTTCGACACTCTGGGCTTTACCACGTACGTCATTTATGACGTATGGAATACATGACGTTTTTCAATTATTTAAATAGTTCTAAGGCAGTCTGACTATTGAATCCAACTGTGCAAATGACTTCCTTGACAGAGCTTTGCAAGGTATGTCAGCTGAGGGTTGCGAAATCAGAACACAGCCATAATACGCCATTTTTTCTATTTTCTTACCTCGCTCATACGTCAGGTCATAATTAACGCAATCCGGATCGCTATCTCCACGCCCACTGTCGCCATCATGTGACAAATTTCGGTGAGTGGAGAGAGGATTGCCCAAAATGTTCTGCAAAGAAGTTTTTACTATTCAACGCAACAACGTTGGTTTCACTTCGGGATAAACTGTCGCTAAAGAACCTACCAGTTCATGTTCACAATCAAATCAATTAAGATATGAAGTGCGGCTCAGGGTTGGCAATGGCTAACGCCTTCACTACTACAATATAGTTCTGCAGTGCTGATAATCCATAGGAAACCAAAGGGTTAATGCAAAGAAATTACAAAATATGAACAATTAACATGGAATCTCGAAGAATATACCTTGGAGCAAACTGAACTGCCGCTCTGAATCGACGGCTGACGATGCAAGTTCATGGTTTTCGAGGATGCTTCTGTCTCCGGAGAGGAAGTGATGCCGTCACCAGATGTCGAGTGGATTGAATTAGCCCTGATACAAAACGATTTTGTGAAATAGGAAGCACTTCACTTTACAGCACAACGCCACGGTTAGATTTTAAGGAACATTCCGAAGCTTTGGCTTTAGGCATCGACATGGTTCAAGCTCAAAAAAATCTGCGTTTTTAGTACAAACCCATCAAGAGTGGGCAACCCTCAGTGCTAGTGCAAGAAATAATGGGAGAGCTATCCCGCCTAAAGCCAGGTTTTACTGATGTCATGCCAGAGAATCTGGACGTTTAAAAATATATTTCTATGGGGAAAATATCATTGCAAACCATCAGAACTATTCAAAAATTGCCTATCTAATACTGTTCCATCGCATTAAGTCCTACATAGTTTGAAAAAATTACTATGAAGGAAAAAAATTTGATGTGAGTAGCAAGTGGTATGCATGACAGTGACAATCGCCTCCATTAAATTGCACGCTAATTCAACTCTGTTGGGTACGGTCAGGACCAAACGCAGATAAAACGGAGACAAGATGAAATTTATTGCTGGTCTGATCAGAGCAAGCCTTCTTTGCCCAAATTTTCGAAAATTCAAAACACCTCCAACTCCTACACTATACTGCTGTGATCACCAAGCAATTATGAAACCTTGACTTTCGTTCTACGAGCAACGCGTTTTACATTTACCTTCTGCTGTTCCACGATCGGTCCCAATGCATCCCTTCTTCAATCTCTTTGTTCTCTTTTGACGGGGAGGGCTTGCTTTCGAACGACTGCTGCTTTGAGCTGTTTAAGGTGGAGCGACCCCACTCCTTCTCTTCGCTTCTCTTAGCGCAGGAGTAGGTTCGCGACTTCTGCCACACGAGAATGCAGGCTTAGAATGGGAGCCAACTTTTGAGAGCGCATCAGAATACGAATACACAATAGCGCACTGCTGGCAATGAAACTATCTTATGCAACAGGATTCTTTCAGTGGAAGTGACATGACTCTTAAAAAATGTTGGACGCAGGGGTCAGCAAATTCTAGCATTTACGCCGGATACGTCCTAGCCTAGCTAACATTCCAGTCCGGCCTAACGCCCTTCCTGTTATTTATCAATACATCCGGCCTGATTGTACTGGCATTTCAGATGTTTTTCCTCCGTCCAGTAGAAAGTCGAGCCAGTCATAGATTTGTCTTCCTTTCAAAAAAACTGGCCAAGCTTTATTTTAACACGGTTATATTAATTACTGTTTTTAGTTCCGAATCGACAAGCAACAAACGCATGTTCGTTTTCGACCTCACAGCGCTTCACGTGACAGACAGCAGTTTGTCCGGGTTCACTATTGACGCTCTCTTAAACAGCGCGTACATTGCAAAATTAATGGGTAGCACGCGTTTGTTAAATAGCGGTTCATTTTGATTGTTTCAAGCAATAATTGTGAGCACGTGGTCCGTGGCAGAGCTGTAAGAGGCAGACATGTCAGTGTTGATGTTGACTATCAGTGCAACTTATTCTTGCGCGAGTTGGTCCACAGCCTGAAACAAACTTTAGGTTGCTTATGCTATTGCGTAGATCGCCAATATGTGAGTAAAATTTGTATAATCTTTGCGAACCGTATGTCATATACGTAAATGTTGAGGATTCGTAGATGCAGCAAGTCCAGACAATAGTTATAATCTCGCATTTGCAGAGTGCAAATATTAGACAAAGGAAACAAAAGCAATTTCATAAACTTTTAAGCCGAAGCAAATTTTGAGAATTTTAGCTGAGTTATAATCCTTTTATGGCTGGAATTACAAATTCTTGGCTGAAGCGAGTGTTTTGTGTGCATACAAGTTTTCAGTTGTGTAGTCTCACTCGATATAACTTGACTTCAACAACAAGCCTACCTAAACAAAACATTAAAGAAAAATTATAGGAATATAATATATTGCGACATGGTTTGGTAAATAACATTTCTTTTAAATAAAACTATTCCCTGGGATCTTGTTTTTTTCTCCAAGTGTGTTGCCTTAAACCTCCAAAATTACTTAGCAGTCTACAAAGTTTGCCGACCCCTGCCTGAAGGGTATGGGAACCAATTGCATGGGTATGGGACTCGATCTTTGGCAGCATTTTTCATGATAATAAACAAATAATTAAAAAAGGCTGATGATCAGATTTCTGGTCCAGGGGAAAATTTGTTGTATTACCCATGGCGCTTTTTATCCAAAAAGGCTGCCCCTAACAATGGATAATCCTTTTTTGCTCTTACTTCGGTTCTACGGTTTTTGATCATCCACTGGTAATGATAATATACGGATTGAAGACGATTTATTTCGACACTCAAAGGTAGGAGTTATTGGACTGTATTGGACGATACGTTGGGGGTTTGGATTCATCAAAAAATTTAGGAACCACTGTTCAAAAACATGGCAACTGTGCATGTATCACACACTTTCTCACCTTTCTATTGTTTCTGTACTTCCAGTAAGCTACGACAATTATGAGTGTAATTAAGAACAGCGCTAGAGCCAGAGATACAACGATGATCACGTGCTTGGTGGTTTCGTCTCCTGGGAGCACTTCCCGATCAGTTACGATGACAGTTAAGCGCCGGATGTTCTTCATCGGCTGTACACCTTGATCCCGCGCCTGTGCAAGGGACCATGACGTGTGCTATTACAAAGGTGTGAAAAGTACGAAATATGGTACACAACACAAATTACACGCCGCACATTTAGACAGCTACACAGAAATGACACAAAAGAAAAATAGAATAGTTGATTTGCTGCGCTACCGCTCCACGTTTTTCCGCCATGTAATATTTAAAGAACCGACGTTTCTTAAAGTCTAGGTTCCTATCACTTTATCGGCAGCCAATTCAGAACGTAACCAGCAAAACTGTGGAAAATGCTCAGTTGTAGCAAGTTTTCAAACAAATGCTTGGTTCATTCCTACGCATTTGCTGCCTAACTTATTCACTATAAAATTTTCATTAATCATAACAAAATATTTTCATTTGAGGAATCGACGCAGGGTTTTGAAAAAGACTTGGAGAAACTTACATTCAACAACATGATATTAAAAAAACTCTAGAAAACTTACCTCGACAAACAATTTGTGTTCGCCCAACAGTTTTTCCGGGTCAGGTGAGCTTAAATTAAGGCGAAGTTCACCAGAGATTGAGTCCAAAATAAAAACGGGAACTTCTGCTTTTTTGTCTTCAGAACCAGCAGGCGAATCCACTCCCAAAATTGAATAGCGAACAACTCCTTTTCTGCCAAGATCGTTGTCAATGGCCTGCAAGCCGTAACAAAATGTACTTCGTTTGATACTTTAGCCGCGTAACAAGTAGAGTATATCTCTCCTCGGTCAGTGTGAAAAACCTTAACGAAAACATAACATGAGCACATACAAGCATACCTTAATTATTATGGGTGTCGTTTTGGGAGATGACCTTTAGATATTTGCTTATACCCAGGGGCGTAGCTAGGGGGGAGGGTGAAGGCGCGGCCACTCACCCCAAATTTTGGACAGCAATTATTAAACCGTTGAGTACAATTTGTTACGAACCGCGTAACGCCAATGACTTACATTAAGGTTCACCTGTCTCGCCCCCCCCAAAAAATATTTACTCTGGCTACGCGCCTGCCAAAACCGGTGTACCTGTATACGTATGATGAGGTCGTTACGAAGAATGGTGGCATGGACTTTGTAGTCTTCGGATGGCGGATTCACGAAAGTTGGAG
>Ga0210059_1009611_pt1 | contig 15072 bp, 17 predicted proteins | sample Ectturendosymbi2_FD_188042 | JGI IMG/M metagenome (GOLD analysis project Ga0210059, IMG submission 188042) | Ecteinascidia turbinata endosymbiont from Florida, USA - Sample 2 (SPAdes) (version 2) | ecosystem: Host-associated > Tunicates > Ascidians > Unclassified | place: Key West, Florida...
GATGGAGCGCTGAGCGTTACCTGTTGCGGGTCGGGAGCAGGGGAGAGCCAGCTGCTTGACCCTGAGCCAGCTGCTTGACCCAGCTGCTTGACCCTGGGCCTGCCCTGAGGGCAGGCCCATAGCCACTGGGGGGAATTCGGGGGGCAGTGCTTCCCCCATTTCTTTGGTGCCCCTCAAATTTGGTTGTGCCCAGAAAGTTTTGTTTCAAACATAAAATAAAAACAAAAATCATTCCCCTAAAATGTATTTCCCCCCTAAAACCTGGCTACGGGCCTGATGGAGGGGCCGGCGGGCAATTCGAAAGCAGCGCGACAACGGGCTCTTGCACGCGAAGAGAAGCGCCGGAAAGCTGTTTTCTTTGCCAACTGCGAGGCGAGGCTGCATCGAGAAAGCAGCAGCAGCAAAAAGAGAGCGGTCAATTTCAAACAAAAACGACTGAAAGCAGCATTTCGACACGGAAAATAGAATATGCTTCGAACGAAAGCTCCTCGCAAAGAGCCCGGGGGCTGGGGAGGGGTTCGAAACAATGGCGCATCAAAGTCTGGTGCTCGGATTTCTTGCCAAGGCTTAAATCGTCAAGTCGGGCTTTCGCGGATGATTTGTTAGAAACAGCAAAAGCAGCGTCGGTCTGATCGTTGATGACGGAAGTAGCACGTCATGGCGTCGACAATGATACTGAAAGGTCCTAGCAGTGACGTCACGCACAATGATCACGAAGTGAAAAACACGGATTTGAGAAACTGAGATTCGTTTATAAACCAAATACCACTATACGCATAACGTACTCAAAACATGTAAGATGTACCAGAAGTGTTTTGATCCGAAACCAGAACAACGCTTTTAAATGATTGCGAACTTGGAAAAAAAAAACAATTTCGATTACTAATCAAAACTAACGGGAATTTCATCTGCCTCGGATCAAACCACACTTTAAACGCAGGAGCGGAGTTTGCCGCAAGAGCTCGCATCTGTTAGAGCTTTGTGATAACAGTGGAAGAAAAAGCACAAGAAGGCGTATAGTCAGTGACACAACATCGCTCAAGCTCTCAAAACCACTTCCTATATTTGACCGAGAAGGCCTTCACAGCGCATTTACGTCGCTCCCGCGTTGCTAAGCAACGCGGGACGAAGTCACAGAAACAGGCTGCGACTGGGCCACTGTGGACGCCATGAAGCGGGGGAAGATGGCGCTGTCCGTGTTTATGCGAAGAGGGGTCTTGCGCCCGCACGGCTGGCTGTTGATGAACTCGGTGACGGCGTCTGTAAAAACACAATCCGTGTTGGTTCCTCGCCAAAGACTCCTTTCCTAGAAGCGCTTACCTAATTTTTCAATAAATCCCGTGTAACTACCACGGGCCACGCCGCTGGCCACGTTTTTTAATCGGCGTGCTTGACGCGTCGCGTTTTTGGCGCAATCGGCATCGTCGATCATTCGAATATGAAGTGACTTTTCACACTCGGCATTTGCACTTACCACCAACCCTTTCTTCGAAAAGGTTGCTCCGCGCCTTCCCCCCCCCCCTTGTCGAAAACAGTTTTCCTGCTTAAGTGTGTGGGGCGGCAGTGCACGGAGGGAGGAAATGCATGTTCCCAAAGTCTTAATTTGATCATACTGCGGGTGAACACTTTGTACGAATTACCAACTTGGCTAAATCTCTTCATGAAAAACAGATGGTCAAAGGAAGCTGGCCTAAGCACCAGGGTTGCGGAGTCGCAAGGGTTCGGAGACTTTCGGGTGGAGTCGGATTATTTTTTACATCGCACTCCTAAGTTCGGACTCCTAAGTCGAGCCTTTTGAAATGGCACAATTTCTTTTGAAACTTTTATTGAAACGAGAGTCCTTGCTGCACACCACGATTTCCATAGATTGCTAGTTGCTACAAAATCGTTCACAGCAAAACTTCATTCACGTTATGTTAAGGAGTCGGTATCGAAAATTTTGGAAGCTAGGAGTCGGAATCGGACATTTTACCTCCGACTCAGCAACCTTGCTGTGTACCTCATCCACTCCAAGCAAGTCGAAATCAAGGTTTGGCTTCTATACAGAGGTGGACCAATGTCCAAAGCGGATAATTACCATGCCGGATATGCACTCAGAAAAACGAAGAGGACAGTACTTTAAGTGCCTCGTAAGAACCTCAACGATTTAGTCATTTTTCTGCGTTGAGCTGTGCGGGCATGGAAGTATGGGTGGGTTTCTGCTTCTGCGACAGAAGTTCGAGCTAAAGAACCTGGCAACGTGCGGAACAAATGGTCATTTCCGGCGTCAACCTCACGCTGTTTTGGTGGCGGGATCGCGTTTCGCCGCGCTGGTTTCGCTCAGCGCGAAGTTTCCGGTTATGCGGCGATCCATAACGCCCTTGATTGAGCGAATGGATTAAATTTGCGCCTCCTATTCGAATTTCTCAGTCCGATCGCAATCCGCTTTGTAGCTACGTGCGGTTGTCTTGGTAACGGTTTCCGCCGGGCAGGCATTCTCCAAATCGCAATCGCCACTGACCTGCTGGTCAGCACGGGCCTGCTGCCCCCACGTCAGGGGTGCACAACCTGCGGCCTTCGATACGCATTCATGCGGCCGTACACATGTAAGTTACAATAAAAGCTATGGCGGTCGTGCGTTAATAAAAGTTATTTATCTATGTTCGACAGACGTGTGGAAACAAACTATGCAGGCTCAGCGCGTGGAGGCGGAACAACAACAATGCAAAAAAGTATCTTGAACTCGTTAGCGGCGGTAATTCCTGAAAATCAACGTAACGCGGACGACAATAGCGAAAAGGGTTGTGCACCTTTGCTCTGCGTGAATGCGTGCTCACACTGATTTTCAACGGCGTCACGGCTCAGCCAAGACGAAAAATGCTTCGACACAAAGTCATGAAATGCTTTTCGGAATTAAAACCGTCCATCATACAGGTCGCGCGGTCGACCGAGAGACAACGGGCGGTGCCCGACGTTCCAACGCACTGGAGTCACACACGTCAAAGCCGTTAATTGCAAGCCAGCGAACGACGTCACGTGACGGCCGATCGGCGAAAAACAAGAGGAACGGCGCGAAAGCGCTCGAGTGTCAATTAGGCGCAAAGGTGGCGCGCTTCGCCACAGCCAGCGGTAAGTGCAACTTAATCGAATCAGCCGGGGGGCACGCGGGTGCAGACGCCCTGGCCATAACGACATGGCTATTAACTCAGCGCGCACCTTGTCGTCAAGCAAAACATCGCTTCCTGCCAACGACGGCTGGCCACCAGCGTTGGTAGTTGTTCAGCTAGCATACATATCCTCGTGTTCTTTCACGTTAGTGCGATGCATGTTTCAAGTCTACCGCGTTGCGTGTGGGAGTGAAGACGTTACACAATGTACACATACAAATAAAAGACCACCTAGTCGTTTTCTTGCTATAGAAAGCGTTCAAGAAATGCACGTCACTGCTCTGTTACGCATAAGTTCCGCTGCACGCAGCGCGGGCGATACCTATCCAGGCCGGGATTTTTACTTGAGGTAGTTTGGAATGGATTGACGCGGCGAGGCTGTTTGTTGCCGTTCGAATTCAAAAAGCCGAAGAAAAAAGCAAAATAAAGCAGAAAACGGATGCGCTGACCGGTCCGACCTCGTCGAAACCCGAGCGCAACAAAACCGCCCAACTGTTAAAAACCGCCCAACCCGCCAAAAACCCATTACGAGTAATGACGTGGGCGATCAGGCGAGTGAACACGTTCGTTCGAGCGGAACCAGGGCAAATTCCCGGCTTATTTCTGGCTATTCCGCAACGAGAACGCGCTGATTGGGTAACTGCTCAGTCACTGGCGCGACGACTGTTCATCGCCAGTGGCGGAGCGTTCGCCGCCAGCTTTTCGTGGCGTCGCTTTCGTGATGATCGACGTGACTGGTCAGATCAATAGGCCTCGAAATAACAGCCGGCAGGTCACGACCGTCGTGAACGCGGCGAAAGGTTCGAAAACCTACCGAGTGTTTTAAACAAACAGAACGTTTCACCGGGCCACGCAATACCAACACGACCGACAACAACGTTTCGAATCTTTTGATCTAGGCGGGGTTATCGAACTTAAAAAGGTTCGTTCAACATAATATGCGCCTTGCCTGGACAGGAAAGGCTCCGTCGTAGCAGTGCATTCACCAAAGTGTGGTTCTTGCACCTTTCAATGTTTTCCGCCTCGATTTATGAAACTAAACAAACGGCACCGCTCGCGTCAACCGCTCTGTCATGATACCGAACGTTCCCACGCGCCGAACTAGTCGCGCAAAGCAGGTTGTTTCGTAGTGATGCGAAAATTGTTGAAAGACACATCAGGCAGCAGATTACAGATTGTAAAATCCTGGTTCGTGCGCTGTGAAAAAAAGGTCGCGCTGGGCCGGAAATTTACAAAGCCCCGGAAAATAACATGTTCTGCGAGTACGTCCCCCCCCCTCTGGGTGCCTGCTGGAATTTCTTGCTCGGCTTCAGGCAATTTATAATTTGACGACAAGTCGTGAGGCAGAATACGCAACACTCAGCTGTTTTGACCAGGGTTGCGGAGTCGGAGGTAAAACATCCGACTCCCCACCTTTCCAAAATTTCCGACCCCGACTTCTTAACATATCATGAAGGGAATGAAATCTGGCTGTGAAAATCAATGGAAGTCTTGGTACACAGCAAGAAATCTCTGATTCAACAAAAGTTTCAAAAAATTGTACCATTTCAACAGGAATTCCCGATTTAGGAATTGGACATCCGGAGTCAGATAAAAAAATCCGACTCCGACTACCAGTGTTGTTAGGAATCCGACTCCGACTCCTTACGACTCCGACTCTGGATCCGGGCTCCGCAACCTGGTTCTGACCCGAGCAAATGCTTGAAACACAACTTTTCGGTAGATTTCGTACAAACCACTGCACTGTGCGCAAATAGACAAAACCCATAGCCAAGCAAGCAGGCACACACAACCTGCGCATCGAACGCAAACTAGAAGTTAACGCGGAGCCACCAACCAACGTCTAGTAGCGCGACCCGCGACGCAAAAACAGCACCAAACAAACGTACTTCGCACGTCTTCCACAGACCGCAGCTCGCACTCGTACGAGTCGTCGAAGGGCCGCTCGGGTGCGGGTTCGAACTCGCGCTCCGACGCATGCCTCATGCCGTCCACAGTCACGAAGCAGCACCGGCACAAGCTGGTGTGGTAGCGCAGGCGGCCGTCGCTCAGGTAGACATGCCTCAGCGCTTCTGCGCATGTGAAGCGTTTCTCCTGTGACGTCACAAGCAAAAATTTAAAAGAAAACCATCAATAAACAGCAAAAAAACAATCAGGATGTGAAAGGTGGGAGAGCGCCTGACGAAAAAGCGGTTACGCAGCGAAAAATCCCGGCGTTCACTGCAGCTCCGTCAGATGAGAGCGAACGACCCTCACTCAAAGCATTCCAGCAAAGCAGGTGAAGGAACGCAATTAACGATTTGAAATGTTGCCTCTAATTTCCTCATAAATGACGTAAATCTGCAGAAGATTGCGTGGCGTGCGAGTGAAGAGCAATTGCGCTAGAATCAGCAGCACATTCGACGAAGTCGCGATAGCGTAAACGAAACATAAGTTTTAAATATTAACCCGCAAGAAGGTCTGCACCAAATGAAAGTTCGCATTGACGGGTGTTACGACGCCATTATGTTTCATTTGCACAGTATTTCAATGCGCTTCAAGGTAATAACACTTTACTTTTGGCCACGTACACGAACAGCGCTGGTATGATATTGTCGCGTAAACGGAAGCTCATAAATCCAGCCAAACATACGTCAACATGCTTGGAATGCACAATTATTTCTTGATACCCGAACTTGGCACAAAACTGAGTATGCGAGGAGTGACACGCCGCGTAGACCAGACTGTAATTTGGTTCCATGTTCACTTGTCAACAAGGTATATCCACAAAACGTTTGGACCACTGACTGGTTCGATGGATTTTAAGGCTTTTAAGCGCAAATATGATTCCGGATCCAGAATTCACGTTTCTTTTCGATGCGGTAAAATTCTTCTGAGGAAAACATTACAGAAAAGGGTAGAACACGCACCAAGGATATTATTATCTGAGCTTACGTCAACGCGAGAGAAGAGTAGCTCTCGTCACTTTTACACAATGACAATGGACTTATTCCTTTGTGAGGGCGGTTGTGCCGAGCACGCCGCCCGGTTAAATTTAAAGGTCAAGCCGATCGATCCGATTCCGAAGACGATACACAGCGTGCAACCGGTGCCGTAACTAGAGGTTTGAGCCAGGCGGGATAACTTAGCTGAAAGGGACACACTTGCCACTGTGGAGGGCCCACTAGCCAGCACTCACAAAACACTTGAGAAATGATGATGAATCCTAATGTGGATGGCTATGCTGAAACCCTAAATCACCCGAAAATGCTCCGAAAAACGCAAAAAACAACCACGTGCTGAAAACCAGGGGAATGCTGAAACCGAAATCCACGCAGAGTAGGGGACTAGTTTTCACATTCATCTTGCCAGGGGAGCGATTGGCCCCTCCTGACCCCACACTGGGTCTATGTTGCTCGTTTCATGTAAGAATTTAATAACTTTCCGGGAAACACACAGCGTTGAGTTTTATACCATTGCCTTTGTCTATTTTAGAAGAGTTGTTTGCTGTAAAGATGGCGGGTTACGCCACTGCGGGCAGCCCGAGCCCGACAAGTCATTACGTCTAGCGCGATTGCCCTCGCCGAAGGCAACGCACCATGCAACAGCGTTTGCGAAATCTCGATTAGGCGACGAACTTAGCGGGAAACCACGCGCTTACCGGACTCCAGACCAGCAATCTCGAAAGCAGGTGAGCTGAGTCTTGCGTCATGGTGGGGGTGACGTGGTAGAAGGTGCTGGGGGGCGACGGACCTCGAGAGGCGGTCTGATAGAGCTGGGCGCGGGCCTGCCTGTCCAGGGACTGCGTGGTCTGGTGGCCGTCGCCCGATCCGCACAGCAGGTTATAAATCATATCAATCTGCAAAACATCGGCAAAACACTTGAAACTGTAAGATAAGCCGTCGCAAAACCGCATTTCGGTAGTCCGATCAGTGTAGGCAGCAAAAACCCCGGCCGCTTTCGCCATTTGTGGGAGAAATTAAAGGAAAAGACACTATTAAGCCGTTCACATCGATATGGGAAATGTTTTTCTTTTGCATTTTGCTTTCGCTCCGTAAGCTGCAAACGTAGGTTGCACAGCATCCAGAATGGACAAAATCTCTATTTTTTCCTACTGTCATAGTTTGTATACAAAAAAAGCAACACCGGTTGCCGCAGCAACATTTTGAATTAAAAAAGCGCTCTGTTTGCGTCAGCCAACGACCGGCGGCTAGTTTTAAGACAAAAATACTTTTCTTGTGATTCAAACTTTCAAAAATCGCACGATGCGCTTATTTTCAGCCACAAACCGGCGACAATTTCAAGAAAAAAATATTTTCCTGTTATTCAAACTTGCAAAAGTCGCACGAAAATAAGCAAAAGCGCGAACACGCAACTGTGCCTCGTGTAGATTCAATAGCATCGGTCTCGCAAAACCCTACAGCGAAGACTAATCCATCAACGCAACACCGACGACAAACTACAATTATCCGAACGGGAAATCACGCAAAGACTGCTGCTTACCACGAGAAACCATGTCGCCTGATCGATCCGGACTATGTCGAATAAAAACATCAACTCGTGAGAGCGACTCTCTCGTGGCGATATAAAGGTCACGATTTTCTGCCGTCCACAAAATCGGTCACTTTTCGCATGGAGTTAATTCGTACGCGCTGCTCAGTGATCCACCTACAATCCAGTGCTTTTCAAGCCCTGGGCCGCGACCCAGAAGTCGGACGCTGTTTGATTTTGACGGGTCGCCACAATATTATTATCCGTTTGAACAGAAATTTCAATAAAGTCCTATTGATGCTGAGCGATCTATTGCGTAATTTTACTTCTGACGCGAGATGTCTCGTAGCTACCAATTGCTACTGTAACTAATTTTATCAATGTGACATCACAATGTTCGCACATGTTATTCCTGGCCTGCAATGTAGCAGCAAGCTAGTAGTTGTGACCTCCTGATCTCGACCCTTTAAAAGAATTTGGGCCTCAAATTTCAAAAGCAGCTTGATAAGGTAGGTCGCCGAAGTTATGTATTTTTTGACATCTAATACTTTGTTTGGGTGGTCGCAAAAAATGGTCGAGACGCACTAATTTACACGCACCTACAATTTCACGTACAAACAAACCACGATAATTCCTGACCTGTGCCAACCTTCGTCACACGCTGAACCGGTGGATTACGTCAGCGTCCGTGACATTAGCCTCGGCAAGCCAAACAAACGTCGCTTTCACGTCATAGATAAAGACAAGCGCAGATAAAAACAACTGCGATGTACCGTCGCGAGAGCCGCGACGAGGCTTGAATGATGCTAAAGGCGGTTCACAGGATCTCGACAGCGCAGACAGGGAGAAACTGCCGACCAAACGAGGACGGAGAAACAACAGTTCGATACTTGCATTATGTGCGCTCGTCAGCGCTGACTCAGTGAACGGACAATAGGTCCGAGGCTCGCGCAGCGCAACGCACAAGCGAGCGCGTGATACGCAAAACAGGCGGATTGGTTATTTGATTGTCGCCCGGAGTGACGTGGATCAAGGATGGTAGCCGTATCGGTGCGCGCAAATAAATAAGCGTGACCAATCGAAGGCGGAGAAAGCTGGGTTCCGAGTTCAGCACAGAACGCAACGAAAGGGATTTGAAACGAAAAGTCGCTACAGGGTTCCCACACTTTTTTAGAAACCATTTTCAGTACTTTTTCAATACCTTTTGAATGCTGAATGGAAAAACTTCAATGCCATTACTCATCTTTATTTTTCTAAAATTTAAAATTTATTCACGGAACACAATGTGAAAAACATCTGCAGAACTGTCGTCAGCGGTAACGAACAAAATTTGAATAAACAGATGGCTGAATTCGGAGTTTTTATTCTTTTTCAATACTTTATATACATTTTGACCAAATTCAATACTTTTTCCGGGTCTTGAAAACCGATTTCACAATCCACTACTTTCAATACCGCGTGGGAACCCTGCTGTTAAGTTGTTCGCGCGGATTTCGCGAGGATAAAAAAGCTGACAAACTTGACGTTTAAATACAAAGTTCAACAAATACTGTAAAAATGTTGTTGCCGGTTGTCAGTGATACCAGATGGTTGTCAGCAGTGACAGGTGTTATGGAAAGAAGTTTTTCTACATTTTGTTATCGTTTCCGTGAATGCAACACAGCAATCAACCCCAGCCTGGTAATCGAAACCAGTGTTTAGTTGATGAAATCATCAAAAATAGCTCACGTTTGGCGCTGTTTGGAAAAACCTTCATCAGCGCCGAATTGATTGCGAAAGCAACCAAATATCCGAATAACTGCTCACAATCACGCAACACAAATGAAGCTCATCAGTTAAATGCAGTAAGCTCCAAAACGTTCACTTGGCGGAATTGTTTCTGTCAATGCAAAAACATAGGCGACTTCCGGCCGGGCAAAGTCTGCTTCAGCGAAAGAAAACCTTTCGTTGCGATTACCTGCATTTGCTACATCTACAGAGATATTTTTGTCTCGGACGTCAAAAACCAGCACGCGGCAAGCAATCGGCACTCACCTGCGTGACTGGGCTATTAGCCTGAAATAATATCCTCCTGCCGAGCAGCTCCGCGAAGATGCAGCCCACACTCCAGATGTCTACGCTGCTGTCGTAATGACGGGCGCCGAGCAGCAGCTCCGGTGACCTGAACGAATCGCGGTGACGTCAAAAGTGGCTTTCGGCGCTGACGAGCGAACGGCGGGGCGATTTGCAGTGGTCGCTTAAAACAGGGATTCTCAAACTTTTTCCTCCCATTTACCACTTGCCAGCTTTTAACATAAAATTTACCCCTGCTTTTGTTTACTTACTAGCGCTGTAGAAAAAAACAAAGTATTGTAACTTCAGCATCATTACTTTTACCCCCAGGATAGGTAAAATTCACCCCAAGGGGGTAATTTTACCCCCGGTTGAGAGCCCCTGACTTAAAATATGGGAGTATAAGCACAGGTGCTGATTCACGGAGCAACGCACTGATCGTGGCTCGTTTGCTTCCGAGCACTGCGTTTTCACCGACGGCAACTACGAAACAGGAAGAGGTCTTGCCGCAACGAAAAACTTAACCACGCGTGGAGTTTCGGCTTTTCTCGCTGTTGCCAAGGACAGATTAACAAAGGGGTGTTGGGGATTCAATTCAAACCTCTGCCACGGACAAACCTTTGATCTACCCATCGGTGCAAAGAGTTAAGCTTAAATTTCAAAAAATGCGGCGGAGGAACGTATGGGATGAAGTGAGACTGGGTTCTTCGCAGCTGCTGCGAACAAAACTTTACCTTTCACCGACAACTTTTCCAAACTTTGTTTTTTTACTTTTCATCCACACCATTTTAAAGCTCTTTGTTTTGTTTCTTTCTACGAAAACTCTTCTGCTGAAAAGTTCAGGCCTAAATATTATATAAGAAAGGCCAGCATGTGTACTGCATCTGCGTCAGTGACTATATTAGTGCAGATTAGTCAGAATAGTAGCTTACATATGTGTAAGTGATGACGAAACATTCACGTGCTTGTGTAGCAGTACTAAAACAGTTCTTTTCTGTGCAGAAGATAACCAAGGCTAAGTATGGCATGTTTCTGTGAGATTTTATCAAAACAGCACACAGACATGTAATATAGAATCTCTTGGCTTTCCATGCTTTAGCCCAGTGTTTACCAACCCTTTTGGCACCCTACAGAAGAGAAATACAAATTCCGGCATCCTGTGGCGAACGCATAATAATATGCTTTAAGGTTCGATGAATTTTGAAAATGCATTTTTTAATGATGCATTGAAAAACGCATTAGCTCTCGACGCCCCTGAGTACTGTAGCGAACGGCATCCCGGTTGGGAACAGCTGCAATTAACTTTCTGATGAAAAAAACGTTCACGGCAAAAGTACATTGCAACAATTGTTGAGAGAAGGTATTCGGTAATGAGCACTGCTTTAAGGTCTGTCACTGAACCAAAAGAATCCAAAGCAAAAGCGGTTATGGGCAAACACAATCGAATATTTGAAGCGAAACGTGTGTTTCATCAGATGAGTGATACAGACGAGACCAGGCCTACCTGGACAGTGGACACCACCAAGCTCACCACGGCTTCCGCCGCTCTCAGCGCGCGTCCAGTGCCGATACCTGACGTCACGTAACCATAGCAGAAATGAAATCAACAAACGCTTCGACGCTTGCAAAGCGTCAAAACGCACCGCTATACGTGCACTTGCACGCCGCCGGCCAATATCATGCTCGTTGACGCAAGCACGTGGCTGCGAGCGAGCGGTGACGTGAATCGCAGACAATACTCAACGTGAGCCGGATCTTGTACCTTTTGGCAGCTCGCAGCGATTAACCCGTTGATGCAACGGGAGAGCGGTTTTTAATTTTGACGGCGTGGTTTTGCGGCAAGCTTTCGTCACGTTCAAACGACTTTCAGAGCGCGACCTCGTCGTAAACCGCGCAACGCTGGCCTTGACGCGATGACCGGAATTTTCACGATGGCAATATCACTAATCCCAGTCGCCCTGAAGTTTTCCGAGCAATGTGATGAAAATGCCAAAGAGAAAGGACTGGAGCTTGTACACGAGTGACTACGAGGAAAATGTGACGGCTTTCGAAAAGCTTGGATGTCCGCAACGCACGCCAGTTTTTTCCGATTTATTCTTGTTCGACTTTTTTCCGATTATTCTTGTTCGACTCGCGGTGATCGTGACTCGATCTTCACAGCTCAGTCAGGCCGATGCTGGCACGACTGACCACAGGCCTCTGTGGTCTGGATAAGACCGCACAAAATTATCGGATGACAGGATCACGCAATCGCGGGTTACCGCACAATTACGCAAAAACGAACGCCTGGTGTGCAACAATCACGTCCATTCTGGAACAGCCAAAGCCTTTTGCTTAGGCCATAGAAAATCAGGCGGCGGCAGCAGCAACACAACGTGGAAACTGTTTCACAAAAATCACCGATAGGCGAACGTGGTAAAAACAATAGCTTGGCATTCGGAAAGACACGAGGCTTTTGTTGCTTGCAACGGGGACGCGCTGCCGTATCTGAGCACACCCCCGTGGTGTAGCATAAAACAAAGGCTGTTTTACTGCCGGCGATGATGGATATGACGCAAACATGGCAGACTAGGGTGGAATTTCGACAGCAGCTATTAAAGCAGAACATCGCACGCTGTCGACAACATCGAAGTCAGCGGAAAGTGTGGTTTAACGGTCAGGGAAAGCTTTTGTTACCATGTAAACCACGCCAAGCGATAGCTTGGTCGCTTGCGAGTTTCCAACGTCTGCTGCGAAAAGAAAATTTTGCATTCTCAGCTAAAAAAAGTTGCGTTCTCAAAAATTTGATACGATTGACTCCAGCTGAGGTAACCCGAGGCTAAGCGCTTGCCCTAAGCATAGAGCACCGTTTCGTTTCGGGAAAAGCTATTTTTTCAAAAACCAATATTTAACAAAGCCCTTTACAGGAATTAAGGTCACACCACACACCGATTCCTCGCCAAAATCAACACATTCTCTTCCCAGAAGAGCGCACCTGTAGTATTGAGTCACGACCTCTTGCGTCATGTGCTTCGACTCGTCTGGTTCTTGCAGCCTGGCCAGGCCGAAATCGCAAATCTTCAGCCGACAGTCGCTGTTGATAAGCAAATTGCCCGGCTTCACGTCACGATGAAGGATGTTGGCGGCGTGGAGGTATTTCAAGCCTGAAACGAAAGGCCAAAGGCGAGCGTGACATTTCCGCAACCGGATGTAGGGCACGAGGCGAGCATTGTCTGTTGGCGGATCCCACGCTAGAAAAAAACGGTTGGATCGTTTTCGAAATTCGAATTCTCCAGTCCAACGTTTGATTCAGGTTAAACGATGCTCGGTACACTCGCGACGCATTCTGTCACAAGATGAGGTTCGGCCTTTACTTGCAATGTTGATTAGATTAAATTCGCTCTGGGAAACCAAACGCTTACGGCACATTCAATCACACCCACTGCAGAGTCAAATCAGAGGATAATGTAAAAGAACTTCCAACGAGAACGTAACATTTCAAGCGACTTTTGTTTCTATTTATTCATTCATTCCCGGTCAGTACAAGATAGAAATATTGCAATAGTCGTTATATGGCATTTAGCAATCTCCCACCGAGGCAGCGCCTATACCCCTTTGAGTAGGTACAGAGGGTTATATCGTAGTTTGAGACAGATTATGAAAAGGCGCTGTTTTTTAATTATTCTAATTTTTGCGGGGATTTCACTTCAATTGACTTACAGTTTACAAACCTCTCAGGATCTGATATAAAAATATCTTCACGTGATCGGATGAAAGCGGCTGCTGCGAGACTATGATCTTGTGCAGGTCAGTTTGCATCAGCGGCGTGATGACGTACCTTTCATGACGTTTCACGTTAAGGAGATAATGTCCACCGTATTAGCAACCCCGGATGGTAGCCAGAAAAGTGACAATCTATACCGCGCGAGCGAGCAAAAATCACCACGAACAGATCAACTATCAGCTTCACATCAGTCATGGGCGTCGAAAGGATTTTTTCCAGGAGGGCGAGGGCAATAGTAGAGTTTTTCTGGGTAGCCAAAATATTTTTCCAGTGGGGCCAACAGAGGTGAAATTTTATTTTACCAACCCAAAACTAAGAGACAAACATTTTTTTGCTAAAACGTTGATAGGAAAACATCAAATTTCAAAATCCAGGGGGGCCAAGGCCCACCTCCTCTTCCGACGAACATGACGTCAGTACATTTAGGTTATGCACGCACGATAGCTGTTACGGTCTTGCCGACCATTTGTACCATGACTAAGGGAAGTCAAGAAAATATTTTCACAAATAAACAGTTCAGGAAAGTTCATTTAAATTTCAAGAAGTGTTTCGCACCGGAACGCTAAATCAGGCAAGGTCAAGCTATTACTAAGAAATAACCAGATCACCGAGCGAAGCAACCAAAGTTAAAATAACTTTTTGCTATGAAAACCACTTCAAGGGATATTTCGGTCACTCGTGAGTTTCCCGCATTTGCTTAAAACAAATTTTCGACCGATACGACTGCGTCACTTTTGCGCTTTTGCGACTAATTGCCGGAATAAAGTTAGAACTAAGTTCAAATAAAAACACGGCAATGCAGGATACATCTCTTCATACGGACTGTCCACAGGCGGAAGTAAGTCAACTGCCGATAAAACCTGCACGAAGAAGTAATTACATTAATCACGTCAGACAAGCACTACAAAATAAGCAATATCGTTTCTTGCAAGACAGCATCTAATTCGTATGAAATCACTCAAAGATTATTGCTACATTAAAAATGGGCGTAACATACTATCAGAATTGCCTTTATCAGGATGTACATCTTCGCATCGTATTGAAAGCGAATGCAGAAGATGCATATGGTACCCAAGCATCTAAAAGTAAACGAACCCATGGCACCAACACTGGAATAAATCTTCTGAGACAAGACCGAGGGAGCTTTGTCCAACAAAGAGAAAGAGGGCACTCCTAATAAGGATTTATATCTTTATTTTCATTCACACACTACAATCTTCAGCAAGCTGTACTGTCTTTCCAAACACTTATAGTTATGGCATGAAATATTCAAAAAACACGAGTAGGCACTCACGTTTTCATGCTGAAAGTAGCATAGCATCTTAAGCTCCCTCAAAACACGTTTTGCTGACATTAAATTGTGGAACACATTTGGCATCTTCTTCAGGGCCACTTGCTTCCCGTCACGTGGATCCTTCACGGCCCTGAAACAGAAAATGCTACTTGCTACTGCTAGGGATACGATTAGGGATGCCCAAAATAGAATTTCGAATCCTTGAGATTCGGAATCTCGTCGGAACCGTATTTCATAATTGCAATATTTTCGGGTCAGTGGATTCGAAAATCAAAAGGCAGTTCACAGGAGAAAAGAATTTCGCTTTTGAAAGGAATGCAATAAATGCACGCCAACTGCGTGAACGC
>Ga0210059_1009613_pt1 | contig 15068 bp, 10 predicted proteins | sample Ectturendosymbi2_FD_188042 | JGI IMG/M metagenome (GOLD analysis project Ga0210059, IMG submission 188042) | Ecteinascidia turbinata endosymbiont from Florida, USA - Sample 2 (SPAdes) (version 2) | ecosystem: Host-associated > Tunicates > Ascidians > Unclassified | place: Key West, Florida...
ATTCCAATAGAATGTAGCAGTGAAAGAAATATTTTTTGATGGCACACCTGAGAACGTCTTGTCAAAGGAAGGTATCTCCAAAAAATTTTCCACTCCTTGCAAATAGTCAGCGGAAATTCTTACGGTGTTTGGGTCTACCTACTGGTGCTGGAGGGGCGAATTGTCCTCTTTTGCCAGCTACAATAAATGTAAAATTCGGGCCTCCACTCAGTTTCTACTTCAGTTTTAGGATTCTTTTGGTTTTCAGTAGTTTTTTTGCGTTTTTTGGAGCATTTGTTGGTGATTTAGGGTTTTAGTGTAGCCATCCACATCCGGATTCACTGCCATTTCTCAGGGTTTTTCTGAGTGTTGCTAGCAACCCCCCTACAGTGGGCAGTGGACCTTTTTCAGCTACCTTTCCTCCTGGCCTAAACATCTAAGTACACCACTGACTGCTGACAGTCCGCACTGTCAAAACAGAAGCTCATAAAGAACAAATATCGCATCTGTATCACGAATAAAACCTTGACCATTACATTCTATTCACTGTCGCTACCTTGGAACAAAAATTTAGGTAACTGCCAAGAAGCACAAAATGCCATTGCTCCCACCAGCAGAACAATAAATAACGCTGATAACATTTGAATATCTGTATCCATTTACTGGATTTTCTATAGGACTACCTATATACAGTATAATCGTAGTAGATTCTCATACTACGTTTTTTTGTTAGAAACAGCCAAGACATGCCACATTTGCATGATTTTATGGGAGTGACTGGACCTCGAAAAATTTTGACATTTGTAACTGGACCCTTTCTTAAAATAATTGAGTAGCCCTGGGCTAGAGATTCACATCAGACTACAGATGTGCTGCGACTAAGCTGAATAATGGTCTGAATGGGCAGGTAAAAACTAGCAGATTTTCGTGACTGGATATTGGTTTACGGACCCCCTAATTCTCATTAATGGACTCCTGTGGGGTTCACAGACCCAACGTTATGAACCTCTGAACTACAGCAATTCCCTTGCCCTACAAACTGTAGTGGCCCATAGACACTTGGTCCTGCAGCATTTAGTAGTGGTCTTAATTTTGACCACATTCATGCGATACCAGCTGTTCACTTCAAGCTCTTCAGCCAATGCCTAGGTCTCTTGAAAATAAGAAATATATGTTACAACTAACAACATAAACAGATTGGCATCTACCACGCACACAGACAATGAGTTCAGAGTGGAGTTTTTTTTAAGCTCTCTGCTTGTACAAGGGATGAAGCAAACCCTGACCTATATTTCAAATATTTGTTCTAAAGATAAATGTAGCTTGGTTTATATTTTTTGTGTTTTGTTAATTTTGAACAGTACATGTGTTATCTGTTTAAATAAATGTTTTTGTCTTTTTGCTAACCTGTTAACACTAACATTTTTACGCACAGAAATGTGCAAGGCCATCGGTTGCGACAGCTGGTTCCTGTTGCGTTGATCGTGTTGGGGAAAGGTTTATAGAATGTCAAGCGGTGTTTGCTTTGCTGTAGGTATTACCGTGTTTTTTTCGATGATATGAAACGGGATAATAAATTAATTTTTAAAGGTAAATCATTTTGTTAAAAAACAAGATTTGCTGTTGAAACATCCTAACACAGTTTAAGCATAATTTAGTACAGTGACTCTTAAACTACTTTCCACCATAGATATTCCAGCAGGGTGCGAATCAGAGTGTAACGAAGCAAGTGCAACATCCTCACCATACATTTCTCTTTGAAAGCTAAAGCGGTATAGATAACTCCATCGTTTGCTACATAATTTTTGATATGGGGTTTCCGAAACCTTCATTGAATCTGAGATCTATGTTAGCTATAAATATATTGGATCTGAAGAGAGAACAATGCTAGTGGCTTGTCTGTGGTTCTTTAAAAATAGTTTTCATCTTATTTTTCATTTACAAAAACGAAGGCCAACATTGCAAACCCATACACATTGCTTCCAGCCTGCAGTAACTAACCTCACACATTTTCTTGTTGTCACAGTCACTAGACATCATATCACTAACCAAACAAACACTAATTAGTTCAACCATTGAAGAAAAATCCTTCTTTATATTTTTCCTACCCTTCATGGTCCACATGGAATCAGTCGGCAGTAACAGGCAGACTGTGATCGACTGGTTGGGCACTGCTGGTGATGAAAAGTAGCAGTAACATCAACACTTGTCTTTATATTGATCACGAAAAGAACAATATGGTTTTGCAGATGTGGTTATCATATGGTAAAGCAATTATTAAAACAAATCAAAACATTCTAAAAATTTTGTGTTTACAGAGGAATCCATCAACGTTTGTGGCACCAGTAAAATTTTCAACTGGCACAACTGTCCAGGTGGCTATTACTCTCCAGGAATTAGCAAGAAAGAGCATCACTGCAGTGATCTTCATTGAGTACTTTACATTGGCAAATATCTTGCAGGGGTAAGTCAAGAAAATTATTGCAATAAACTCAAGTTAAGTTTGTAAACTTAATGTTGTCCAAATTTCTGTTTAGACATGGCAACAACAGACAAGAGTGCACAGCACACAATGTTGTATCAGTTACCGCCTTTGATGAACAATGGAATGACGTATCAATTCCTGTGACATACTCTTTTCATGGATTGAATGCAACAGATAGTTTCAGCAGTTATGCACAAAATAGGTCTGGTGTTTGTTGACATGTTGTTAATGTATATGAAGGAATATTTCCCCACAGAATGCTAATACATTGTTATTCAGATTGACATGTGAATTTTTGAATGAATCATTGCAACACTGGTCTCCTGGTGGATGTAAAGTTATTAATTCAACAAAAGGAGAAGTGACATGCTTCTGCAACCACACTACCAAATTCTCAATCCTGTTTGCTGTTGTAGAAACACAGTTGGATATTCCAGAAAGTCACCTCAGAAACATTGTGGTAAGCTACAATTTGAAATGGGAGTAAAGTCAGTTGAGCAAACTCTGGTACAGTATGATGCATGTGTCATGTCAAACTCAAAGCCTGTTACCCAAAGGAAGTCCATGAGAGATTGAAAAGCATAGTATGACCTTGCAGACTATTAATAGTTTATTGCAAGTGTAATTAAACCGTCTATCATAAATTGGGTGTATTTACACCAGGGTTGTTGTAAAAAAAAACCCACCCAAAAAAACCACCTGGTTTTTTTTTTTATAAAGTCCACTTGAAAAAAAACAACAGAACACTTCCTTTGAAAAATCTACTAAGCAAAAAATAAGCAGGACACTTGTACAGTTCATTGTAATTTTTTTTTTTAACTAAACAAAACGAACAGCAAAAACATTTGAGGACTTGAAAAAAAAGAGCAAATCGAACAGTGGGAGTAAATTATAATGGCTATGTTCTTCAGCTCTGCACAATCTCTGGTATATTTTAACCAATTTTCCACCTTCTCTGCATCAAAAGTTTTTCTGATTGTGGACCATACCAAATCATATATTGAAAAAATACACTCTATAGATGCTGAACTAACAGGGCATGCACATAAACTTGATGTGAAACTGAAGAGTTTGTGTGGAAGTGTTTTTTCTATTTATGCTGTGCGCATGCTTGCCAAGCCTTACCATTTAGGAGCTTACTGGCTAACAACACATTACCAAAACCAAGATGTGGTACATTTCTTTACCCTCAATTTTGAATGCCATATTAGGTATAACAAGTTATTGTGTAATTCTGAACATAGTGATATTGCATGATAGAATAAAAACAATTCAGGATGGGGTTTTTCTTTTTTCTTTAAAAAAAGAACAATCTTGTTTCTTTTTAAAAAACACAAAAAACTGTTATTTTAAAACCCAGGTGAGTTGGGTTTTTCTGAAAAAAAACTGGGTTTTCCCAACCCTCAGCAAGGATGTGTGCTTTCCCTTGTTTCTGTAAAAAGCTACATCCTTCCCACACGTTCTCAGTAGCCCACAATTGTTTGCGCTATAATTTATACTTTGTGGACGTTTATACTGCTGAATACAGTGGTTTTCAACTGGGAACCACTGTGCTAATGCTCACCAAGGAAGGAAAGAGAAGTATTTTTAAGAACTATTATTTCTAACAATCCCAATGCATTTTTCTTTGTCTAGCTTGTGTGCTAGCAGCTAGCATGTAGTACTGTATAGCAACTACTGATTCTATACTTGGATGCATTTTTAGGTTTTCTAGATCTTGCTAGGATTGAGTTATATTGACAGGCAAGTAAGAATTCAAATGCAACAATGCTGAGATCTTAGAGCAGGGGTGGGAAACCTGCTGCACGTGAGCCAAATGAGGCCCGCATGAGCATTCAATATGTCTTGCATTAGAATTTTCATTATCCAAGTTAGAACACAACACTGCATCAAATGAAAATACATAAGCAAATACTTAGTGGTGCAGAGAAGTCTCTCCCATTTGTCACAGTTTTAACTATTATTATTTTACTTGAAGATGAATGTGGATATCAAAGACCAAGTTAATTACATAGTTCTTGCAGCCCGCCAGTGTTTGGGTTCAAAAGTTATGGCCTAAAAACAAAAAAATTAATCCCCTAATTAGATAATTAATTTCTTGTTTTTAGGCCATAACTTTTGAACCAGAAATGCTAGAAAGCCAATCAAAGGTTCAAAAGACTCGGATTCTAGCCTAGTTTCCAATAAATACTTGAGTGACATATTTCCATCATGCAGTTGGGCCCAGGACCAGGTAACCTGAGCCAAAATCGTTAAAAGCCTCTCCCACTATGTCACTCACAAAAAACTTAAAACCAAGAATTTTTTTTCATTGTCAGACTTGCTGAGTCCTGAGGGTTTGAATAGCTCTCGAGCACAATCATCTGGCAAGTTATGGAGATGCAAGGTGACACAAAAATAGCAACTCATGCAGGTTTTTAGGTATGATATATTCGTACACCAGCAGTGAAGGTGCTAATACAGTAGTGCAACTGAAGTACCTTTAACCATACATATACAATTCTGCAAAAGCCAAAACAAACTTTCAGAGTCTTATCTTTTTGTGATTTGTGGTGGGGAAGAAATAAGTGTCTGAGTTAGTTAGGTAGGAATACACAAAAATGTTGAGAAACATTGGTCTATCAGTCACAACTAGCTCTATAAGACTTACCATAATGCTCATGTGACTCAACTACTCTGTATAACCCTTAACAATAATTTGTTGGTAGAAATAGTTCAACCACTATAGTTTTAAGAATCAAAGCACTGAACTGAATACTAAGGCAACCACACTGAGAAAATGCAGTATTTCATTGTGTTTCAGTATACAGGGAAATTAGCACGAATTTTTTATTTTTAAAGCTCTATTGCACACCTCTAGAGCAGGCAACCAAATAGCACACCATTTCATACAGCCATGTCACAGCAATAATGAAGCTTGCAAATTTGAATTGGTATGAAGTTTATAGTAGTGCAGTTCATTAATGCAGATTCTTGAATATGCCATGGAAGCAACGTCATTCTTCTGCTTGGTTTTGACTCTTTTGAGTATGCTCCTGGTTCTGCAACGACGCTCTAAGTCTGTATCTAGCAACAGTGACCATGCAAAGCAAAGAACAATAGTCCACATCAATTTTGTAACGGCTCTGGGTGTTCTACACTTGATTCGACTGTTAAGTGATGCTGCCTACAAGACCAAGGCAACCTGTGCAATCACAGTTTTTGCCAGGTTAGAACAATTGATATTTGATATAATACTGTATTTATAGCATGTAATCTTGTCCATTTACCTTTAATGAATTTTCAAATAAATCACAGCTGACAATTGCAAACATGTCTAGTGACTTGTATTTTGTTTTAACAGTCATTACTTCATGCTTGCTAGCGGCATGTGGATGCTCTTAGAAGGATTTGTACTATATTTAACACTGATTCTGAAAAGTTTGAAATTCACAAAACTTGGATGGATAAAGTATGCAGCTGGATGGGGTGTTCCAGGAGTGATTGTTCTGGTTGCAGCAGGTTTGCTGAATTTTTATTGCATTCATTAATATTGCAAACAAAATTTATGTATAAAACTTACCATAATAAAAATGTGTGCTCAAACACTAAGAGATGGTCAACGCAAACTGTTCAATTGTAACACATACATGTGACATATATTGCAGCAATTGGGTTAACTGGGGGAACATACGTTCAAAAAATAAAGGAACAACAAGAATGTTCACTGCACCTGCAAGATGCTGGGAACAAACAAATGCCAACAGTGAGTTCAAATAAAAGTTACCAAAAAAATCTGTGAACTTTTCAACATGCCTGTTTTCACACAGGAAAGCAGCTACCAATACTGTTGGTTGAGCATTACAAGTGGCATGATCTGGTCAGCAACTGGACCGCTACTTGCAATCTTTGTCATCAACATGTTTATTTTAGCCCACACTGTTTACTTCATTCTACAAATGAGCTTGAAAACAGACTCAATGATGCCATCAACACAAAAACATCAAAGCAGTCGACATTTATGGTAGGAATGGCCATATTGGTCATGCACATATTACCAGTAACAACTTTCTTCATCAGTTTACAGTAGCATACTAGCACAACATTGGTTAACAACTAACATTAAACTTCAGGAACACAACAAAAGGAATTATAATATTGTTTCCCATACTTGGCGTTCCATGGCTGATTGGATTTCTAGTCAACATCCAGGAACACAAGACAAATATTGCATTTCGGTACATACATGTTACACTGAATGGACTGCAGGGAGTTTTTGTCTTTATACTGTACAGTGCTGTAAACACAGAGGTAAGTCACAGATGACAAAAAGTATTATTCATGTTGCGCATTTTGTGCTCTTCATGATGTTAGGCATTTGAGCATTTAATAATCATTATATTTCTTTCATAAAACTACTGACATTCCTGAAAGATGGAGATATGTAACACACTTTGCAGTAAGTAGGTCTGTTGCAAGTCATTGATGTTGAAGGTCACATTATTCTCCATTATTCTCCTCTGTACTTGGAACAAAATATTTTGTTCATTCAATTCCACCAGCAAAATATTTATTATAGATTATAGCTTGCATGTTCAATCTTTTGTAGAGGCAATGGTTTTCCTTTTCAACATTTTTGTTGCTGGGCAGTTTTAGACATAATCGGCATTTTTTAAATCTTGTGAATAAACTAATTGCAGATGTAATTATTATCTAACCACATTAATTCCCCCAAATTAGTTGGAGTGATTTTTGATGCACCAATTGACTGCTTTTGCAGGTTCCAAAAAAAATAATTGCAAATGCATTTGAAACAAGCAGAATGAAGATTACAATTATTTTATTTATTGAATGAAAACCATCCTAATGATTTTGGCACTTTTCTTCTATACCAAAAGATAATAAAACTATAAAACACAAAGGTGTGTAAGACATGTGTGTATACATTTTATATTAAAGTTACTTCCAAAAAATTTGCTAAATTTTCCACACCAAATTTACTTAAAATTTTTCTAAGGAACAAGTAAACATTTTTTCAAATTTTGAAATGACTTTACCAGCCATAAACCTACATTAGCACTTAGCTTACATCAATTCATAACAGAAATCTTTTCTTCCCTAACAAGTGAAAAACAACCAATATGACCAGGCACTGATGCATCACGCAACATTTTTGCAAGCTTGCCACCATAGCATAATAGCTGACTGTGTGAAACGTGTGAAATCATTAGAAAAGTGAGTGATATAAAGCAGTGATTCTCAACTGGACCACCGGTGGTCCATCTAGGATTTCAAGTGGACCATAGGACTTTTATTAAGGATAAGACTGAATATGCCCTTGACTTCACTGACCTATGTGCAATACAGTTTTGACTGGTTGTTCACAAGGTGTCAGCCGAGCAAAGTGGTTCGTAGGATATTTTCTTAAAAAGATGGTCCGTGGGCTAAAAAAGGTTGAGAACTACTGATATAAAGCAAGTCATAAATTCAAAACCTAACCTTACCAACAATTTATAAAATTTAGACATCTTTGCTTGTTGTTTCCACACTTTACCACCAACAAACTTTATTTAAAAATACCTGCTCAAGCAAAATTGCTCCTAGAAAATGACTTTCAAGTAATAAACTGTTCACAGCAAAAATGCATTGCCAATAGCAAAAAATGAGAAAGCCAAAGCAACTTCACTTCAAGTTGAGATCAAGTTGAGATAAAAAGGAAGAAAACTTCAGTTGCATGCCATGTTGTGCTACAATAACCAGGAACTGCACATCCTAAAACTTACAAGAGAAAAACGTCCCTCTTAGAACTTTTGGTGAGAAAGTGTATTTTAAAACATACGTTGGTGATCTGTGCAGAAAAAACTAATACGTTTTGAACCGTACATCGGCAGCAAAAGTGTTAAAGGTAGAGATATACTGCACAAACAAAAAAGAACCCATATCTAAGGTTGAAGTATGATAGGGGTTACTCACTCTTGCAAGATTGAGTTATTCTTGACATGTTTGATACAATGATCAATGATCATATCATGAAAGGCATTTGGGTCATTCCATCTCATATCAACCAAGATTGAGAAAAGTACAATGGTCATCGTCTTAGATTTTGCTCAAAATCATACCAAATGCACCTTTATGGGAGCAATAAAAAATACCTGAGGTTCTAATAAAAATTCCAAGCGGTTTAGATTTTACAACCCTTTAAACTTCAACATGTTCACTGCCAGTGTACGAGATACTCGTACTTTCAAAACCCACATTGAGCTGCTATTTTCACGCCACTTTGCAACTCCATAACTCGCCAGGAGATCGAGCGAAGGAGCTGTTCAAACCCTCAAAAGATGTGGCATGTCTTCTAGTTTGCATTTAAAACTATGGAAAGTTTTGGATTTCGTGTTTTTTGGAGGTGACATCAAAAGTGGGGTAATTTTTAGGCCATTTTGGCCCAGGTTACCTGTCCCTGGGCCACGTCCACTACATGGAATTTTTGACTCAAGTTTTTATTGGGAACTAGGCAAAAATCTGCATTTTTGAGCCTTTGATGGGCTTTCTGGCGTTTCTGGTTACTAAGTTAAGGCAAAACAACCCAAATTTTGGGAAAAAACTTTTTAACACTTTGAGAACTGGTCTACGATAAATTCGTACTTCGATTTCGGCCTAAAAAACAGCAGTTTTCGGTTGCCTTACCAACGCCCTAGTTCCTCTGCCGATTGCGCTTGAGAGCTGTTCAAGGGCTCAAATGGATTGGCCAGATTACACTCGAAAAAAAATTTTTGGTTGGGATGCGGATTTTTTGTTAGTGACATCATAAGTGAAGTAGTTTTAGGGTTATTTTGGCTCATGTTGCCTGGCCTAGGGCTCAACCGCTAGGCCGGGTGTTTTGCTCAAGTTTTTATTGGAAACTAGGCTCGAGTCCGAGTCTTTTGAGCCTTTGATCGACTTTCTAGCGTTTTTGGTTCAAAAGTTATGATCTAAAATAAACTAATTAATTAATTATCTAATCAGTCAAATATTTTTACTAACTTACATCACAACTTTTGAACCTGAAACTCCAGCAGGTCATCCAAAGTACCAAAAGATTCGGATTGTAGCCTAGTTTCTAGTAAAAACTTTAGCAAAATACTACCACCTAACGGTTGGCGCCTATGGCCAGGCAAAGTGGGCCAAGTTGGCCTAAAAGTCCTCTACTTATGATGTCACTCACAAAAAACCTGCAACCCCCAAGCAAAAAATTTTTTTCAAGTGCAGACTAGAAGACTTGCCGCATCTTTTGAGGCTTTTGCCGGGTCTGTAGAGCATACCAGACCGGAGAAATTCCCGCGCAAAGCCACGTGTGTTTAGGCAGTTTTTTCCGAAAATCCCCGAAAGCAGCTGGATGCCAAAGAGTTAAGCTTTTTGGCCATAACATTTGAACCAGAAACAATAGAATGCCAAGCAAAGGCTCACAACACATTGTCTGCCGGTCTACAAATATATCGTACCTGGAAATCAGCCTAAAACCAACAGTTTTTAGTTGCCTTACCAAAGCCATAGCTCCTCCACTGTTTGCACTAGAGAGCTGATCAAACCCTCTAAGGATTCAGCAAGTCTTCTAGTCTGCACTTGAAAAAAATTTTTTTGTTTCGGGGTGTGGATTTTTTGTGAGTGACGTCATAAGTAGTTTTTTGGTCATTTGGGCTCATGTCACTTGGCCTAGGTCTCAACTGCTGAACCAAAGTATTTCACTGAAGTTTTCATTGGAAACTAGGCTTGAGTCCGAGTCTTTTGAGCCTTTGATCGACTTTCTAGTGTTTCTGGTTCAAAAGTTATGATCTAAAGTAAACAAATTAATTAGCTAATTAATCAAATATATTTTGCCAAGTCTTTTGAGCATTTGAACAGCCCTCTAGCGCATTTGGCACCAGAGTTACGTTCACGCAAAGCCATGTGCAATTCAGCTGTTTTGGCGTGAAAAGTCTGTAACAGGCTGATCGCGAAGGTGTTAAGGGCGTACACCCCATTTTTGTTCCCATGGATCGTTGTGTTTATTTTCAAAGGTTTATGGAAGCCTGAATTTTCATTTCTGCACAAAATATGTCTGATAATTGGTACTCTAGATATTTCTGGCCTGGTCTTACGGAATCTGCTGTCAGAATTGAGCTCGGCAGTGTGAATCAAACATTACAGGCATCTCAAAACTGGATTTTCATTGAGCAGAGTATATATTTGTCCCATTTTGACCACCAGCTGTTCAAGAGCCCCTCTTGGCCAAGATATAAATACAGTAAACCTCAGGTAATCCAGATTCGGTTAATCCCAATCTTTACCAAAACTGGATAAAACAGGTGGTACGAATGATTTCTAACATTTTTCTTTATAAAAATCTTTAGTTATCTGGATTTTTAATATGGAAAAGTGTTGATTCAAACTTTAAAATAATGGTTTTATAGAAAAATCAAAAGGGTCACATCTCAGAAAATAACCCTCAAAACCCTTTTTTCAGGGGTAAATGCTGCATAAATTTCCTTAGTGTGATGAAACTTTCATTACTGAAAGATCTATATTTCAGTTATGCAGTTAATATAAATGAAAACATCTCAACTAGTTACTAGTTTACTCGGCAATGAAAAGAAGTGATTACCCCCAAAAAATAATCATTTTTGCCACTAGTGACACTTTTGTGCACTTGTTTTTACAAGAACTCCTCTCAAATCCTCATTCTTTACTAAATTTTATGAACAAAGTGTATTTTTTATGTCTATTATTGTGCTTTCAGAAATAGTACTTTGAATTTTAAAAATGCCATTTTCGTCAGTGCAATCTCTGTGCAGTTATGCTAGAAGCTTGCAGATGAGTAGTAGTATATGTGCAACTAAGTATATAAACAATTAGAAAGTATAAAACTAGCTGGCGTGACTATAAGGCAAGTGGCTATACATTTTGATTTTAGCAACCATTTCCTGTTTTTTCTAGGTTCGGAAAATTGCTTATAGAGTACTCAACAATAAATGGCAACAGCACAAAATCTCAACATCATTATCACGATCACAGTCAGCAAGAGAAAGACTGAAACGAAGTGTAAGCAGCTTAATGGGACAAAGTACACCACTCAACAGAAAGCGATCATAGTAAGTTTTACTTACAAGTAGGCAGAAACTTCATATTTTTATAGAAAATCTAATACATAATATATTGCTTATTCCATGTCTAAATGAATATGCAGCTTGACCAAAAATGCTATTTTGACAAGCATTATCTTAGTCTAGCAGCACTATGTTCCTCATTGCTCAAGAAGCACTTCTAGCTTAGCTGAAAATATACAGTAAACGAGTGCATTTGAACAAAGCTTGAATCAAAAGTAAATCGCTATTGTATTTCTGCTGTCATAGTGGCAATGTTTGCAAATGTTTTGTGGAAGTAATTAATATGAAACTTCATATAGTAATCCTCAACTAGCTGGAAGTAGCTACAGCCAACAATCTCACTACACTCAACGTAGACAAAGTTCTGGCTCGAGTTCCATCAACAGCATGTTCAAAATGCGAAGGTTAGTTTTTTAGATTTACTAAACCTTATTCTTTAGCTTACTTAAACAAACTGAAAGTCTGGATGGAAGTTAATTTTGATACAATCAGAACATCACACTGCAGCACAACTAGTAAAATATTATGTTCAATTCATAACAAATTAAACAGTCTGAAATTTCAGCAAGTCTTCAAACTATCATTACCAGATCAAACTAATATTTCTGTACTGAATAAGAGCTGGTGATGACTATGTAGTAGGCAAAATATATTATCTGTAAGATCATAGTGTCTGATTTTTATCTGGAAACGGTTCCTTTCGATAGATACTGATTTACAAAAAACTCACAAAACTCTAAAGAAATATTGGTGAGACCACTAGCATCACAAATGTTAAATTTGTTAGTGATTGCTATTGATAAATTACTATATTGCAATGGTTACTTGCAACTATGATATGTTCAGATATCATGCATGTAACAGATTTATCTGTATATTTATATCTTAGCTAACAGATTAACTGGATAACAACTACTAATTGTTAAACAATTAATTTTATGATATTTGCATGGTGAATTGATTGTAAATGTTTTATTGCAAATACACACACATGCACAGTACAAGCGCATATGACAAAAATCATGGATTTTTAACATTTACTGCTTCTGCAAGTTACGGCCAGAAGTTGATAAGTAATGCCCTAGGGGATTAATTAATTATTTTGTTGTTTTCAGACCATAACTTCCAAACCACAAACGTTAGAAGGCCAATCAAGGGCTCTAAAGATGCAGATTTTCACCTAGTTTTTTGAAAAGAAACAAATTTTCCTCTTGATTTTGGGGCCCAGGGCCCAATCACATCATCTAAATAACTGTAAACACACCCCAATTGTGACATCATCCACAAAAAAAGTTCAAATCCAAAGATTCCCAATTTTTCTTTTTAATCTAAAAAACAAGACTTTCTGCATCTTTAGTGGGTTTGAATGAACAGCTCTCTGGCTCAATCGGGTGATGAGTGTTGACTGAATAAAGACTTGCCCAAATGCAGGATGTAAAAGGTTTATGAGGGCAACTTATTCTTCAACATCATTGACTTGCTGCAGAATCTGCATATCCTAAAATGGGTTACATTTTTGATTCATTGCCAAGCCCATCCTAGTTTTGCCACTGCCATGGTGAATTATGTTTTCACATGCTTTCTAGCTTTGTGCATGCATATGACATATATCAAAATTAAAAATTGAAGAATTGCAAGCAGAAAAAGTGAAGATTAAGGCTCATGAAGCAAAAATCATAAAAATTTTTGTTACAGCAGCTTACAACGCGTTGGAAGCAACTACAGTCAACAATCAAATTTCACACAGCACCAGCAACGCCCTCGATCAAGTTCTTTTAACAGCACACTTATTGGCAACGTAACAAGGTAGGATGTAAAATCTAGAAATACTTTGCAAGCTCTAGTTGGTGCTCACTTCATGAATCGACCATTTTCATATTTTATTGCTATCACACATAATGAGTCATGTTTTCCTTCTTCTTAGAAGTCTTGTTTTCCTTTTTCAATATCAACCCACGTTAACTAATTACTTTAGGGTTCTACCAGTCATATTTTTATGCAGATTTTATCCCAAAGTGGCATCGCACTGTTATTTGTTTAGCTATTAATCATTCCATACATTTATTGCTTATAAGCTGTAGATGACACAGTTAAAGCACAAGAAGAACATACTGCATTCTTGAAAACAGGTTCAACAGGCAAAAAAGCTAGAAGCCAGACCTGGGTATAGAGCAGACAAAAGGAAGTTATAGTATTAATGCAAACTGACTATGTGCATCTAATCACTTGGTTAAGGTTGCTGATCTGAATCAGCGTGGTCGAATTACATTTGACCTACGGGCCATTTTTCAAAAACATAACAACTCGCAGGCCACTTCTAATCAAATGGTGTACAAAACAACAGATTCACAAAATTCAAAATGAAAACAGGTTAGTTAAGACATGTGCAATTTGCTTGATTTGGGCTGATTTTTAGGTACGACATATTCGTACACCAGCAGCAAATGTGATAAAAGGCTATCACTTTGCAACTCTGTAACGCCTCCGTCGATTGCACTACAGAGCTGTTCAAACCCTCAAATGATGCAACAAGTCTTTGAATCTGCAATGAAACAACTTTTTAGTTTTGTTTTTTTGTGTGAGTAACATCATAAGTGGGGTAGGTTTTTGGCCATTTTGGCTAAGCTTACCTGGCCCTGGGCCCAACTGCTGGTTGGAAATTTGGGCAGCTTGATCTAGCGGTTGGGTCCAGGGCCAGGTAACCTGAGCCAAAATGGCCAAAAACCTACCCCACTTATGACGCGGCCCACAAAAACCCAAAAAATTATTTTCATAGCAAACTAGAAGATTTGCCAAGTCTTTTGAAGGTTTGGATAGCTCTCTGGCACAATCAAGTGGTGAGTTATTGAGTTGCAAAATGGCATGAAATTAGCAGCTCAATGCGTGATTTCAAAGTATGATGCACTCATGCACAGGCTCCCAAGGTGTTAACAGATGTCATGCTTCTTCAAAATTACCTGACTGTAATTCACACACAATATTAAGAAAGCTCGTGTAATTCACACACAATATTAAGAAAGCTCGTCAATACTAAGAAAGCTCGTCGGCCTTCCGTCCACAGGCCACATGTGGCCCATGAGCCTGTGTAGTTGGACTGCACTGATCTAAATGAAAGTGGTACTGATTGACAAATGCTCACCTTTAACTCTTTGGCATCCGCTAGGATTCAGGGATTTTCGGGAAAAAAACGCCCAAACGCACGTGGCTCTGCACGGGAATTTCTCCAGTCTGGTATGCTCTACAGACCCGGTAAAGGTCTTCTAGTCTGCACTTGAAAAAAAATTTTTGCTTGGGGGTTGCAGGTTTTTTGTGAGTGACGTCATGAGTGGAGGGCTTTTTAGGCTACCTTGGCCCACTTTGCCTGGCCCTGGGCACCAACTGTTAGATGGTAATATTTCGCTGAAGTTTTTACTAGAAACTAGGCCACAATCCAAGTCTTTTGATACTTTGGATGACCTGCTGGGGTTTTGGGTTCAAAAGTTATGATGTAAGTTAGTAAAAATATT
>Ga0210059_1009614_pt1 | contig 15068 bp, 14 predicted proteins | sample Ectturendosymbi2_FD_188042 | JGI IMG/M metagenome (GOLD analysis project Ga0210059, IMG submission 188042) | Ecteinascidia turbinata endosymbiont from Florida, USA - Sample 2 (SPAdes) (version 2) | ecosystem: Host-associated > Tunicates > Ascidians > Unclassified | place: Key West, Florida...
GTATTGCACGTTTTGCAGTCCAAATTAACCTACAACTGACAGCAAAACGTGCAATACAACAGTCACACTGCCCAACTGCCTAATTTTAGGAAATCTTATCTTTTTTATAAGGGCTGAGGTCATTGGCACTGCCATTACTTAAAGATACCTTGCAATCTGTGAAGCACATGCGACTGAAATGAAACCAAAATTAATTTTTTCCCATTAGAATAAATTTTGTTATATTAGCACTAATGGATTATTTTTTTAATTTCAACCGCTTACCCTAAAATGGCTAGATCAGCGGTTCCCAAATTTTTTGAGCGTGACCCAAATCCAAGGTTGGTGAATACCTTGTCACCCAAGTCTCAAGCAACCGTATGGTATGGTTTATTCATGCATTTTTATTACACAAATCACGAAATAACACGAATGCAGCAAGAGGAAATACAATCACACCCACAGATGTAGAAACAGGCAAATTTTTGGAGGTGCGAAGGATTTTTGCCTGAATTTCATCAAACTTGCCCGAAAATCTTTTGGGCCCCTTTTTGTGCGAACGTTTTCTCAAGCAGACCATTTTTGGTGGTTACCTCCAAAATAAAGGTCTTAATATGATTCTGCAAATGTTGGGTGCTATTTTTTCCCAGATTTCCACAGATTTTCAGAAATTTTCTTCGGATTTTCACCAAATTCCCTGCAACCCCGCCTCCTACACCACTGATATCACCGAAGCTCACAAATCAATTTTATGTTGATGATATATTATACACAAATCAATTTTCAATCCGAACATATATATTCAAGAAAAGCGCCAGAAAAATGCACGTTTCATGGATGATGCACTAAAAACAAGGGGTATTGAACATTGAAATGTTGAGACTGTTGTTGTTTGCCCTCTCCCATGAAACATTCTGGCAATGCGCTTGCATTAAATTTACCTCCTAACAGCTACGTAATTTCAGGGTAGTGTTAATCTCAGCCAGTACAGTGTAACAAACATGTTTTTTACATTTTAAATTTTATTTTTGTGGTAGCGAACTAATCAATGCTGAACATACAAAGTACTCGTGATTCTACGGAGAGGAAACGGTTCCACAAAAATTTAACCATCCACTTATATTTGATCTCCATAATACAAAGAGCTATTGCGGGTGCTAAACAAGTAGTACCGCGAACAGTTTACCAACTTTTTCGAAATGCTGCTCGTTTCTTCAGTTCTGTTTATGTTTTCATAAACTTTGGGCAGACTGTTTACTCATATCTGTATTTGGTTGCATCAAACGCTTGGTAAACATAAAGCTGCATGCCAGCAACTAAACTGGAAAACACCAAAAATAACATTACGCCTTACAGTCAACATCTTGAATCCCATCTTTTTATAAAATTTGACCGCTCTATGATTCATTTGTGTGACCGACACAACTATGCATTTCGCTTGTGCAGAGTTTTTGAAAATTAGTTTTGACGCATGGACCACGACTTGATTCATCAGCTTGTGAGATAAGCCTGTTCCTCGATAGCTTTTGTGAATGGACATCCTCTGAAAAGTACAATAAAAGAGTTTAGCACATAGCAAAATTTATTGCCTCGACAAAAAGAACTTGTTTTTGAGCGTAGCTTAAAATTCACTCTTGATGTAAAAAGCTTAAATTCTGTCAAGCAATTCATTTTAACTACAACACCAAAAATTCACTAGCCAGTGTAATTAAATTACACCAGCAATAACTTTTAGCATGTACAGCACCTGTGTAACGGTCTATATACTACATTTTTTTTTTCAAGCCTATTTTTTAGAAAAACAACTAAATGTACAAACCAACAGAGTATCAGTTTCAAGGTTCTTGTTTCTTTTCTGTTTAAACAATTTGATCCCATGAAAGACAATAGTGCATGTAACTCACACCACACGAAAAAGGACAATTGTCATTAGTAGATAGGGAATGTATGTTCTAACACAGTAACCTATTTTCCATCTTTTAGTATACACAGGAGGACAAATCCTAAAAAAAGCACAAAATTAGCTTAAAACACACTCTTAACTCACTTTTAACACACTCACGCAAGCTAAACACGCTCACGCAAGCTAAACACGCTCACGCAAGCTAAACTCAGAACCACTTTATGATATTTTAACCCGTTGTTGAAATATCTTTTTCAGATTTTGTCCCCTCTGAGCCTACTAAAAGACGGAAAAAAGTTTCTGTCGAAAAGCTGCTAGTTTGTGGAATGCATTACCAATTTTTGTAAAATCTTCCGCTATTTTTTCGTCCTTTATATTACGTCTCGAAACTTTCTACTGCGGGTCAAAGCATAACTGCTGGCACCTTCATGGTAGCAACCCACGTAATACATCGTTACGCTGTAGACTGCGCTTGGGCCACAGTGTCCTAAACCAGTACAAGCGCACTCATCGTATGTGTTTATGTGGTAGTAAAGAAACGGAAGAACATCTACTCCTTAACTGCTCTCTTCACTCTGTGCTTCGAGTTGACCTGAGGCAATCTGTGAAATCAATTTTAGTGAAAGAAGGTCTGCAAGATTTATTGTCAAGTGTATTACATGATCCTTCAAGCCTGTTGCAACTTCTATTATTTGGACATCCTTCGCTGAAACTTAAACCTACAACCCATATGTATAACGCTTTCTCTAAATATCTTGAATTAACTAACCGCGTAACCTCGCCATAACACCTTGGATTTGACTCTTATAGTAACTCGTTTATTATTCCGCAAATGATTTTCCGTTTCACTTTTTTTCCTCGTATAATTTGTTATATGTTTGCAGTTTAGCAATCCGTGCCTACTCGTGCCTGCAATCTTTTGTTAATTGTTTGTCCTCTGTTTGCAATCTCTCGTTAACTGTTCGTCTTGAACTGGTTCGCTCGACATGACGCGACGAAGAGTACATTCAGGCTCCGGCCTGCCGCTCGTCGTCGTTAAAATAAAATAAATATGTATAAAGCATTGGTTGTCTTTATTTTTCATGTTAGTCAAAGCTTTTTTGCTGTGAGAAATTGTGGAATATATGAACTTCCTTTGAAAGGCTGATATCTCACCGTGTGAATGTCAAGTCCCAGGATCGAGTGAAATGTCTAGCCTGACCGGTTCCTCTGAAATGTTGCCAAGTTTTCAAGAACCTGTTCACGCATTTCAGATCACAGCTTATCTTCTGATTGGTTGAGTCGAGAACAATTTCTGTTATTTTTGACTGAAAAGTTCGCGTTTCAACAATGGTTTGTGCCTCTACTGTTGTCAAAAGTTTTTTCACTTTTGCTCTCAGAACAATTCTGGCCTTTGTCTGAGGTTGGAACTTTTCTAAAGCGTTTTGCTTGACAGCATTTAAAAAACGTTCGGAGTCAAATTTTGCATTGTTTAATGGTTTAATTTTGTGGTGTGTAGTGAAGCCTTTTAAAGCACTTCTTTGGCTTTCTGTCAATTTAACTTTCGGCTACAAGCTCATCACTTTTTCTTGAAGGCATCAAAAGGATTGTTGATTGGTCTTTTCACAGACACAGGAATGTATCGCAACAGCCAGTTGCCCCATCTCTTAAGTTCTTTCCCCAATTTTTGCGTTATGCCTTCTTTTTTTAGCGGAGCAGGTGGCGGTGGTGGTGGAACATACTGTGTTGGTTGAAGAATTTATTTGTTAATTACTGAATTGTCACTATCCAGCAGTCTGCGACCGTGTCCAAGAGACGAACCCGCTTGACCATCAATCTTCTGACAATTTCTTCTCGATTAGGTGTTATAATTTCTCTTTCATAAATGTCAAATGGAAGACGATTTCTCAGAAGCATTTGCAAAGCTTCTTTTCACAGCTTTGAATACTTTTTACATTATGTTGAATTGTATTTTGTTTGGCAATTTCTTTTAACCTTTTTACAGTTACCATATTTTTTACTCTTCTTTATTATAGGCTAAAATTTTGGTACCAGGTTTAGCAATCTCACTAAAACATAAGATTTTCGAACACAGGCAAACGTAGGTGAACTCAAATGTTATCGTCATTGTTGTTAACTATATTGATTTTCATATCTTTTCCATTCAAACTGCAAACTCTTCTGCCGTAATACATAAAATAAGTCTAACATTTGCCTTAATGTATCGTAGCCTCTGACAAAGATGGAAAAAATTGTTTTTCACCGGTATCAAGGTCAATACTTTCCAACGTTCTTGAATTATGTGTTTTTGCTTTTTGTTGCGTTTTTGGAAATGTAATTGATTCCTCAACAAGACGTTCTTGTTCTATGATTTTCCACATTTGGTTTTTGTTCATATGAGACAAATTTCTTACGTTTGTGTCTGTCAAAACAGCCATCACTGTCGGTCTTGATATCTTTGGCATATTCTTCGGTTGTGTTGAACTTGTCAAGCTTATCATTTTATATTATGATAAAATTTATTTTAACTTTGTTTAACTAAAAAAATATTTTTGTCTTTTAGAAATTGTTGTTCTACAAGTATGACAATCTTTCAATTTATTGGCACATCTGAAACAAGCACAATGTCCACAACTTGTAAATGTAACTCTTTGCATGTTTATTAAACAAATTTTACATGAAACAACTGATTTTTCGTCTATTACTTCATCACGTTCGGTTTCAAACGTTATTTCATTATCATTTTCAATATCATTTTCACGAGAAGCCGTAGCATGCAGTGTCTATTTTTAAACCAGTTAAAACTATCACGCAACCAAGGACTAAAACTTTTATTAAAATTCTCATCTCTTTCAATTCGTGGAAATTATCTGAATTTCACTCCATAATTACTATCTTGAGTCAGGAGAACACAATCACCTGCAAAAATTTCTTTGTTGAAATAATCGTTAAAATATCATCAACTAGAATGTTAAATAAAAAACTATAAAAAGTTTTCACAATGTCAGCAACATTTTCGTATGAATATTCAGTGTAGCCATCTAAAACATATTTCAAGTTCTTTTAATCTTTCTTCTGTAATATCCTCGTCACGTAAACGAGGAATTATTTCTTTTGAGTCGTGAAACATCATTAGGATTATTAATCGAAAAACTGTCAAAGATAAGGCTACACCTTAAGTCATATATTTCATCTATTAAAATATCTTAATTTTTTAACACACTCCTTTTTTTCATTCTTTGACCATTCACATTCATATTTGACGTCTCAGACCTGTCAAATAACAATGCTTTGTTGTCGGCGTTATCAATCTCGGGATACCTGCGTGAGTTCAATATCGCAAACATATTTGGTCGAAAACACTTGGATTGTGCTCTTGATTTCCACTCTTGCCTGTTTGAAAAGCTGTAATAATCCTGCGAGGTTTTTCGTCAGTTGATTTCACGCTCAGTCGCCAAGTGAAATTTCTTGTTTCAGCAACAGGTATGCTGTGACAAGGAATCATTCTGTATCTCACTGGAATTGATGATTTACTCTCAATTGTTTTGTACAGAGCAAGTTTTCGTTCAAGCGCTGGAAGCACGTGGGGCACATAGCATGCCAGTTTTGTCAAAACAACCTTCCCAGTATCAGTTGCAGCAGCTTTGAAAATGCGTCGTTGTCGCCTTTGCTCACAAGAGTGAGTTGATGTTTGATGCCAAAAATAACTTTGTCATAATCGTCAAAATATCCAAAGATGTGTTTCAAAGGCACACGAAATGAAAAAGTTCCGTTAGGGTCTGGATTTTGTGTTATATAACCCTGTCTAACTGCAAAACCATTGTTGAGATTATTTCCAGCAATTGACGCGACGCATCTGTGCCAGAATCTTTGTACCACAACTGATTCAAACCCCTGCTTTTTTGAAAATCATCTCGATATTTCAATAGCCCAAGCATCGTCGTTGCTTGACCTGGGTGAAACAGGCTTTCAACCTCTTGTCCTGAAAGTTGATACTTTATAATGCTGAAAAGATGCATCATAGCAAGTTTTGTAAGGATGACGACATCTTCGTTTGCGTATTGAGTATCATCGTTCTTCATCAGTTTACCATAAAAAATGAGATAGCTCTCACATGGGAGTGTGAACAAGTCTTTCGCCGGGATTGTTTCGTACCGACAATTGGGGTATATTCATGAAATTCGTATTCCTCAACGCTTTCATCAACAAAAGCTCTTTCAGTAATGTTAAGAATGTCCGTTGTTTGTATGTTAGTTTATTATATGTAATTTATTTTTATTTTTCATTGTTATCGTTTGACGAGGTCTTGAATTTTGACCATATGTTGTCCAGAACCAGCTATCAAGTTGTTCAAATTTGGTGTTATCACTTGTGACGTTACCTTCTGCGTTTCTTTCCCTTGGTGGTCTTTGACCCGGGGCCCTGTATCTCTTCACCGTTGTAGTCGGTTATTTTGCAAGTTATCAGATTTGTTTGCTGTATTTTTGAATGATGAACACTTCTTCAGTCCAATTTGGCATGTATCCTTTCTCAAAGAACCCTTTCTTCTTGTGAATTCGCACTTTGTCTCCGAATGCAAATTTCACGGGCGGTCGCTTTTTGCGTTTCACTGGATAGAGATTTATGAAAACTGTCATATCGTTTTGCTTTTTGCTCGCTTTAACAGGAGTCATTTTGATTGACGAATGTTTGGTGTTGTTGTATCACTCAACAAAGTCATCCCGAACATCAATATTTTTCTGAGTGTTGTTTGTTGTGAAAGCCTTGTACATCCGCTCTTTTATTGTCCTGTTCCAGCGTTCAACCACAGATTTCTCCTCGTTCTCTGTTGAGTACAATTCAACACCCAACTCATCCACGTTTTTGTTATAAAATTCACGAGCTTTGCCTGTCCGAATCTTCTCTGGTTTCCGCTTTGAAATTTTGAAAATATCTTTGAACACATCTGCAACAGATTTAGCAGTTTTGTCTTTCAGCGGAAGCATCCAGCCATATTTTCAAAATACGTCAACCACTGTCAGCAGATACCTGACCCCACTGTTGAATTTCGAAAATTGTTGCATTTAAACAAGTTCCGCCGCTCACATTTTGTCGATTCCAGAAACAAAAACCCGTTGTTTCGTAAAGTTTTTGACGACCGGTTTTTGAAGTTCGTCAGCGAGTTCACCTGTTCAAATCATGTTCACGTGGTCGTTTTTGATTCCCATACCAAATTTAGCTTTTCTCCCGATGATTTTAGAAACAACACCTCGTTCCATCCTTTCACTGAGTCTCGGGTTGCGAATCCCATCAAGCTCTGTCAATATATTTTTATCACAAACTTCGTTGCGTGTTACGCACTGTTCCACTTTTTACGCACTGTTGAATTTTGATTACGCACTGTTGAGTTTTGATCTTAGCAACAGTGCGTAATGTTTTCTTTTTGTTTCATATATCGACTTTTGCGCAGGACTGAAGATGTGTAACACACGAAACTAGTTTCCTTACGCAATAAATTGCGATCAATTCGCTTGGTGTGGGCCACTGCTGTGGCTTTACAAAAATTGCTTGGATATAAAATAGTTGAAAACCTGAGAAATTTGGTGTATCTTCCAGTGATTTTGGATACAATTAGCAAAATGAAAACAGTTGTTGCAGACCAAACTGGAAAGCAGTTGAATCTGAGAGGTGAAAATTTGAGTATTATATTTCATTTGAGAGAAATATAAGCAGAGTGAAAGAAATTATCGAAGAAATATAATCACATATAATAAACCAGTAAACAATGAGTCAAACAAAATACACTAATCTTCAAGTAACTTTACTCCACAAGTGAAAGAAGCAAGGAATCAATCACAAATTTTTTAAGGGAAATCGATTTCACGTAACACTATGCATCGTCAGTCCTGTCATCTGCAAGCAATGCTAACAGGTGTGCAACGTAGAAAGGCCAACACAAGGTCAGAGAAAGTAAACAACCTCAAGACTGCAATCAGAATCTGCCCATACCCAACCGCGCCAAATAAAACAAAACCAAAACTTCTTGCTAAACTACATGCAAATGCTGAAGCCTCAACACTTACTGCATAAATGATAAAGACTTACTGTACTAAAACTCGACGCCAGCTAACGATTAACACCAAAGAAAAAGTCGCTTTGTGATAAGAGTAACTATTTGCAGAGCGAGGGTTCCGAGAGCCTTGAAGCAACAAGTGTTTTTGGTCAATGTTGCAACCACGTCTCTGCAGGCACGATGGAAACGCTCTGACTGACACGAACAAAAACACCTGCACACTGGCTGCGAAAAGTGAAACACAAAAACGGTCTGTAGAATCGAAGTACGTCAGTGTTCACCGGCAGAAAAACAAAATGATTATCTTACGCGTGGGAGGATCATGTTTTGCATATTAATTTGTGCGTTATGTTGTGATACCATTTATCTTCACAGAAATCTAAAGAAAGGGAATTAGGTTCTTCAAAAAAAGTAACGATGAAAGCCTCGTGTGTCGGCGGTGTGTTTACGTCTTCATGGAACTCTGAAAATTGCCGCAACAAGGCCACTTCATCTTTGTTATTTTCATCAATTTCACACTTGGGTCTGTTCCAATTACTGCGGTGGGATGACCATCTCGTGGAAAATTTGTTCTTGGTTTGCCCGACAGATTGTTCGTGGCAAATAACATAAGTCGCCACACAAACACCATGATTTACGCATGTCAATTTTTGGTTGAGTGGGAAGGTTTTATTGTTGCCCATTATTTGTGAAACACATGGCACCATTGATTTGTTGTGCTTTCCATGGTTACCACAAAGTGCACAGTGGCCACAAGGACCCAACATCCCCTTGACATGCTCTCTCGTCGTGCTTAAAGCAAGGTGCTTGTATGTAGTAAGTAATTGTCCAATTGTAGTTGGTCTTTTGTAGGTTATCATTACTTTCAGGTTTAAGTTTTTCTCTCTCTTTGTGAGAGTTATCAGGTGGGGAAAAGATGTAGCTCAAACTTATGGGTCATTCTTCTTTTCGTCTTTTGAGGGCCGTAGTCTTTCCTCCCAATTTGGTGCCATTGTTATCATGTCATTAGTCATGTCCAAAGGAAAGCTTGAGCGGATCGCTTGTTCTTTTAGTCGGTTTAAGCTGCTGAGGTTGTCTTCTTTCCTTTGGTTCAGACGTCTCAGTCTTATTGCTTCTCCAAATAAGATTGACTCGAAGGTTGACTGCGAGTGGTGTGATTTTCCGTTTATGAACTGCCTCCCTTCTCCTGTGGGTTTGACGAAGTCTTTAGTGACAAAGCCAAAATTATCGTCAGCAGTTATGCCATGATTAACATCTAGGAATTCAACTTCACCCTTTTGATCGGCTGTGCAAGTTTGGCGAAACGTTACTTTCAAACCACTGTTGAAAAATACCGAAGTTAGTACTTGACGGATGTTTTCGTTTGATAATTTTTATGTAGCGGTCCAGATTATGTCATCAATAAATCTGCTGAAAAGTGCTGCTTCACGTAGCACCCCAGCCATCGGCTGTAGGATGTAATGTACAGCAATGTTTACCAATGAGACCGAGTGGTTGTCACCGGTTACAATACCATTTTTTTGGTATGTAACTGGTCTCCATATTGGGTGACAACATTGTTTAGGCAAATTTCGTTCAGCTTGACAATGAATTTTTGTGCATTGGTGTGAAAGTTGGAATGCTTCTCCAATGCACATTCAAGGGTTTTTGTTACCGTGTCTCTGCACAAGCTTGGGTAAAGTGCTTTTATATCTGCCGCAACAATGTAAAACACTTTTGCTTTCCAGTTCCTTCAGTTTTGGATGGGCGCTCTTTCCAATTGAGCAGGTCCAATGTATAGACGGCTGTGTTGACAAAATTCGTCTGGGCAGTTTTTGCAAAAGGTTGTACTAATAGGTTTCAGTATTAATTCTAGAAAAGCAGTAATTCGTGAGGTGCTGATGTTCCCGGCAGATTGTAGCAAACGCACAGGTATGTCTTTGATATCCACGTTCAGTAAATTCTCCGGGTTTAACTTATGTGTTTTGAAAAGCGGGTAGGCGTAGGTGGGTGTATTGCAACAAAAAAACTTTGCTAATGCACCATTGACTTTGCGATAGGTGTTGCTCTAGCATTTTATTCCAGTTACGTGCAGAAGCAGTTGATCATTTACTGCACTCAAACTGTGGAGTTTGACCATAAGGTCGTTACGATCTTTTCTCAGTTTTTCAAGGTATGCGTCGCATCCCTCTACCTACACATCCAATTTTTCAAACTTTTGTAGTTCTTTGGCCATAATAGCATCGTGATCTACGTAATTGAGGATTACGATTTTACCGTCCTTATCCGCTCGGCATATAACAATTTTCCTTTCTTCTGTTAGTTTAGCCAGTTTGCTCAGATTTTTTCTTTCTTCATGTGATAAACTGTTATTTGTTCTGTATGCTTCTAACACCAAAAGTTTAATGTTCCTTAATTTTGAAAAAACATTTCCACGTATGTTTTGGTTCCCTCAACAATTTTGGCCCTATCTGGTCTAGAGGTTTTGGGAATCGATAATTTTTTTGGCAACGCAAAATCAGCATCATCCTTTTCTCCATGCACACCGTTCCATTCTGTACGTCTGACATGCTGCCAGGCATTGATCTATTCCGCATTCTCAACTGACGTACTCCGATTGGGTGTTGGGGCAAATCTTAACCCTTTGCATAGTAAAACTTTGTCGTGATCATCCAATTGAATAGAAGATTTGTTCAAAATCATTTTATCAGCTTTAGTCAATACATCTTGCATTTTACGAAGTCTAAGGCGTTTCCTGTAGCGTTGAGTATGTCTAGCATTTTTCCGGGCTCTTTTACTGTGGACATGTTTAGGCTGTTTGTAGCGAATCCACCTGCTTTTTTTTTGAAAATCAGTTTAGTCTTGTCGTGTTCTCTGTAAAGGCGCACCTTCCTTATAGTTTAACTTTTTCCAAGCTTCTGTGTCTCCTTTGGCGATTTCTTTAAGTTTAAGCAAATCGTCACGTAAATACCTATTTTGTTGCTCGATTAACAAGTCAAAATCTACTTGTTTGTAGCGGTTGGATGGGAGCAAGATTCTTTCTCTTTTGCATCTCATGAGGAAGGTGAGCTTCTCTCTCACTTTGGCACATTTCAAACATTTCAGGAAAGCTGGGCTAGTTGGGATTCTCTCTCCAGATCGATGACAATAAAAAGCTCTACGTTTTCTATAGGCTTTAGAGGAATCAGAAGACTGGGATCTGCTTTCTTATGTTCAAGTTAACATTTCAGAAAATCAGTAGCAAAATCTGAAGCGTGCTATGGAAAATGAAAACCCTATGTCAGTTCGTCTTTCTTATGAGGGCCTTTGTGGTGATGACGTTCTTGCTCTGAGAAAATCACAGATGAATAGAATGACAAAAGCATATAACAACAAAGCAGGCGTGACTATTAAAATGTCAAAAGCACAACTTCGCTACAACATGAAAATCGAGAGTGGGTTTTTGGGCTCTCTTCTTCCAGCAATTGCCGGAATTGCTTCAAAAGCGCTGCCATTTTTAGCAAAATCAGTTTTGCCAACTCTTGCGACGGGTGCACTTTCTGGTGTTGGCTCTGCTCTTGCCGGGAAAGCTACTAGCAAAGCGATGGGGAACAGGTTGCCTTTGAAAAAGGGCTGAAACATCACAAAAAATGAAACTGACGGGCAGGGACTGTATCTCAAACCGTACAAAGGCTCTGGGTTTGTCAGGGTTGGAAGTGGTCTGTACTGTATTTAAAACAACGGGGTCACGTTTTTGGACAAGGATTTCTACTTGGACCGAACATCCCTCTGAAGCACATCATCCCAATAAGTTTGAACTTTAGTGAAAATGTAAAGCTGTTAACATTGCAATTATCAACCTCATGGTAAACATAAACACCAGGTTTTCCAAAATATTTCGACCTTATCGTAAAACGTAAAATAGCTGAGAAATAGCAATTGTGACATTAAAAAAACATCAACTTTCATACGGAAAGCAAATTTTGGTTCCATTTATGTAGCGGGCGATGTCGTACACAGTACTCACCACCAGTTGTAATGATTGTTTTGTATCTTCTGAGCCAAGCAAATCTTGGTTGAATTTCTCAGGTAGAGTAACAGCAACGGTCCCTACTATCTCTGCGGATTTTCCTGTGGCAGCTTCGGTCTCAGCAACCCAAAAGTTAGTTGATTCACTTGAAAAATACTTTTTCATGAAAGTGTTTTGATCGTTGAAATCAACCAATGCCTTAGAAACAAATTGATGTCTGAAAAGTCCTGAAACTAAAAAATAAAAACAGTGCTTACTGCGTGTTTGTTTGTTTTTTTAATAAGTTTACTTGAGTTTCGACGTACCATTTCGATGTAAATGAAACTGTCACACAAAACAACTGGTGTTTACAAGTTGGAAGAACGCTCTTGTAGAAGCATCGCCCCATTCTTTGCGAGCCTCAAACTGCGTATCGGAAATATTAAACCGTGATAATAAAATCGTTAAAGATGGTTGGATTCTGTCATCAGAATACTGTAATTAATAATATTGGTTGATTACTGTCACCAGCGCATATTTAAGAACTTTATAAGTGAAACCCTGTTCAACGAACAAAATATATTTAAAGTTTGAATCTGGATTGCTCAAAACTTTCTTTGATTCCTAGACATTTTCCATAGATGGACTGATTGAAATTGTCACAAAATGTTATGACAGTACGAAAACTGTTTAGTTTCTCTGAGGCAGGTCTTCTCAAGCTTTTTGTTCTACGACCCATTTCAAAAAGTTTTTTTTATGCGACCCTTGAGGGATAGCGAAGATGGTAATGACATGAGTCTCATTACAACTCTCAAGAGACACTTGTCTTTGGCCAAATCATACAAATGCACACAATCTACGAAAGTACGAATACAGTGATAAAACTTTCATCTAATGGAAATAGTAAAGTGAAAAAATTTTAACATTTTCTGAAAGGATCAGATTTTGGACTTGATGATTATCAATTTTGAGAATATTGCTTCACACAAACGTCTTGTGCAAGAGAAGAGTTTATGAATGGCTAGGTCAGAAATGACTGAGCATTCTTATCTTGTTTCCTATCCATCAATGGCATAAACTCTGTTTGGAAAATTCTAGTTGCAAACCTTTGTCGTTTAATAACTCAGCAAACTCATTCTGGGTATGGCAAGTGTGCGGTCTCCTGAAATTTCAATTGCGAATGGTTTATGGATCCAAAGTTTCCTGAATCAAAGTCCAAAGTGCTTCTGAAACTGTGTATAAAGCTTATAATTTTAGTCTATATAATTATTAGGTGTGGTGTCAAAGCAGTTAGCATATCCCCTATACTAAATGTAGAGTTCCAAAAGAAGCATGCCTTCGTGTCGGAACCAATGCAACAAGGTCAATATTGGTCAGTACATTAAAACAACCATGACGTAACAAGGCATAGTAAGTAGTATGTAAAAATTAGCAGGGAAATTTTCACACGTTTTGCTTATCACTTCATTAATTTCAAAAATCTTCAATTTTACACACTGAAACCATTTTCAAAAAATTCAAAGTTTGCGCTTACCTAGGGTACATTTGGCGTACTTATTCCGATCGCTTGTGGTGAGTATGCGCTAGGGTTGTCAGATAACCGGTATTTCACCGGCCTGGCCGGTGTTTTACTGATAATTTAGAAGAAGCCGGTAAGAAGCCGGTATTTTGAAAATCTGTGCCTGAACCCGGTATTTTGAAAATAAATGCATTGGAGTAACTCCAAAAAGAATTAACGCGGAACTTCTCAAATTATAATGACTCTTGTAGTGAAACTTGTCAGGACAGTTCCTTCAACGAAGTTCATTAAGACCGAAATGGGGCAAGTTATTTTTACTTGTAACTTTAACAATACTCATAGTTTCTTTGTTTCTCTGTTCCTTTGGTTGTAGTATCTACCATACTCCTTCGTGTTAAACGTGATCTGTATGAGCATTTTTTGGCAATTAACCGTGAAACCAGCTCAGGTGGAGTTGTTGTCTGAACTACTGCAGGAGAAAAGGAAAAGAAAACTAAAAATTTAGGCTAGAAGAATGCAGGGAAATCGTAGAAATTGACGGGAAGAGAGTGACATTGTAACGATTAGTGAACCTTATACTCCACTGCGTAAAAAACAGAGATTCAAAAATTGTATTCTTGATAAGCCTTACCAATTTTTCATTGAATCAGTGTTTAAATTTGTTTTCGTCCAAAGCAATTTTAATTGTGAATGTGATTAAATGTACAAAACTTAATCTCTCTGATAAAGTTTTCACCTCAATGACTATTACTATCGCCAATGGCAAAGATTTGGATAAGCTGCGTTTGAATGCGCAATATTCACTAATGACTGCAACAACTTGGTCTACGCCTTGATTTTATTATTTTTTCGATGATAAGATTTTTTGTCACTGCTGACAAAAGAGCCGGTATTTTTATAAAACACATCTGGCAACCCTAGTATGCGCTGACATGATGTCAAATAAAAAAACACACGCCAAAAATTGATTTTACAGACTAAACTCTCTGCAGACCAAACAAAGTTAGTGTGACAAATCAACATCAAGACATTGTCTTTTTTAAACCTACTTCTTCTTCTTTAAATCAGCAATGCCCTTTTGTCTTGAACGTTGCCATTTCCACACAAGGAGGGAAAAGATTATAACATCATTCAAAATATCAGCATCTTTGAATGCTACTTTCTCACTGTTCACACCTGATTGCCTTGGCACCACATTTATTGCAAACAACGACTCAGACGCTTTCTCCGGTGAAATGAAGCGCAAGACAAGCACAAATTGCAGTTTAGATTCGTGGTGCAACAGTAATTTAGTAAAAAGTGCGTCGTTTCATCAATAACAAAATATCCTGACCTGGGGAACACATAAGACGAAAAAAGGCCATGCTGATTTGAAACAAAATTATACTGCAGCGTTTAAATGGGTTGGAGTTTATTATAGCGTAATTGTACCTCTTATCAGCACTAAACAAAGATCACCATTGATGCTTTTTCCAAACTGGCTTATTGCTGCTAAAACGAGCAGCACCAAACATTTGCGAAAAATGTGTCCCGCTCCCGGTGGCGGGTCCAGACCAGAAGTTGGGTTTACGTTTTGGGTTTAGGTTTTGGGTTTAGGTCTTGGGTTTAGGTCTTGGGTTTAGGTCTTGGGTTTAGGTCTTGGGTTTAGGTCTTGGGTTTAGGTCTTGGG
>Ga0210059_1009615_pt1 | contig 15066 bp, 12 predicted proteins | sample Ectturendosymbi2_FD_188042 | JGI IMG/M metagenome (GOLD analysis project Ga0210059, IMG submission 188042) | Ecteinascidia turbinata endosymbiont from Florida, USA - Sample 2 (SPAdes) (version 2) | ecosystem: Host-associated > Tunicates > Ascidians > Unclassified | place: Key West, Florida...
GGGGGGGGGGGGGGGGGGTAATTTACTCCTACTTTGGGAACCACTGATATAATAGTATTATTATCGCATATGACGTACGTTGCTCGCGACAAATTCTACCGCTACAATTTTAAATCAAGTTGCACAGAGACAAGTAGGACTTTTCTGCAAATCGTACCATTGCTTTTGTCAAAAAAATACTTATGAGGAATGAAGACCTTGTCTACAGAAGGAGACTGTCACGAGCGGGGACGACAAAACGGTCTCAAAAATCAAACCACCAGCGTTAAAGCTCACATGACCAACGGCGTACCGAGGTTGGATGGCGCCTGGGGCAAGAAACAAGTTTGGCGCCCCCTTGGAGTAAATGTACTGTATTGAAGAAAGTGCTTGCGACATTGTTGAGATTTTTCGGCGCCCGTGGCATTATACCCCCCTGGCCCCACTTGGTACGCCCCTGCACGTGGGTGACGCCTACAGAAGTAGCTGCAACGGCTGGGTATTTTTCTTTAATTGGTGACGAAAACTATTTAGTTTGGAAGCGAGATTCGAGATCAGCGTTCGGCCTGATATAATGTAAATACAAAACTTCAAAAATCAAAAAACACATTTTAACACTCATTGGCAAAATCTTGCCACTGTCGATGCAGGTCTTGTGTCTAAACTCCACCAATCCCGTTCAGTTCTCCAGTTTTTGACTGAACTGCAATCGCTGGTTACATATCACGAGCAAACCCAGTCCCTGATTGTTAGAACATGAAATAGAAAACTTGCTTTTCAACGTTGCAACCTCTTGCATGTAGCTCCAGTACATGTCTCAAGACTACGATCTCTTGTGCGAGGGTGATCAAGATCACTGAGGTTGATCAAGCAGTTGAGATCGTTAAGGTAGCTGATGATTTTTAGCCAGGTCATTGACTAAAGACACGTTTGCAGCTTTTCCAGTGGTCATGATTTATTAGCGGAGAACTTGGAAGTTTTTTGCAATTTAAAATCTGTAACTTTTTGTCGCGAATTATTCACAACTTCGTTGTTCGCACGAAATACATCGAAGTGACTGGTGGTTAACCTGTCTGCGGTGCCCGCAACTTGTGTTTCCACGACGCCTGCATTCCACCAGAGCAACAGTGCGGCTGCCAGAAATAAATGAACTTAACTATCCCAGTGATCTTGCAGTTTATACACGGGTCTCTCTCACGCTATACCAACCTATCATAACGTGGTAAAGTAATTAAAAGTAAACTTCAACGATCACAACAACCTTCACGCATTTCTAACGGCTTTTATGGTTCAATCTCTTGAGAACATCGGTCATCCCTTGATAAACCTGCCGATATTTACCGCTTTTATCACCATACAAGGTCACATGGCCATCTTAGCTTTTGGATTTCATCGTAACTTCAGTTGAGTCTTATTAATTTGCGGTAGGACTTCCACGTGAGAGATAAAACCAGCCAAACATAACATTACCAAGCAAGTTGGACACTAAACAATGAAGTTTGAACGCTAATAAGCCGCTAGTCAAGCATGTTTTCGATACTAAAATGTACTTCTACTTATTCGACTTACACACAAATCTGAACAAAGCTCACCTGAAAAATTTGAAGGAGTGATACGTCAGCAGTGCGTTTGCTGGTACTGCCATGGTAACGAAAGAAAAGGTAGCGACGTTAGTTAAAGGTGCAGCGAAACACAGAGCCCATAGTGCAGCGACGTGTCCCATGACGACATATCTTGTTGCATCTGGGTGTGAAAGCGGCAGCATGTGGTAGGAGCCGCGCGCATAATCTCCTCTTCGCCGCCAAGCAAGGGCGTAAAAATGAGGGAACTGCCAGGCGTACAATATCCCGGCAAAGATGAAAGCGCCTGAAACCGTAGAGGGTATTTTGATGCTTCGTCTTGAAAAGCAGCACTCACGTTCAAAAAGCAGCGACACACAAAAAAAAAAACTTTGATATACCATTAGCTCTCAACATAATGGTAAATTCGTGGGTCTCAGTGATGCCACTATCAGTGATGTATCAGGTTTCAGTGATGTCACATGGCTATCTAGACATGGCGTTGTCGAGGGAAACCTCTGACTTCACGCCATGTGCGCATGCACAGAGTAACATTCTACACATCAAATACGCTGCGAAAACTGATGATTCACTGGTCAACAAAAAAATTTTGGCACGGAATGTGAGATCGACTTTACGGCAGTGTTTTTTGAAGGTTTTTCAAAGGGTGTCGTGGTGGAGCTTTAGAGTGTCAACACTATTTTCCCTTCTTTGTCTGATACTTGATTTTCATAAAAACGCAAGTTTCCCTGAAAATATGCTTAATTATTTGAATACGACATTCACAGTTGGCAAGCAAACTAAAGATAATTTCATAAATAGAAAATTTCAATATAGGCCTACATATTCATTTACTCATTTTTGTGCCCACTTCCTTTTGAGAGAATCGCGGGGGCAGCAGCCCTAGCAGGACCCAAAATACCTCACTATCAACAGCAATCTCAGATAGTTCTGCTTGCTCCACACCAAGACGGGAACAAGCGAGGTCGGAGATGTAGTCACTCCACCTGGTCCTTGGACGACCGCTGGGCCGCTTTTCCATGGGTGTAGACTGTAGCCCGAAGCAGTCTTGTCGCCACGGGGGCTTTGGTGGGCTTAGCCCCCTATACAAAGTTCCACGCTTTCCCAAATTGAAACGTGAAACACTATAAATCAGTGGAGTTTCGGTTAATTTATAATGTCAAGCCCTCCCTCACAAACGCAAAGCCCCCCTATTGAAAACTTTCTGGCGACGGTTCTGGCCCGAAGGACGTACTTCGCCATTCTTTCCTGAGACATTTTGGACACATTGCCGAACTAACATAACTGGGATCTCTCGATTAGGAGAACCGACTTGACATCCCGGTTTTACGGATTTCAGACCTGTGTTCTTTGTCACGAAGTGTCACATCGAGAACTCTTCGCAAATATCCCACCTCTGACATTTGTTCTTCTAACAGTATTCTTTCAGTCGTCACCTATGATTCATGACAAAAGGTGAAGATTGAACCAAAGACTGATTTAAAAACTGAAAGCTTTGCAGTCTATGAAAGCTCCCGTTTCGTCACCACGAACCAATAAAGCTCACGCAGAACTGCGTTCGCTTTACCAATCCATGTATCAATCCCTCTGTTCCGACTTTGATCACTTGTGAATACCACCCCAAGATACTTGAACGGCTCCACCTGCAGCAGTGTATTTCCGCACACTTGTGAGAGTCACAACATCTCAATCTTTTTAGTGCTGAGTTTCGTTCCTGCTCGGTCGCACGCAGCGGAAAACCGATCAAATGCGTGCTGAAGACCCTGTTGAAAATATCCACGCATGCAATACCAGTTCGTCCACACAAAGCAAACGGTTCATCCTGCAGTTCCCAACAGTGACGCCCTCTTCGACGCGTCTGTGACTGTCAATCCAATTCATTTGGACCAGGGCTCTTCAAATTTTTGGGAGAGGGCCAAACAAGCTATTGCACAACAGTCCGAGAGCCGGACATCTTGCATAATGTGTTTTTTTTGGGATATGTTACATTCTACCAAATCAACACATTTTTCGTCAACATATTATTTTTTCATTATTGGCAAAATGTGTTTTGCGGCCGGGTGAAATGGCTTCGCAAGTCGGATTTGTCCTGCCGCGAGCCGTAGTTAGGAGGACCTTGATATAAACAATGAAGAAGAGTGATGACAGCACACAACATTGTCGGAGTCCAGCACCATCGCTGAACGGTTGTGATTTAACTCCGTCGACACGGACACAATCGTTTGAGCAGGAATATAGTTACTTGACAGGCAGGAAGAGACACCCGTCAACACTGTGCTCCCGCAACACCTCCAAAAGCTTTCCAGAGGTCCCTAAGCTTCCACGAGGAACCCATCCACACACTTTCCCGAGGTCGACGAAACATGTGCTCACGTCTTTGGCATGCTCCCAGGATTTCTCGAAAATTTGCTGGAGAGTGGAAATTTGTTCTGTAGTGCTACGGTCGTGACGAAAATCGCACTCTGGTATCATCCAGCTTTGGTTTAAATTTTTCGCGGCATCTTGGCATACACTCTTCCTGGGAAGCTAAGCTAATAGATGCCCGGTAGTTGGGGCATTCACTCCTGGCTCCCTTTCTGTGTATGGGGATGATCAATTTGTCAATTTTTAGGTGCCCTCCCAAAACGCCGTGCCACTTGACACACACGAGTTAGGCAAAACATCCGGCGTTCTGAGTTCGCCTAATTCACTATCAAACTTTTCGCAATTAGCTTAAATCTCGGTTTTAGCATCGGTATTAGAGAGCTTATTGATGCACAGTTCTACGGAAGCTTTCATCTGTGCTAAGTTTAAACATCCCGCCTGAAAAACTTTGGTCGGTTCTGACATACTTTGCTCAGTTCTGTAATGTTGAAATTTTTCATTTTCAGAAGTCGCAGTGAAACAACGCGCACTTCATCACTGATATTTTCTTACAGCTGCTTCAATATGACCCAAATAGAGATAGTCAAAATCTCACTGTTGCCTCGCTCGACAACCGCCTTGCTTTGCATGCGCGCTGTAACTGCCGACCCTTTGTCTTCATTGTAGTTTGATGCATGTAAGGCAATCCGATTGCAACGGTGAAATAGTAAAACACTTTCATAATTGCAAGTGCTTTCGCAGTTTCGCACGCCACACTGTACAAATCTGCGGCAGTATAGTAACAGGCCGAAGCGAGGCGGTACTCATGACAATGTACAGATACCATACTTACAATTTTCGCTTTCAACTTCTGCGCCAGAAAATTGAGTTGGCTTATAACATTGCAGATGTCTGTTGCAATAGCCACGCGCAGGAAAACGTGCTTTCCTCAAATCATTTTACTTCGATGCAAGGCAAAAACATACCTTGGTTTTCTGAATTTAGGGTGTCGTTGCAAAATTTTAGGGTGTCATTTTGACATCCAAAATCGGCTTAAAAAACACTGCTTCAGGGTATATTGAGGTCGCTGAACCCGAATATTCACTTAGTTTTTTCAAATTGGCTCTAGTTTTTTAGATATTGAGCGCGACAATTTTCAGTGAATGTTGTTGAGTACGGTACATAACATAGTATTATGAACATGAATCGCATTATGATGCAGCAATTGTAGCATGGTTCTGTTGAAATGCATGTATTGTTGGGAGATAGTAGTTACTACTGCTGTTTTTCTGTATTTAAATTCAAACTTAAAATAGAATTATGACTTCAAAGCGTGGTATCTGTGTCAATGATCCGGATATATTCTGCTACATTTGCGGCGGGTACATGAGAAAGGAGCATCGTTTCAATGTGCGAGAATTTACAAAGAGAGCGTGCCACGCTTACTTCGACCTGAAGCTGGGAGATCAAGACAGGCGATGGGCTCCTCATAAAGTGTGTAAGAATTGCACTGAAAACCTTCGCTTTTGGACTCAAGGCAAAGCAAAAGCAATGCGATTCGGAGTGCCTATGGTTTGGCGAGAGCCCAAGAACCACCAGGACGATTGCTACTTCTGCAGTTGTGAATGTGTCAGGGTGGAATCGACACAAAAAGGATTCGTGGTATTACCCTGACACTGAGTCTACAAGGCGGCCGGTGGCACATTGCGAGGAAGTACCTATTCCAGTATTTTCTTCTTTGCCACAGCTTGATTCAAGTGATGAATTGTTTACAGAAACGGAAGAGATAGACAGAGATGATATGTCTGATATAACTGCAGAATGGCCAAAGTCAGGTGAAGCGTTTCACTCAGGGCCAACTCAATGACTTCGTCAGAGACTTAGCTTTATCAAAAGAGGCTTCTGAGGTCTTGGCTTCTCGTCTCAGAGAACATGGCATTCTTGATTTCAAGACCAAAATAACGTTCTACCGCCACAGGGATGAAGTGCTGAGTGATTACTTTGTTAAAGAAGGCGATTTTGTATTTTGCAAAAACATCAGAAGACTTCTTACAGCAATGGGTGTACCCCAATAGAAACCGGCTGAGTGGTGTCTGTTCATCGATAGTTCCAAACAAAGTTTAAAGTGTGTTATGCTACACAATGCAAATACCTATGCTGTTGTCCCTATTGGCCATTCAGTGACTTTAAAAGAGAGCTACTCGACTGTAGAGATGGTGTTACAGAGGCTGTGCTACAACTAGCATAAGTGGTTGATATGTGTCGATTTGAAAATGGCAAACCTTTTATTGGGACAGCAAGGTGGTTATGTGAAGTATCCATGCTTTCTTTGTCTGTGGGATAGCAGAGCTGATGATCAACACTGGCAAAGAAAGGATTGGCCCGAACGTGAAGAACTTGTGGTGGGGGAGAACAATGTGATAAATGAACCGTTGGTTGATCGTGATAGAATCCTCCTCCCACCTTTGCATATCAAATTGGGCCCGATGAAACAATTCGTAAAGGCGCTAGATAAAAATGCTGATTGCTTCCGATACATCCGCAACAGATTTCCTGCTGGAAGTTATGAGAAAGTTAAAGCAGGAATTTTTTATGGACCACAAATCCGAACGTTGATGAAAGATCCCGCATTTGTTTCTTACATGACAGCAGTTGAATCCGCAGCCTGGTGTTCATATGTTTCTGTGGTATAAGAGTTCTTGGGAAACAAGAGGACAGACTGTTACCAAGATATAGTAAAGCAGATGCTAATGAACTTTCAAACTCTTGGGGCAAGAATGAGCATAAAACTTCATTACCTCTTCAGCCACCGGGGTCGACTTCCAGATAACCTTGGTGAAGTAAGCAAAGAACAAGGTGAAAGATTTCTCCAGGCCATCAAGACTATGGAAACAAGGTACCAGGGTCGATGGGACCGTCATATGATGTCTGACTACTGTTGGAGCCTTATGTGGGACTCTAACCAGAAAAATTACAAGCGGAAATCATATAAACGTGCCTTTCAACAAGTGGATTGACCTAACCTGAACTATCAAGGACAGCTTATGTTTTGTTTATATTGGTATGAAATTTCAGTGCCATTTTGCAATGTACAGTAGCCTGTTCAGTGATACGCAATTTATCAATAAGTGCTAATGCGAAAAAACGATTTCGGTATATCTCAAAAACTAGAGCCAATTTGAAAAAACTAAGTGCATATTCGGGTTCAGCGAGTGTACCCTGCAGGGTTCCCACGCGGTTTTGAAAGTATTAAATTTCAAAATCAGTTTTCAAGACCTTTAAAAAGTATTGCATTTGGCCAAAATGACCCTAAGGTATTGAAAAAGTATGGAAAAGATTCAGATGTATAAAGTAATACTTCACCAGCTATCTCAAGCTGGATTTGCTCAAGATCACGACTGTAATGTGATCTTAACCAGTTCGACAATTTTTTGATCTTGGCTCCATCTTCAGATTGTCAGTTTTTTATTTGAGTTTACTGGTGCAAAAATTGGACAATTGAATGCCATAAAGTTAAGTGCTGGGACACTGACAAAAACTTGTTAAACAGGTTGTTTCGTTGGGCACCCTTCATCAGTTTCATAATATTCTATCATGGCTTAAAGTTGAAGGCCGAACTATTGGGTAGTTAATGGGGTTACATTTTTAAAGGGGCTGCAGTCCGCTAGATATTCAACACAGTTCCGCAGGAGTGCTTGGGCGCAACCGGTATCTGTCATGGTTTGCGCAGTTCTGCAAGGACCTAAAGATGACAGAGAAAGTGCATACCCTACTCAGCTAAAATGAAACTTTGCCCTGGTTTCCATAACTCCTTTGCATCCAAGCAGACAATTGTTTCTGTTTAGAAGGCATTTATTTCAAACATATGCATGGTGACAACCAGAACCGTTGACAGGAAGTCTTCAATAAGGGGGCTTTTGTGCAAGAGGTCTTGGCGTTCTAAACTTGGGTAAAAACTGCACTGATTTATTGTGTTTCATAATTCAATTAGGGGGGTAGAGCTTCAGTTGGGGGTCTAATCCCACAAAGCTCCCCTGTGGCGACAGGACTGGTGACAACTTCTGTGAATTCTGGCCTGTTGTGAAGCTCTTGTTGCTGCTATCATGTGGACAGGCAACCGTGGAACGACGTTTCGTTATGAACAAAAATATGTTTGATGTAAATTCATGTGGTTCACATCTAATTGCGAGGCGGTTGGTGAAGGACTACTGTACATTGCTAATTTGGGAAGATTAAAAAAAAGTCACGAGTGGGAAGGAACTTGCCAGCTGTACATGGAACCAGAATTTGATATTTTGCACATCTGGCTGAAAACAAAAGACGCCGAGGAAAAAGTCAGGAAGTCAGTGAAGACGAAACTTTAGAAATAAAAAAAGCGAGGGTTATGGAAGCCAGATCCCAAGTAATTTTGGATGGCTGGGGCCAGATCCTGAAATTTGGGTTCCGGTTCCACAGATATAATTTGTGGAACAAGTGAGTTATACAAATAATACAAGTTTTTTTCTTATTTTCTAGACCAAATTGTTTTGGAGCCGGAGCCAAAAATTTGTAGATGTTGGAGCCGGAGCCAAAAAAATTAAGATGCCTGGAGCCAGAGCCTGAAATTTGAGTATTGGCTTGGCTCCACAGACATGAAAAAAGCACAGAATGACAGAGAATGTCAAAGCTCTTCACAAAGCAGCCAATAAATTGGCAGAAAAGCAGATTTAATTCGCTTGACACTACTTACACAATCAAACAGTTTCTGAAAAACAGCAGGTATCAAAGAAAAAGCTCCTGCTGATCTGGATGAACAGCTTAAAGAAATGTTACATGATTTAGGTAGTGCTGAGTAGATACATACAAAATGTAGATCAGGGTCTCAAACTCAAAATTGCTCCGAGGGCCAAATGAGGGCTTACCAGGTAATCAGAGGGCCGCATTATCGCTACCCAAGGGCCGTATTATGACGCTGACGTAACAATGGGGGTACCTGAATTTTGCTAGAAACAGCTTTTACATCCTATTACCTGCTTGAGGTGACATAGGTTATAGAGAACTCATTTCTAACCATCTCTACGTTCGTTTGAAAGGAACTTGCTCACTTGCTGGTTGAGCACTTTTAAACATCGATGAATAAATGAATGTTCATTATTTGAAAACTCCCAAAACAGCACCGGCCGCACAAAACACCTGCGTGTTTGAGACCCCTGGTGTAGATGTGTTTGCTACAGTGTTCTGTTGCCTTTCATGCTGAGTTTTATTCAAGTTTTTTTGGTATCTCTTTTTACATGTAAACAAAGCAAACCAACTTAATTGCATTAGGTTGGTTTATATTGATGCAGTAAGTCTTCAGCCACTGATTCTTTAAATCTTGTTCTTTGCAGGTTAGAACAGTTTTGTTGAAGGAAAAGCAGTTTTGTAATATTTGCGCAGTGTTGTGCAATGTTCAAAATTGTGCTTCATGATTAAGAATTTTGAAAAATGAAGATAAGGCATGGTACTGAACTTTTTAAATTTAGTATTGAAAAGGTATTGAAAAAGTATGGAAAATAATTTTTGAAAATGCAAGGGAACCCTGACCTTAAAATTGATCACACACTCCGTGCCTTTTGAAAAAAAAATTTTTTGTTGACCAGTGATGAATTAGGATTTAGTGTTTAGGTGAGAGTGTCAGCTCAGGGTTTGAAAAATAATTGAGGCCCAAGACTAAGCCCAATATTTTTCACTGGTTATATTTATTCCCGTGCTGGAGCTTGTTGTGGGTGTCTGACATCTAACCAAAAAGTTTTAATTTACACAACACACATCAAAAAAGTAAACGCCGAACTTTATTCCTTTACTCTGAGAAGCAAAATAACTGACAAACAATACTAGGTCAGAAATTTTGCTTGACACTAGGAAACGAGATAAACCATCCTTTACCTGGATCCAAGGTTCCAGTAGCAGCGCTCCACCCCATCAGCGGAGGAATGGCTCCAACCACGGCACCAACCCATGTGTTAAACCAGTGTTTCCGTTTCAGTGGAGTATACAGTGCAGCGTACAAAACTATGTTTGACAAACCTAACATGGCTGTTATGCTGTTTGTACCTTTAAACAACAGGAAATATTTTAAGCTTTGCCAATTTCAGCTGTACAACAACAAAAACCAAGGTCAACTTACCCAGATACAGGCAACTAACTCCAGATATTCCAGCAAACAAAGAAAAATTCAAAGCATGGAGCGGAGATATCGCTCCACGAACAAGAGGACGATTGCGAGTTCGATCCATTTGCGCATCGTATGGAACTTCTGCAATCTCAAGATGCACAAACCAAGGTCACGATTTGCCACATGGTTTATTAATCAAACTACCATTGATAAACGGAGCAAGACAAGTATGAAGAAGTAGTGAACATGGTGATGCATGAACTTAGAGGACACTTTTGTGCTTTTGAGTCTGGACAAAACTCTGCCAGGATCATCTTTAAGCAAATATACACCCAGTGATCTTTACTGTTTCAATAGGTTCGAGCCCAGTCATAATATCCCGATTGGAACATTCCTTTCTGCCTGTTGCGATCGGAAAGCCCAAGCGACAAGTGCAAAAAGCTTCACACTGTGGCAGCAAACAACAATAAAGATCACATGCCATGATCACTCTATTATTGCTTGTTCACGCCACATATATATGGGTGTTATTCTTTGCGCACATCCCGTTCATGGTGAATCGCACATTCAACGCAATGTCAACCGAGAGGCTGCAACACACCCATGACATAAAGTTTGCACAATGAGCAAAATGAGGCACCTTCAAAAATTTTCAAAAACAAAAAATAAAAGATCCTTGAAAGCTGTCTTGCATACAGTTCACTCTGTAACAGCTGATCATAAAAAAATAAATCCCATTTCTTAGGCTCTCCAATAACTTTGCAGTTTTTTCTCCATGGCCCAAAATTTTGAATTTTGGTTGCTACATCTGAAACGTCTTTAAATTTGAGTTTATAAAAATACCTGTGAAATTCTTCAAACTTTGCGAAGAAAAAATATGGACACCCATGCCATACTGTGCCAAGCAGCAAAAGACACATTTGGGACGGTTAAATGCACCTGGATTTCTGACAACACTGGTGTGCTTGTCCCTCTTCCAAAATAGAATGCCATTCACCTGCAGTTTAAGCTGCATGCACCTCGGTCTACCTCACAAACAGCTGAAAAACGTAAAAAAGTATACTACTCAACAAGAACATACACTCTCTTGCCAAAAAGCACCAGAACAATCTTTTCTTGAAGATACATTTTATAAAATTTTGATTTGGGAGCTCCTTTTTACCACCTGGGCCCACCCCTGCCTGGGGGATGAGGAGCCTTCCTCCGGCTCTGATTCAGGTCTTTGACATGCACTGGTATGCCCCAGACATAGCATCATGAATGGGACAAGGGTAGAAAAATCAGCAACTTCTGCTGCCTCAAGTACTTTTGTTTTGAATGATTGCTCTTTTGAGAAAGAAGAATCAGGAAGGCAGAGAAATGACCTTCAGCCAACTTACTTCGAAAACATAACACAATCCACACCCTACATTGCACACAGAGGCACCATCTACAAGGCTTGCATACAATACACAGTAAAATACAGCAGCTTTTGCAGTATTTATAGGAATAGCATGATGCTTATCCAAAAACATACATGGTTATCTTAGTGCCAGCAGTCCAGCACGTACATTGCTGGCAGGACCCCGCTCATTTAAAAAATGTTGCTAAGAGATAGCTGTTCTTGTTCTCAGACTGTAAAACGTATGCCAAAATATTTCCTAGTGTGCCCTCATACACCAAGTTTATTAAGCTATCATCTTTTCTCCAAGAGATCAACTCTCATCCTCATTGATTATCCTCTCCCATGAAGGTTTTGCAGCATTCCTACAAAGTTTGGTGCTGATGTTAAAACTTTATTTTACAGATGCCATCTTTTTTTACACACACAATTCATTGGAAGGGATAGCAAGACACAGTTACTATTAACTAAAACCTGGCAGGTCACTGTACCAATAAATTTATTTCCTGTCCATAACATCACTACCTTAAGTTTTTGCACATTTTTTCAGAGTATGTCATTCATTTACAGAGCATAAAATAGTAAAGTTTGTTCTTCCTCAGATGCTGTAACACATTGACAACAGCAGAATTTAATACACAGTTCATTAATATGTCCATTGTTTAACTAAACTTTTAATTGCAATGCTTTAAGGCACTTGTCTCTTATGTACCATAGCTATTGAGTTAAACAACATGAATTTGCACACGACTTGTTACAACTGCAGTCAAGAATTGTATACATTTATATGCAGGTCCCATAACAATGCTAGTGTTGCTTAACTTAATGTTTATACCACATTTATTTGATTGTAAAACATGGCTTAAAAACAGCTTTTCATCATTTTGTGTGGCTTATGATCAAGGGCGGCTTACATTTTTTGTTTCTTGGAGATGACACTGTCTTTCCTTGGCTATGTTTTTTTTACCAAACTCTCTTTTTGTGTTATATTCTCTACAGCATCATGTGCACATCCGTCACAGGAGGGATTATGATGAACAAAAGGCAGTTATAGAAGTGTAAACATCATAAGGGTTGTCAATTAAACACAAAATGTGCTAGTATGTGAAAGCATCTCAGAGGCTTAGGCAACCTATGTTCAAGTTCAGCTCACAATCAAGGGCAGCTTACATGAATTTTTTAACACCATTACATGTAGCTTAGAATCAAGGGAGGCTAACAATCAAATAAATACAGTACTGGAAACAAAAGAAAAAAGCACATACACATTTCACAAAATCACAGGAAGAAGCAGTTCACTTACTTGATTTAAAGTGTTTGCTGAACTTGAGCATAGAAGAATACCAGCTGTTGCCAGTAAAAATGTGGGATAGCTGAATGCCACTGGAGCTAAACAGTACCCTGCATCAGCTGTCATCACAACAAACACTGAAATGCAGAAAGTGACATCAAAATAGGTGCGTATTCATGCTTACAATAACAACCACAGATACTTACAAGTCAAATACCATTTGGAAAGTGATGCATAGATGCCTGGGATTCTTGAAAATTTCAGGTCGACTTTTGAAAATCCATCAATGCTGTCTTTATGAACTGCATTTGCAGCAGTGAAGTGAAATACATGTGGCTTGGAAACAACGATGTGTTTGCTGAAGCAGCTATTACACAATCTCAGGTGTGTAGTAGACTTCGCCAAAGTAAACCAACATGCAAATTGTGTGTGCAATGTTGGTGGCTTCAATATTCCACTCTCCAATGTAATTCTTATGGCCTTGGGTAAAAAAGTTTTACTTCTGAACAAAAACTGCATGTTTCCAAAGTTTTTTCATTAAGATTCTTATCACATCATGACCTACATATGTAATTCCTTAAGTGGCATGCAAGCTAGAATATGAACAGATATTGATTTAAATGCACCGTTTTTCAACTCAATAAATATTGTAATTTATTTATACAAAAAATGAATTGGAAGAAATTGCTATATTTATATAAAAAACATGAATAATAATCTTGAATGTAGTATTGATGTGAGTATTTTATAGCACTGATATGAGTGTATCAACATAGTGTGCTACTGATATCATCCACGCCGGTTTTTTTTACTTAAACAGACTGCACCACACTATGCAAAAAAAACTACTCTAGTTCTCAGTGTTTTTATATATGTCTACAAAGAGTGACAGCATCAACCAAAACCTACTCTTTATAAACAAACTGAATTAATAAGTGCAATGCACCTACTATGTACATAATAATAAGAGTGTTTGTGAGTTGGTGTAGGAATCAGATCATGCAAGTGACATGGGACAATTAGTTTACAGACCCTTTCACTAAAACTAATAGGATAAGACAAGCATGAGTTTTAAATCCACATATATATTTGCCTACCTTGGTGAATTCTCAGTCTAGCCATGCTCAAGAGTAAGGGTCAGCAGCATTGGTATCACCAGCGCAGGGTTGTACCTCCAGCGCAGGGATGTACCTCCAACGTAGGGAGTTGATTTAGAAAGCAACTGTTTGCACCTCCAGCATAGGGAGTTGATTTAGAAAGCAACTGTTTGTACCTGCGACGTAGGGTGGCTTAAGAATGCAACTGTTTGTACCTCCAGCGCAGGGAGTTGATTTAGAAAGCAGCTGTTACTGTTTGTACCACTAGCATAGGGTTGTAACTCCAGCATAGAGAGTTGAAATAAGTTGAATTACAAAGCAACTGTTCGTACCTCCAGCGTAAGGTTTGATATAGAGAGCAACTGTTTGTACCTCCAGCGCCATCCCTATGCCGGAGGTACAAACAGTTGCATTCTCAAGCCACACCTGCGCTGCAGGTACAAACAGTTGCTTTATAATAAATCAACTCTTTACGCTGGAGGTACAAACAATTGCTTTCTACATCAAATCTCTACGCTAGAGGTGCAAACAGTTGTTTTCTAAATCAACCCCTACGCTGGTGGTACATCCCTACGCTGGAGGTACAAACAGTTGCATTCTTATGACACACCTACGCTGCAGGTACAAACACTGAAACAGTTGCTTTCTAAATCAACTTCCTATGCTGGAGGTAGAAACAGTTGCTTTCTAGCCTACATCAACTCCCTACGCTGGTGGTACATCCTTACGCTGAAGGTACAACCCTAGGCTGGTGGTACTAACACTGCCGACCAGTCCTCCAAATATAGTGGTGGGAGGTACTGTGGGAAATATTGTTGTGAATCACCTTTTGTTTGCTTGACAGCGATGGCATATGTGATGGTGCATATATGAATGTAAGTGTACACATTTGACATTAGTGGCTTTCAATGTCTACTGAACATTTACCGTGGTTACACTACTGACATGAAATTATTTTCGTCTGCAACAACACAGCTGGTGTAGTTTTTCCTCCAATAAGTAGGCCTATAACCTGCTTGCAACGCTACATGTTTCTTTGAATGGTGTTCAGGTTATGCTAAGTTTCCCAAACAAGTCAGAATCTTGATGTACATTATTGCATCAGATTCTACTTACTTCCGTGATGAACTTTTGGAGGAAATGACCACTGAGTCACAACAACTAATAAAAGGAGCAATGGAAAAAGGGGCATCTTCTTGGCTGTCAGCCTTGCCAATCAAAGCGATTGGATATGCACTGAATAAACAAGAATTCACAGATGC
>Ga0210059_1009616_pt1 | contig 15064 bp, 11 predicted proteins | sample Ectturendosymbi2_FD_188042 | JGI IMG/M metagenome (GOLD analysis project Ga0210059, IMG submission 188042) | Ecteinascidia turbinata endosymbiont from Florida, USA - Sample 2 (SPAdes) (version 2) | ecosystem: Host-associated > Tunicates > Ascidians > Unclassified | place: Key West, Florida...
TGTCCTGTCCACCTGTCCACCTGTCCACCTGTCCACCTGTCCACCTGTCCACCTGTCCACCTGTCCACCTGTCCATCTATCTATCTATCTATCTATCTATCTATCTATCTATCTATCTATCTATCTATCTATCTATCTATCTATCTATCTTGCGTTTCCATGACTTTTCCTGATTTTCAGAGACAAATGGAACAGTGCCAGAGTTATTTTACAAAAATATACCTGAAATCCTACTGTATATCTAGCAAATCGGGGTAATTTCCTACCCAGGGTTACCTGATGTGTAACAAATTTTATCCACCTTAATACCTTCATATTTCAATGTGATTTTAAGTGCAAAACGGGTTTGGCCAAATATGACAACTGAAGCCTTGTATGTGAAGAGTCTTCCCACACCATTACTTTACATGAAGAAAAAACGGATCTGAAACGTGCATGATGTTTTCTACGCACAAACAAAAATTCCTCCCTAGAAATCCCCTTGCGGGGGATACAGTGGATAAAATTTCTATCGTTCCTCGCGCAAATACTGTTTTGTTGTGAAAGTGATTAAAGGACGTCGGGAAGTCAAGTGAATTTTTTTTTCCAGAAATAAAGGATGTCACATGTCCCAGGAAAACGTAATCAAATTTGGGGTTGCATTACACCCATTATTTCTCCACTCGTATAGCGTTTCAAGGTTACCTGAGTGATGTACTACACGTAAGAAAACCAATGTGGCTGCATGTCAAAATATTACGACGCTACATATCTGAAATAAAGGAAAGTAAAGTTGCGTTCATAACCAACAATACTACTGAATAACGCATCATACAATACAACGGATAACGAATGGAAACCACCATCACGTCGTGCAAGGTTTCTACCAACTGATATTGGCAGTCGAGAAACCAGCAATAGTTCAGCGCTTACACGCATACCTAACGGAGATAACACAATTAGGGGATCACATACATCATCAGTAAAAAACTGCAATTAAAGGGAACCGTGCATTCATAATGCAACACTGAGCAGGGTTTCAAAATGACTTTTTGCTACGGTAACTTTCTGAAAGTAACACACAGAAACTGTTTTATGCCGGAATTAAAATTTTCGGTAAGTGGAACGGCTAAGAGCCTGATGATTGCGAGTTGTAAGATTGCCACCAAGAGGTACATCTGTCGATACTGGTGACTTAAGATTCCCGTTCAGACTAACTTCTACACCCCGCTGTGGTTTTCTTTCTTCAATTTGAAAACGATTTCAAGACCGAGGGTGGGTAGTGCTAGATGATATCGATTTTTCTGTTAAAATGATTTGCTGATTGATCAGATTTCTTCGTTTCTGTGGAGACTTGTAACTAATAGATATGTGCATTGCGGTTTTATTTCTATCCCAGGTTTCCTTCATCAAGAATTTACTGTATGGCGAACTTGTAGTTGAGTATTAAATTACACTGAGAATGCTAACTGCGAGGAGAACGGGATCAACATGTAAGAGATATACTTTCATTTCGCACAGACCAAAGTGCCAGAATATTATTCAGAGTGACTGACTTTATCTTTCCTAATACGTTTCCCCAGGGTTCGATAGAGTTTATGATTCGAGCTACCATGAAGCGATGAACTTCTTCGAATCGTTGGGTCACTAGGGCGCACAAACAACATACGCATGTGGTTTTGCAGCTTCGCTGAAAACATTGCGAATGTTGTCGAAGCATTTGTTTTCTTCCCGTCAAAATTTGCAGATTTAACAACTGGGTGCACCTGCAGTCATGCGCCCGGAATCAAGCCAGATGTATAAAACCAATAAGTAATGAAACGGCAGTGAAACAACAGGAAGGCAACGGACAGTGGCACTTATAATACATAATGAATGTCGTTGCTGCGGATGTCCACGCGCGCACGAATAGCTATGCAGTGACGTCAAGAACAACCCTGCAGTGACATCAAACCAGCTGAGGTCAGCTGCGATATACTCCAAAGTGCACAATATAGACATATGCAAAAACGGATATGGAGGCGTGCGAAAGCGATGTGTGTGGCATGTCAAGCAAAGGTGTCGCCCAACGCGATGCCGGTGGAATACAACTTCTGCAACTCGGAGTGCAACAGGGAATCGATTAATGTGCGGTTGAAAGGCGTATGATTCCCAATATGCTTTACAATGCAATGCACAATCACGTAACTTCTCGTAATGTTAATAACAAACGGTTTGTCATTCAAAGTCGGAGTCACCATCGGATTTTCCGTGCTCCGTTTTGGCCTTGTTCGCAACGATCGAACTGGTTTCAGCTGGTTTTGTCTGCTCGGTTTCACAGTTGAAGTCCGCTGTAGCCAACGAAAGCTTCGCCAACAACTGGGGTGATGTACAGTACGTTTGCCGGTTTGTTTTGGCGCTGAGCTCGGCGCTCTATGTTCACTACACCGCAGTAGTGGTAATGGTTCTAATGCTCAGCTTTCCTCCAACAAAATCTTTATTGTGATGATTGATTTTTGCCAATTTCCTCCAGACCAATGTTTTCTTCAATGTATCAATCGTTTCTCTCCTCATAGTGCTGAACAACAAAAAAGTTGAGAAATAAAACTGTTCGTTTTTTATAGTAATTTTTTGTTTTCAATTTCATTTTTGGCTTACCTGGAAGCCAAGTTGTAAAACACCGGGTTCAAGCATTCGCTGAATCTTAGACAAATATATGATCCCATTCCAAACCACCAACGGTGGACTCTATCGCTTGATTTTCCATATTTTTTGCTTGTAATGAACACATGATAAGCTAAAAAGAAGAGAAAATCGCTTGGGTGAATGAAATAATGAACATTCTGAACAAAAACCTGATAAACGCAAACTAAGCTTTAACGATGAACAATCACTGAAAATACAGTCACACATTTTTCACACCGCCTTTTTCTCTCGCGAGGGCCGCTGAAGTGTAGCCCTAAGGTCTCACAATATATTCCGATTGTTCGCAACTTGTGGTAGTATTGGTTTTACGAATTGCACTGTTGCGCATTATTTCGCGACCGGTCATGTTTCAACCAAGGTTTATAATCAGAAGAGATGTTTGAAACAAAGACCCATTTACAAACTGAAAGCTTTGTTATGTTCAAAAGCCTTCATTTTGCGGCCATGGAGCGTAAAGCTCACGAAACGCTGTGCTTACTTCACAAATCCGTCTTTTATTCTCCTTCTTTTTCCTTCTGCCGTGAAAACCACCCCAAAGTACTTGAACGTCTCGGCCTGCTGGAGTGTATTGCCGCTGACATGCAGCATACAATAACTTGGGACTTTGGAGGAACATAAAACCGTTGTCTTTTGAGAGGTAATTTTCAATCCAGCTTGGTCGCAAGCAGCAGAAAACCGATCAAGTGCATGTTGAAAGCTTTCATCAGATGATGAACCCAAACCGTCCACAAACAGCAAACGATTGATCCTGCAGCCTCAAACGATGACTCTTCCACTCCACTGCCACTTTCCATCTAATTCACACTGACTATGAAGTGGAATGGCAACGCTTGTGATTTACCGTCGTTGTCACGGACACAAAGTTCTGAGCTGGAATACACTGACTTGACCATCAGTAACAGACTTGTCTCAAGGCTGGATTTGCGCAACACTGCTGAAAGGCATCCCGGAGGAACTGCCAGTCGCATGCTTTTCACAAAATTGAGAAAACGACATCGTTGGCATATTTTCAAGATTTCGTGAAAGGTTGCTGGAGAGAGAAAATTTGGTCTGTAGCGCTACGGTTATGAAGACAAGCGCATTGGATGTCCTCAATTTTAGGTTCAGTTACCTTCAGGAATCTTTTTCATGGCTTGTGGCTAATACGTTTCCATGGATGCTGAGGAAATTAACCGGTAAGTAGTGCATTCTCTTCTATCTCCATTATTGTGTATGGGTATGGCCACCCCAGCTTGTCAATCTTTCGGTGCTCTTCCAGAAAAGCATTCCACTTGAAACACACGGGTTAAAGGGTTTCAGGTCGGATTTCATTGCAACATGCAACCTTCCAGCTTTCAATGTTTGACAGGTAGGAAGACTATGGTTTCAGCAGTGGTGTATTCCATGCCAAAATGCATCTCATGCGTTCTTGATCGTATGATAGTGACTGTAGTATAAATATCTTTGAAAGACTCGCTCTATCGCCATGAATGTCCTATTCATTTCTTCTTAATATGTTGTTTTGTTGTTTCATGGATCTGACGGTATTAGCTTGAGTTTATTCCCGGAATTCTCTTAGATTGCATTTTGGACTTTCCACTGCGACGGCTGCGGTGTTTCGCGCCTAACCGCAACTTGAATGCAGAAGTTGCCAGGCTTTGTTCTGAAGCCAGGCCTTCTAATCTACTTTCTATGCACGGATAGCATTTTTCATATCGTGGTTCCATTAAACTGTTACTTTCATGCCATCTCTTGTCACGCTTGTTGTTTTATTCATATACACAACCAGCTGAAAAATAGCAGCTTCCTTCAACAGCCACTGTGGATTCCGGTAGCTCTCGCAACAAGAAAGATATGCGGTCAACAAATGCTTTTCCTTGAATCTTTCTCCAGCAAGCTCTTTAATTTTATTCGGTTTGACCTCCCAGTCTGCATTGCTGACATAAATATCAAACAATCAGGTGGTGATTGTTCATCAGTTCTCCACAGCTTTTTTCACAAACGTCCAACACTGATTAGAAGAAGTCAGCTGAAACTATGCAGAAGTTAATGTGTGACCGTTGACCCAACGAATCTCTGCACCAGGTGTACTTGAGTAAATTCATGTGTTCGGAAATATTGTTTTGAAGAACTGCTCAGGATGAAAAGTGCGTTTTTGCAGCAGGAATGTTCTGTTGTTATTTATGTTAGCACGATTTCGTGGTATTGTGCACATTGGTTTTGGCCGTATGCCTGCAAGTATCGAACAGAAAGAGCGTTTCAGCAACTTCAGCCTAAACATGAATGTCCTTCCTTCCATCGGAATCCGTTGATGGACACTACTTTCCACCAAAGACATCATGAGTATCCACACCACAGCCTTGGCAGACTGCCTTGTATCAACGCCCGGTTAGAAGAGTTTCCACCAATCACCCAGTTCACGACCCTTAGCCAGCAAGATTCAGCAACATCCCAGGAATAAATTTTGACTTCTTCAACTTGTTGCTGCTCTCCCCCTTTAAATAAAGCTATGCTCCAGTTTCCAGTCAGTAACGTCTGGCAAAATTACCGTTTTTGCGTTTAAATTCAGTCTCCCGTACTGAAAAGACTTTACGCTGTTCCCATTTGCTTCCCCAAAGGCGTAGCGAGGGCAAAATTCTGTCTCCACATCCGGATATCGGATCAGGCAGACTATCGCAAACGTTTGGAACGTACTCATTTGCCTAAAGCCCGAATTCCGTTTATTTGATGATTGCGAAGACCCATACGCAGTTGTTTTGATAATTTTTACGTCTTTGATGCCGGAAACTGCCAACATTTCACCACTGGGCAAACCGGTCCCGCAATTCGTGCAGCAACGTGTGCAGAAAAGGAAATGCCCCAGGAAAATTTTTCAGCGAGCACATTTGTGTGGAAGACGCTTGCCTACTGTTCACTGCATCGGCAAACATGCATATATCACAAACAACTGAAAAGATGAAGCTACGTATTGCGTTATCACTTTTTGTGTTTTAATGGGGCAGGGTGGACGATATTTTGACCCCTTTTGCTGCACCATAACCCCCGGAGAAAACTGTCTCCAATGGAAACGTAGACGTTGCTGTCTGTTTCTGGTTCTAGGATCGTTTGAATGTCTATACCAGTGGTTTTCAACCTGTGTGTATGGGGGTCGTTGCCTTTTTGTAGGGGTTGTGAGAGCTTTTCATAAAAATATTCACGATTACTTCTATATTTTATATTTCAGATATAGAACCACTTTTTTGTCGTAGCCAAAATAGTAGGATCACTGGCAAAAACGATAGATTACTTTTTCATTCAAAATTTTTTACGTGTGATTATTACCATTACAAAACTTTGAGTGTGATTATGACCATTGCCGTAAGGTTGCGTTTGGCAACGCACAAATAGCTTTGTGACGTGAGAATGTGCTGTGTTTGTAAATTACATATCTAATTGCGGTAGCAAACATGTGAGTCATTCGAGTTTTCAATGAGTTGTGCTGTAGAGTGATTTGTATACGGCACGGGTCTCTCTCACCAACGCTGCCATGTGCATGAATTTAATAAATAAATCTTTGTTCAACATAGTGAGATCGCATGTGATTTTTTAGTAAGTGTGATTTTCTGTTGTGCAACCACAACTGCATTTCATATGCCTGACTGGAAATTTTCGGAAGGGGTCGTTAGGTTAAATTGGGTTGCAAAACGGGTTGCTGCATGAAAAAGTTTGAAAACCACTGGTCTAAACTGAAAGCAAACTAGACGAGAATATTTAGATTAACTGAAGATCTGTTGCCCCACAAACACGACAAAAAACTTTTCAACATTTCAGTGGAAACGCGTTTTTTGGAATTGGGATGTACAGTGAAAGACAGCACTAGTTTTAAGAACGAAGATGCTGATACAAGCTACAAAATATTCCGCGTTTTTGGACTCAAAAGAACAGTTTTCGGACTCAAAAGCATCAGTACTTTATTGACCTTTGTGATGCTATAAAACTAATTCAACAAATACGTGTTTCTGATTCGATTTACTTTCACAGCAGTGAGTATAAAGACAGAGACTTTCGTCAAAATGATGGAAACGAAAACGTTTCATGATATGTTTTCAGCTGACGGTAACTTTTTTCGTCAGAAAAAATCTCCCCCATTCCTTAAATATCGCTTAGTTTGTGAAAGGTGGCTGATCGCATAATTTCATTTTTTTGAAACTCAATTTTTCATGCTTCTATGTGAGGAACCGCTGTAATTTACCTGTTGTTGGAATGTATGCAATCAAAAAAGCACCGACAATGAGCATGAGCTGCAGTATTGCTTGGTTTTCCTGTTTTCTTCTGCGCATGTCGGAGAGTTTTGAGATTCCAGCTAAAGAACATACTAGAAGATATAACCTCACGAAGGTTGCAACCGTCGATGAAAAGGACATGTGTTCATTAAAAGTGCTTAAAACAGTGAAGACTTCTGGACGCGTCAACATCTAAACAAAAAATTTTAAACCCAGTCTTGACTTACTTATAGTTGCAATTCATAACCGTGTTGAATAATACTTTAATTATACTAACTGTATGGTTAATAAAAAGTAATAACTATATAGAATAACATAACTGTTATTATTCGCTTAATAAAAACAAAAAGATAAATGACAAATTCATGAAAATTTTCAGTTTGCTTTTTTGCTAAAATGATATAATGCATAAAAATTTCATCTGCAATCGAAGCTAAGCATCATTCTAACATAGGAAAAAAATTCTCAGGAATGAAACACTCTAGCTTATTGTTGGTATGTAAAACAAAAAAAAAAACTACAAAATTTTGCGTTTTTATCAAAAATACGAGTTGCTACAGCAAAAAGTCAAATCGAGTAAGTGGTACAGTTATTTGAGCACATAAGTGCAACCAAAGCAGATTGGGTAGATTAGATTTCTGGCCAGGTAATGCTGAGGACTTGAAAAACGGTGCTTGCGACCTGCGCAGCCTCCTGTTTGACGTTCAAAGGGAACGGTACATGCGCGGCGCTGCAACCGACTCGCCACCATCGCAGCATTCACTGCGAAAGCAGCCGCGTGAAGACGGAGGTGCGCGCCGCAGACCACTCGTGTCAGTCCAATTGGAGAACAAAAGCGAGTGTAAATTAAACTGAACAGGACGTGTTGCCACCGAAAACAATTTTTCGTAAAACATTCCAAACATTTTGACTAGTGTGGAAGACCGTGTAATGTAGTGTAAGCGTAGCGGCTGCAGCTTGTTTCGCATGGGCCTGCGGTTTGGTATGCGATTATCTGCCGTGCTTGTTAGTGATTGAGCGAGCATTGTTCGGAGGGCTAAAGGTATTTGTTGGAGCTTTCAACTGACTTAAAAACCGCGAGAGGTTGGCCACGCAAATAGCAAGCGAGCAAGCAGGTGAAGAAGTGATCTTGTGTACTTTTGCTAGTTTAAATAAGAAATGCAATCAGAAAGTTTTCGTGTTCACGTTTCCGGTAACGTCGTCGCACAAAAACGTTGCCGTGAAACATAAGTGTGTTACAAGACCGGGGTGGAATGTTTGGCATTTAGCCTAGCCGTCCACCAAAGGGAGGAGATTACTACACAAAACGGTTTCCCAGACAGGGAGACTCCTCATAAAAAACAAGCGGGAATAATAAATGATTTCAAAATCGCAATATCCAATTTGCAATTTCCAAAGTCACGCAATCATTCCAATTAAAATGCAATCGAAATCAAAGTTTTACTTACCCCGGGATCTTTCCTTTCGTCTATGTTGCATGACCACAACCGTTAAGGCAGATGAGACCAAAATAGATACAAAGGGAACATAAAAGAATACTGTGTATCCGGCAATTGCGTAAACTTTGAATTGAGACGTCCTGCAGTTGAACTAAATAGTTAGAAACTTCTTTTTATCTTCATCTAGTTTAGTTCCATTGGTTACTAGATTTTTTTTATAGAAACAATCAAGAACAAAACACACAGGTAAATTTGACATGGCAGTAGTGAGTCATAAATGCATATTTTGCCATAATCCTGTTCTGATTGGATCCATTAGCATTGGTTTTCTACGTAAACGTTACTCCTTGGCAAGTAATGTATTGCTTTTGTAGTGAACGGTCAAAGAGCCGGACTCCGGAGTTTGCGTGCGAAAACGAACTATAAAATGTTCTTTTCAGACAGTCAATGATAATAGATGGAATTATCATTGCTATACATGAGTATAGCTATACTCTCGCTATATATGAGTCTACAGCAAAGCTAGTCATTCCAAATGCCCGAAATAGTTCTTAAAGAAACTAAAGAGAAAAACGACCAACCATTTCTCCTCTATGGTGCAAGTGCTGAAAGCTTTGTTGATACCGAAGTTTCTGAATCCGGACCAAAATGCCATTGGAATGAAGCCACACCCGACTGCTGTTGTCCACATGATGACTACAGCTACCTTAGACGAATGTTTAAAGGAATGCTAAACATTTTCGCATGACCAAAGTGCAATGAAAAAGATGTATCACTATCGTTTATCTCTCCACAAAATGTCAGCATATCTCACGTTTACACAAAATTTGTGCGATAGTCATAACATCATACATTGAAAGCTTCTTTTGCCGTGATTTATCAAAATTTTCTCTGTCCGAGAAGCGAGCAATGCAACGCAGACCTAAATAGTTTTATGGCAATCATTATGCGTGAAGCACATCAATAAATATAAAAAGTCTACTGATCTCTATTCATAACATGTTCATGTTTTTAAATTATCTTTTAGCAAACGAAAACCTCGCAAAAATATAAAAAACGGCTTTATTTAATTGATATCACTTTTTCCTTTCACACAGAAATTAGCTAATGGAGCAAATCTACTATAAGCAGATCACCTTTGAGTGGATTTGCTTTATCTTCTTATGTTCGTGAGGAAAAGCAATAGACAAAAGACGAAATAAGGAGAAGCACATTATGTGTAAAGACGTTACTACAGACGTGGCGTTTTCGCCTCCCCAGGAAATCTGAAAATATGACAAAAAATGAAAGTGAAAAGAAATTAGAGACAATTATTATTTAATCCCGATGACAAGAACATGGGCATAGGAAGGATTTTTCCAAGGGGGGAGAATAGAGGGCTTTTCCGGGATTAACCAAAAAGATTTTTCCAGTGGAAACAAAATTTTCGAAATTAAGAAAACAACCTTTTTTGCTAAACATTTAATAGTAAAATGCCAAATTTCAAAATCCAAAGGGTCAAGGCTCCACTTCCCGCTTTCCGCGCCCATAGATATGAACACAGTAAAGCACGAAATCCAATATGAGATTTCTTCAGGATACCACGTTTACTAAATAGAGCTCCATAGTCAAATACATATTTTCAGGTCAACGTGGCGCATAAGAATTTTTATGTGCAATCTTTGAAATCTATACAGTAGCTTTCTACTTTTTCTTCTTTTCTTCAATAAATCGAAGAACGTACCTAACGAAGAAGTCACGAAGTTGGCAATGTTAAGCATAAAGAAACTAAATTGCCATGAAAACTAAATTGCCATGAAGTATCCAAGGAATCCTGAAACATTTACTTGGAACGTGCCAGTATCTCAACCAAACTTAAATTTACCTCTGCAGCTAGGAAAGGCTTAGGTGCAAAGGTTTTGTGAATATGTTGAGATAATATGACACTTCGGTTTAACAATTTTCCGTATAAATATTGTTACGCAATATAACCAGATACCCATTTAATTACAAAAACTCCAAACTCCAAACAAACCTTGCATAAAACAAGAGATGCCTTCCATTCTCTCAATCCCCAAATTCTTCTATAAAGATATAAAGGACTGATAAAGGAAGACAAGAAATCCGACAACGACAGACTGGCAATCAAATCGTTAAATGGCGACCTGCAAAAAATTACATGACAAATAATGTATTCTTTTTTTGTAAAGTTGTGCTGCAAGTTTGGGTTGTGTACGTTTTCAAGTAAATCCTCAAGAGATCAAACACCAAATTCCCCGCTAAAGGCAACTTCTTTCCATCGTTTCTGAAGGCAGTGAGCATTGGTCCGGAATTTTGTTTCTGGAAAAATACTGAAAACTGCGTCATTGTTTACAGTGCGTGCAAACAGCTGAATTGGGAGCCTTGCGTGGCTTCTGCAAATACAAAAATTATCCTGGTAGGTTTGTTCACTGCTAGCTGTGTTTGTTTAAACTTTACAAAATCTCTTTCTTGGGACGAAGAAGCCAGAAAAGAAAAATTGGAAGAAGGAACTGCGACAACCAATCTTGGCAAATATCATAATCCACGATAGGTACCAGAAATGATGAAGCATTTGGGATTCAAAACTTTTTAGTCGGAAGCAAAGGAGTCAAACAAACAAATTTGATTAATTTCCGAACAGTTGAATTGCTTCATATATAATTGTAACAAATGCTACGCGCCAAACATCAATTTGACTGTTGCTGAACAACCTGTAAAACCAGCTGTAAGCCACAAAATGTAGCAAGTGAATTGACGACAGTTTATTTCACAGGGAAACTAGTTTTACGTTTACAATCACTCCTGCAAAACCGTAAAACAAACCTTACTGGTGAAAAGTTGATTAATCGTGATCAATTTACTTGCGCCATTCTTGTGGCTTACAATTATGTAAAAATACATACGTGCAAGATTTAATCATTGCAGAAGTATGAAAGCAGAAACAAGAAGACAGATTCATCACAAGCTTGCGGTCAAGCTAAACTTTGATTTTTGCCAAACCAGATGTACTTTCACACAATGTGTGGCTAACAAGCTTGCTGTATTTGAGGTGATTTTTTGGCTTTTGACTGATGCTCAGACAAAATGCCTGTGGAACAGACAAGGGTTAACCATCTTTAGGAGAAGACCCCACGCGAAACCGATAATATTATTTTCTTGATAATGTGTGCAACTGTATGCAGACTCATTGACAAAGGAGCTACAATATCACAACCAATAACCACTTTACCAGTCTGAAACTAGCGAGTTAGCGGAAAAACGCAAGCAGAGAGAAGCATGAATCCCACGGTCTATGGGAACGCAACGACGAAAGGTGACAAACGCAGAACTGATGATGAAAGCCATTGCATGCTTCTGGTATTTTTTGTCACCAGCCGATTGCAACCCAGCAAAAGCATACACTGTGTATTGAAAGAAATCCTTTCTCAGCACAGAATCAAACACTAAGATCTTACTGAGTATATATTTCGCCTACGAAATAGGCATCATCAGCTCCATACACAGCTAAGAACAAGAAAGTTGCGTGCATCGTGAGTTTAAAGCACGAAACGAGAATATCGATCAAGGCAACAAAACGAAACTTCCAGACGGAGTGGTTCGGTAACCCACCACTCAGCAGTGGCTCAAATAGTTAGCACTTCATTGCCAGCAATTAGTGTCGAAACACACCAAGTCTGGATAAAAGGTTAATAGTTTGAAGTCAATACAATGATATGTTAAGTTATACAACAACAAGTAAGGAGAATGCGTATCATAAGGGTAGCCCCTGGGGTCCCAGACGGGCCATGCTCCCCAATGTTTAGCATATCTAGTCATTTTGCGCTTTGAGATGCGGCGTCCCAAAAAAAAATACTGTTGCTTGCCTAAAGTCAAAATTGTGCCCCCCTCGAATTTTGGGCTGGTTACACCACCAGTGTGTTTAATGATATGGGTTGTGTCAAAAAACGTCGCCGAAACGTTTGATTTGAAACGTGAATTTGACGTCGCAGTGTGACGTCACAAACAGCGCAACCCAGTAACAATGACCACCACACGTCACTGCTAGCACCTAGCTGAGGTATGCCTAATGCTGCTTCCTTTTCTGATGTCATGTATGTGATATATGTGGCCTGTATCATATTGTTTGTATCATGACTATGCTGTAAATCTAGTAACATTGCACATTGAACTGTTTACATATGGAACATGCAACAAACTGCATGACAAAATGTGTTCATCGAAACATTGCAGGTAAAATAAGAAAAAAGATTTCCTCTGTGTACCTGGCACGAACTCTACTAATATGAAGTAGTTACCTCGCCATAAATGACAAAGCAGTATAATTTCATTAAAGTTTTTACAATGTCGAAGGTTATTTGCCCAAAGGTTTTGAGATTTTGCTCAAATTTTATCAGAACGTTTTGGAGTGCACTTCCACCTCCTGCACCGGGAAACCCCCAGCTCCTCCACAACTGCACCCTTGCACATTGTATCCAGGATTTCACGAAATGTTTGAACTGCTTGGTAATTGCATTTTTTGTGAGCTATGTTCTGCGACCAACTTGCCTCAGTTTTGGAGAAATGGCAATAACGTAAGCGGTGAACGCGTTTGCGAACATTCCAAACAAGGACATGGGAATGAGCGTTATGGCGCACATGATGATATCCGTTGAATTGAAAATTGCCAGCGATCTGAAAAACAAATAAACAAAATCTGTAGATTAACACTTTCCATTATACGGCATGGGCGCATTTGCATGGAGAAGACGTTCCCGTGATACCCTACTTTTTAAGACAGTGAGGATATAATATGTCATATCCCCAAACATTTTTCTCTTTAGGTTTTGCATTTGGAGAGGCGTTACAGATAAATGTGACGTTTGTCACGTTTTGTGTGAAGAGTTTTTCATGTTAGATGTTATACGTAGCCAAGTTGATGTTGAAACAGAGTTTGGTGTGGTATCACTGATTCTGATAATTTTGTAAATTTTTGCTTCGATACAATGATTTTTAACATTTTGCAAGTTTCTATAGACCACGAAAGATTGTTAACTGCTTCTGTCTGACTTTTTACCTCGTGTGGTATACTGTAAGAAAGGTCATTTGTCAGCTGCATGTGCGAGAGACTACAATACAGCCATAGTTTTTTCGTGCGGAAATTTAGGGACTTGCCTAGGAATTACAGAGAGCCTACACATTTAACCTCATTTCTTGTAATGTCGCCACAGTGGTAACCAAGTAATCCGAAAGGTATTTATTCCGTGACTCATACACTTTGTGCCTGTGCTGAATACGTTGGTTCGTAGGTCTTTTAACTTGCGTACGTTTAATCAAACCCACAATGCAGCAATGTTTTCATCGGTGGCGTAACTGACGGGGGCAGAGGGGCAAATCGCATCCCTGGTAAGCTAAATGTACAAATTCAGCTTGTAAAAATTCAGTTTATATAAATCCGGATGCAGATGGCTCCCCACTCAGCTTATAGTTCCGTTTTAGTAATCGTTTGTTTTTCAGTAGGTTGTTGTTGTTTTGCGTTTTTCGAAGTATTTCCCAGTGCTTTAGAGTTTTCATAGAGCCATCTGCATCCGGATTTGCCAATATATCTCAAGCTTTTTTCTGAGTGTTGGCTTGTGGGCTCCCTACAGTGGCCAGTGGGATCCTTTCAGCTAAGTTCCCCCCTGGTTCAAACTTCTAGTTACGCAACTGGTTTTCTTCCAAGTGCTTTACAGGCACGCCACACCTAGATTTGCTGGACAATCTTTTCGTAGTAATGCCAAACGTTTTAATCTCAGAGTTAGGCCCACACTTGCATAAGGACACGACATTATATTTGAGATAACGACATGAAAATGTACAGAAATCAAAATGCACAACGATGAAGTGGCAAAAAACACCATGTTTCACCTGCAACCCTACTCAGGAATCTTTGGTAGTGCACTAAACAGAGGCTTTTTCCTTTGTTAATTTTATATACTTAGAAAATTGTTAGGAACCTGTTCTTTTATGACTTTTCCTGATTTTCAGAGACAAATGGAATGGTGCCAAAGTTATTTTACAGAAATGTCCTTGAAAGCTTATGTACAGGGTATAAGGGTACTATACTAACCATGGTTACTGATGTGTAGCAAATTTAAAAGTAGTTTGGTCTGGAAACAACGGATGTCACGTGTCCCAGAATAAGGTAGGCAATCTATGGGTAGCATTACACCCTACTTTTACTGACTCGTGTAATAAAATAAGGATTCCTGAGCAGGATTATCCTCTAATAAAATTCGATGTTAAACCTGAAAATTTTGCTTGTGAAAAGACTGAGCTGCCTGGTATCATTGGTAAGAAGTCACAAGGCAATAGTCACCAGACGATTACGTATGCAGAAATTACTTCACTTCTCTTCGCCTCATGGCTATCAAAATCTTTAAAGGAACTTCTCTTCGCCTCATGGCTATCAAAATCTTTAAAGGAACTTCACTTCGCCTCATGGCTATCAAAATCTTTAAAGGAGCTGCGCCAGCACCCATCCACGGCAAAAGACACCTTCCATTTTATCAAGATGATAGCTGACCATGAACTTGGTTGTAACCATACAATGTGCTCACTCGATGTCAAAAATCTAGTCACAAATATTCCTGTTGATTTTACTGTAAATCTGATCCTGGACAAGGTCTTCGCTGATAAGGAGAGTAAATTTCATGGTTTAAACCGAACGGAACTTCGAAAGATGCTTAATTGGACTTGTAAAAA
>Ga0210059_1009617_pt1 | contig 15063 bp, 8 predicted proteins | sample Ectturendosymbi2_FD_188042 | JGI IMG/M metagenome (GOLD analysis project Ga0210059, IMG submission 188042) | Ecteinascidia turbinata endosymbiont from Florida, USA - Sample 2 (SPAdes) (version 2) | ecosystem: Host-associated > Tunicates > Ascidians > Unclassified | place: Key West, Florida...
GAGGTATTTCGAGTCCTAGGGCTGCTGCCCCTGCAACCCTCCCCAAAGGAAAAGCGGATATGAAAATGAATAGTTAGGAAACTTGACAAACTGAGCGGTTTTGTATTAAAACACCAGGAAAGTCGCTCACACAACAAAAAACGTTGTCACGCAGCCGCGTCAGAGTCTGTTCGTAATCTTGATTACGTGCGTTGAGTCGATGATGATTGTCTTTGTTGAGTCTTCAACTTTTTTGACTTCGTGGAACATTATCAGGATTACCAGCAGAGCTTGACGCGGCTACGTAACAAGTTTTTGACTTCTGCTTTGGAGGGTAAAGGACCCTAACCTGGCATTTCTATGAAGTCAAAAATTTAAACAGCAATTATAAACACACCGACAGTACGAAACCACATGCTTCCGTACCGAAAAGAGACAAGTTTAGACAACGATCAAATATTGTTAGAAAAAGAAGCGATCAAGTTTACATGCAAGTTGTCGGCAGCTTTGCTTAAAAGCGTCACATTAAATTATGAAAACTTAATAGCCAAGCCGTACCTTCTAAGCCTTTTCCAATGAAGGACACGTTCAGAGTGTTTGGGAGCTGGTTGCTGGATTGGCAGTTGAATCGAATCCTGTCTTCACCAAAAGCTTCCTAAGATAAACCGACGATAAGAACATAGGTTCAACAAATGGTGGGCAACCTATAAGTAGTTTTTATAATAACAAACCATGAATCGAACATGAAGACTGACTTAACACAAATCAGCAGGCAAGCGGAAGCTTGTACGAGAGGTCTGAAGATGGCTCGGTGAAATTAAATCCCACCGTCCCTTGTATTTTCAGCTTCTTATATAACAAGGACTGCCTGTCTAAATACTCAACTGTAAAAGGTCGCAATAAAAAAAAGTTCCAGGTAAGGTTCCGACTCTGAATATTTCGCGAACGAGCGCGGATCTTGGGGTATTAACGTCCAAAGAACGTTTCCCACGTTTCGCTTCGGTTACATTTACATTCACTCTGTCACACGAGATATGCAAAACATTGGTAATGCCCTTTGACTTTCGAACGCTTCCAATTTGTTTGAATACACTTTTTCTAAGCAACTACAACAACGCAGTCAAAACTTTGAAGCAATTTTGACAGCATAGCAATTGCAGATGTGGGAATAAAACACGCTCCTTACCAGCAACTTCAATCGTAAGTAGTTGCGGGTATCTCGCATGTTATTTATTCCAGTCGTGTCAGTTAAAACCAGTTTAGCTGCAGCTCCAAGTCCAGCAATCATCGGCGTGTTTTCCGTTCCCGCTCTCCACCCACGCTCCTGTCCTCCCCCGCGCATAAACGGCCGGTAATATTCGGGATGTCCCATCAGGTTTTTGACGTATAACGCTCCAATTCTCGGCCCGTAAAACTATGACAAGAGATTGAAAATATGTGTGTAGAAATAGACAGTGCCGTGCTAACTCAATTTTAATGAAGAAAGCACAGAAACCAGTACGGTTTACACCTTTTCCTCAAGCCAACATCTATTCATACCTTGTGCCCAACGATGGTTAGGAAGTCTACATCCAATTTATCTACGTCAACTGGTACTTTTCCGATGGTTTGGGCTGCGTCAGTATGCACAAATATTTTCGTGGATAGCTTCTTTTCTAAACCTCTCACGGCTTTTGTGATTTCCTTGATTGGCTGCCAAATACGACAACGTTAATTCATCAAGAAGCTTACTGAGCTAACCAAAGGCCAGGATGACTACAGCGGTACGACGATGCTGCATGCAAGTGCCCAATGCGGAGTGCGGCACCAATACGATGGCTGTGTTCAGTTTGCTGGCGAATTCTATTATAACTGTTGCACAATGCCTGCAGTGCGGTCCTCAAATACAGGGTGTTTTAAAAAAAATTGTTATCATCATACAATCTATTAACTTACCCAGTTTTTTCGACTGACCTCAAACTATAACAACATGCGTAGAAACAGCTCAGAATTTTACATTTTATGTGTTTCTCTTGTCAGGCATAGAAATGGCAATCACTTAGATACAAAAGGCATGCGCAAACGCAGTCCAACAATACTGTAGCCCACAGTGTACATCTGTAAGAGAATTCCATAAAGTAGCACCGGATGCAGTACAGATTTGGAAATGGAACAAAAAGCTTAAAGAGTAAGGTTGTTTGTATCGGGCCAAAGGATGTGGACAACCATCAATATCGGACGAGATAGCCGAGAAAGTTCGGGAAGCATTTGTGCAAAGATCTTTGTGTGGCGTGTCACGAGTATGGAAAATTTGTGAAAGCTTTTATAAAACCCACATACGTTTTAATTCCTTAATCCAATTTTTATGAATAAAGTTTGTTTCACTAAACATTACTTTTGTATTTTATACGCCTAGAGCATTAATTACCAACCTGTCTAGGCATATGGCACCCTAACTATGAGATAAGTACGGTACCGAAAGTTGAATTTGCATTGAACATTTAATTGGAGACGATACTGCTCCCATACTACATTGGGAATATATCTCAAAAAAGACAAATTAGCGGTACAAAAGTTGGGCACAGCATTCTATTTATGATCTAGATTTATTCAAATTTCGGTTTGAAATTTGCGCTTGGTCTTGTACGCAAATCCTCTATATTAGGAGAACATTTGGCAGCGCCACTCTCATTTCTTCTTCAACCTAAAGTAGTCTTTCTCCTTTTTTTAGTTTTGATGTTCGTAAGAACGGAAACCCACTTTCACACAGGTATGGTACGGAAAATTGTACCAAAACCACCACTGCTTTTAGGCCAATGCAAGGATATTCATTTGGAGTTCTTATCCAAAACTCACCGAGAGGTATTTTCTCTTGTATTAACTTCGTAGTGCCTTTGTAACGTCATTATGAAGGTCAGTTATCTCTCTCTCTACGGTTGAGAATACCAGGTGAATTTTGTGGTAAAAATGGATTTCCGTGCACAACCATGGAAATTAAATTCAATCTTTTTCTCCAAAGAACCAAGATGCTGGGCAACCAACGTGACGATTGCTTTTTCTGAGAAATGAGAAAACATGGTATCTGTTCCAGTTTTCTCTTTTGGTCTTCATACTTTCAATTATTTTTGTTAATCTCACTTTATCAGCTGAAGATAAGAGATTTGCAATTTTGCCTTGCATAATGGAATTCACCTTGTTCATATGGTTAAAGATATCCACGAAGCACGCAAATCAACCATGATCGCAAAGCAATTCACAAACTCCTCGATTCCTTGAAGCTTGAAAAAAGTTAAAATTTCTTTCTTCAGTTCACACACTCGGGGTAATGTCTTTCTATGTTAACAGACACCTTGCTTCAGTATGTAGTAAAACATTCACGGTTTCTGTCTATTTTTTCACAAAGTTTGGAAAATAGACTTAAATAGACATGCCGTCTACTTCTGATGAAGTTTAGTATATTCTAACTTCGTCCAACACAGTATCAAGTTCTGAGCTTGATGAACTTTCCATCTTCAATATGATCTAGGCTTTGCTATATTGTTAATTGCAAACAAAGCAGGTTCATAAGCAGACACGTACAGGCTACACTGCAAAAGTACGCAACAAATGCATTTGTGCATGTAAATAAATGATACAAGTACAATTGCATGAAAACTATTACTGTGCGTATTTGCATAAATAGGAATGGTGACGTAAGTGATGCTGGTCATTACAGAGCTCTTTTTCTAGCAACATCTACCTCCAAATTGTTTGAGCATTAAATTTTATCTTTCATTTCACCGTTTTACCACCACTAACAACCAGTTTAGCATTGACCCTCATCATGGGACTGACATGTGTGTATTTTTACTAAAAAATATTGCATCATGTTATGCAAACAATAAGCACCTCAGTGTTTTCGGATGCATCTCGGCATTTGACAAAACTAAACACAATCTATTGTTTACAAAAATGATTAAGTGCAATGCAATATGTACATAGCAGAACTGCGAGCAAGTTGGCACAGGAATCAGAACATGTAAGTGAATTTGGATATAGTCTTTCATGCCCTTCACTGTAACCAACAGGGTAATACAAGGGGGAGTTGCTGAGAGTCCACAGTTACTTTCTGCTTATCTTGATGAGCTTTCAGTCCATCTGGGCACAGCTAGAACAGGATGAAAAGTTGGAAACATGATTGTGAATCACTTACTGTTTGCTGATGATATATGTGTGTTTGATCCTAGTATCAGGGGTCTTCAACGTCGTCTGAATGTGTTGCGATTATGCTGCTGAACATGAAAATTTTTTTAACTGTAACAAGACAGGTAGTTTTCACTCCTAAAAGTTAAATAAAGCCTGCAATACATGTTGTTTCCCTGAATGCCTAAAAGTGTGAAGTTCACTGAATAAGTCAAATATCCCAGCGTAGTACTTCATGCTTTACTGAAGGATAGTACTTCATGCTTTACTGAACAAATGGCATGCAGAGGCAAGTGAAATTACTCTATTGGACAGTAAACAAGCTTGGAGGTGCCTTTTCACAGTGTTCTATTGTAGTTAAAAACCCTGTTTGGTGCCTATTGCATTCCACTATGTGCCTGTCAATTGTTATGCAGAGGGTCTAGTATGAAATGCTTCTGTGTTGCCTAGAATAATGCTTATGTTTCAAGTCGTGTGATCTATGGGGGGTGGCAAGGCCATGCTTTAGGTCCAGTAGTTGACTATTGCTAGTGGGTTCTCATTACTAGACCAGGGAACGTTTTCGCAGGTTAAGCTCCTGTTTAACAAACCGAATTACTAATTTATAATTATAATCTCCTGAATTACATCAATTAAATTACCAGAGAGTAATATTGTATATTTCACAATTTATTAAACAGCAATAAATAAATAACAAAACAACAACAGTACTCACCGATTCACGGTATTCCATATTGTCCAAGCACTTCTCGACATGCGACCACTCACACTTACATTACATTTTATTAACTGCTACTATTTTCATAGTGTGCGATAGGGAGATCAACGTCCTATCTAGAACGGTTCCCCCCTTCAAGCATTTTTCACTATGAGCATAAATTCAGTCGTTCTGATATTTCACTCTATCAATATTCTACATCGAGTATATAAATATATCTATAAATAAATATATCATACAAAATACCACCTAAACTCAGTTGCTTTCAACAACTGCGTATCCAACTAATCTATTCATACAATCATATAACTTAACTGACTTTTTCTGTACTATTCACTGACTGACCATTCAAACCTGACTAGTCACAATTCGTTCTGAGAAAAGGTAGTCCTTGTTCGTACAGGAAATTTCCATTTATCCACTGGTATCCGTAGTTGCATTCACACGAACATGTTTTTCATCCACAGGTGTTGATTCGCAGAGGAATCAGAAACCAGTTGATGAAGATCATAATTCAACAAGCATAATTTTAGTCAAAACTTAAATGTAATTCCACGACCAACTACTTTATCTTGTTTGACAGAACTTCATTCAGACAAGCCAATTTTTTTGATTTAGCTCAACAGGGATTTATCCGGACAAACCAATTTTTCTATTGCAGCCACTAGACTTACAATAGTCTACTATTGCGGCCACTAGACCTGCAATAGTTTTCTGCCTCAGCCACTAGACATTATTGGCAAGAAGAGTCTTATTCAAAAGACTGACTTTATGTCCAATTTCAGCCATATTCATAGTTGAACAGTGCTTCAGAGTTTGTTAAGACCTCTTTGTTTCATGAGCTTTGATTGGTTGCTTTTCGTTAAAGCTTTTTGTGATTGGCCGACTCGGTTAGCTTCTGGAAGTTTCTAGGGCTTGTTCGTGTTTGCGTTTCCACCTTCTGAACTTCAGTTCATGTTCCATTGACGCATTTCCTGTCACATGCATTTCCTGTCGTGATTGTCCATTAGGTAAGTGTCATGTGCTTTCTGTTGATATTTCACTGTGATTTTGCTGGGGCGACTTAAGGTTATCGTCCTTGTATAACAGCTTGCCAGTTTCTATTGCCTTGGCAACGGGTTAACAACCATTTTTTATTGGTTGACACGTCTTGTCGTTGCTGTTACTTTCGTCAGGCTTATTGGCTTTTCCGCAGCGCTGATTATATATACAAGAGTTAGTTGTTCAGGCAAAACTTGCCTGTAACACTTATCACAATTTGCATTACATCCCAAGAGTGTAAGTATTTGCCCTTGTCAAGTTACCCATTCGTCACAACATTTGATGCCTGGTTAGAGTCAACCAATGTGCCTGTGTTCAACAATGCGCATCTTCATCCAACATTTCTATCTGCTCGCTTCAATTGTCTGATGCTTTTCAAAAATCTCTATTATATTTCTTCTGTTATCCAATGCTGATGTGTGACAATGTCTGAATGCAATAGATGCTGTTGATGCTTTGGTCCAGTGTTTGTTTCTCTTCAGTATTGAATACATGTACCAACCAACACCTTCCCTGTGATGTGCCTAAATATTTCTGTGCGTTTGTGTTCTTTTGACTATGATATGCACCATGTCTCTGAACCAAACACTCAAATAAAAAAGTAAAATTTTGAATTTTCAAACTGGAATTCTCCACAAGGAGATTTGTCAGTTATGACTTTAAAAGAAAATAGAAAAATATAACAGAAGCAGCTTGCGGCACTCCTGAATATTGCAAATGGCACCTCGTACCTTTCAGTGTTTGTTTCTTTTCAGCATTATCTTTGCATACCAACTTTCACCTACCATTTGGTTTGGGATGACTCCGCTTTTCTGTGTTTTTGTTTGACTACACCTGTGATATGAACTATGGGTCTAAGCCAAACATGTAAAAAAATAAATATTTAAATACAAATCTCAGATGACAACAAAGTTTTAGAACACCCTGTATTATCTACATTCTCATTAATCAGTAATTGATAACATTCGTAAGTAATGAAAGATCACCAACATACAAATCGCCATATAAAAATACGTATGCATGCTTTTGACCAGGGATGAGCAATTAGCAGCCTGCCACATTTGGCCCACCGTAGCATTTTCAGTGGACCACAGATACATCCAGGAAAAATTTTCAAATCTTAAAGTTGCTCCAACTTATTACAATAAATGTTAGTGCTGAGTCTAACTTGAAACAAGACTTGCTTCTGTTTCCAATAGAAAGCATGAACCTCCACTAAAAATGGCCTTCACAAAGCAGACCCCATGCCAAATTAATTGCCCATCCTGCTTTAGACATAACTATTAACAACAGTTACAAAAATCTACAAAAAGATGCAAAAATCATACCATAATAGTACCGGTTTCATTGTTAGCCATCATAATTGTTGCCAAAATAGTGTTGGTTTGAATTGCCATGGCAACAGAGGAGGGAGTAACATCTCCAGTAGTTTTATCTATTGGAATTTCAGTAAGGTCTGAAAAGAAGTTGTCTAGAATCAACCAGCAATGAATAAGTTTAAATTTAGCCAAAGCAGATAACAAAACAAAGAAAAAATAAAGCAGTACAGAGAAAGATTACTATGCGATTCATGTTCAGCGCTAGTTTTAACCCAACAGCTAGTGCACTCAAAAGAAAAAGAAAGGTTAGAAAAAAGGATGACAAACTTTGATGAGCTTAATTTATCAACATGCTTGCCATATTGATAAACACTAAAATACAATTTACCAACTATAGTTTTCTTGAAAATTCAGTGAATACCACGCTTACAGTAAAAAATTGTTAAATTCCAAAATCTCATTTGGAATGTAAACCATTACTATCGGAAAAAGATAAGATGTTTATTTTTCATGTACAAAATTTAAAAAAAAACATATTTTTAATTGATGAATGAATTTAAAGAGCAATCAGTCACTTTCACTAAAACAGTTTTGGTGAAAGTTTTATAGTAGAACTTTTTGCTCTGAATATAGCCATCAACATGAGCTTTTTAAGTAAACAAATTCTAATTGATCTGTTGATGCTAACATGAAGTTTACTGGTGGACTGACTATATTAACTTACTGAATAGAATAAAGTTAATACCCACACACAAAAAAACGTTAAGAAGTTTAAAGAAAAAAACAAGGTTTTTCTCTCCAATTTGTGATGCTCGTGTTTTGTGACAAGATATGGCAGTAGCTGTAGATGCATCGCTTCAGTGCCTTTTTCCTTATTATTATATAATTTGCGCATGTCAACTGATGCCTTCCTTGTTCTAAGTTATGTCTAATCATTTTTTATTCTTATGTGTATTACTTCCAAAACTGTGACAGCGACCTATGAATCTAAGACAAACACAGAAGTCAATAAAATAAAACCAGATCACACTGCTGGTTATGATTAAAATATATTTCAACCAACCAATTACTCCTTGTTGCTGCAAATGTCGAAGGGGAGCTGCAATAGAATCATGTTCCACAGTGCTTGTTACAACATGAGGTTTCATGGCCTTGTTTTGACCTCCAATACTCTTTGTAGTCACGTAGTACTCTAACACAGACTGAATGACCCAGTTATTCGATTCAGTTCCACCAGAAGTGAAAATAATATCTGATGCTGCTGCATGAATGCATGCTGCAACATTGCTTCTGGACTCATCAATTGCAAGTTTTGCATTGATGCCTAAAACAACATAGGTGTTTAGTTATCAAACATATACTCAATTTAATTTAATTTATTTGTTTGTGAGCAAAAACGAAGTCCATAGTATGAACACACACACTCAGCAGAACGCAGGTTGATAAAAACAGCACGTAGTACTAGACATTGAAGCTGGCGGAATCACAGGGTTACAGACACTTTTTGCAACTGCATTGAAGACAGAACCATGGGGTTACAGACGCATTCTTAACACTATTGTTAGCTAACACGTAACACTTGTTACAAAACTACTGTGCAGTAGGGTGCCAATTCCTAAATTGGTCGAGTCTAGGTAAAATGCAGAAACATTGTGACATGTGGCAGGTCACGCCATCAATCAAATGGATACAGCAGAGTTCGACCACTCATTCACAGAGTAAAATGTGATTATAGTGTTCAAAGAATAGGGATGAATTTAAACAATCTGACTGCATCAAAGCACGCAACCATATGTTCTTAGACTTTCTGCATCTTTTGAGAAACAGGTACGTGTATTTTCATAACAGAGCCTCAAAGGTACGAATGTTACATTGAACCTGGTGGGTACTAACACTTGCTCTCCAGGGCAGGTTGCATAGAGCCCTGCATCCAAAATCATATGCCACCCGCAATCTCTGCATGCATGACTTCCTGAAATTACACCATAATTGTGATGCATATATAGACGGACAAAAGGAACGACAAAGTACTTTTTTGACTACATTTGAACATAGGGAAAGGAGGCTTACAGCTTGTTTGCTGCACAATATTGATATCGCAGTTGTCTCTGAATGTCTTTGTCATCTGAGAGCTCAGTATCCAATACAATCCCCAGATGTTTGTATTGGTTAATAGATTTTACATTTTGACCATCCAATGTCAACAATGGAGTGACCGAGCTTTTTGCACTTTTAGCCTTAAACGTCATACAAACAGTTTTGTTGCAGTTGAAAATAATCCCATGCGATTCTGCATACGCCTGGCACACATCTAGTATTCTTTGCAACCAACGTACACTTGGACAAAACACATAAATATCATCAGCAAACATCAAGTGATTTAATAAAACTTCACCAATATAACACCCTGCTTTAATGTTGTTTAGTTCATAGGACAAATCATCTAAATAAACAGTAAACAAGTATGGACTCAGCACTCCCCCTTGTCTAACCCCATTAGACGCATGAAACGGTTCATAAAAATGCTTGCCCCATTTTATTTGTATCGTTTGTTCCTTGTACCAATGTTTCAGTAGGCGCACAAAACACATTGGGACCTTTCTTTGAATTAGTTTCTCAAATAATTTCAATGAGTCAATATAAAAAAATATTGTGATTAAACATAAAATTCACTTTGCTAGAAGTTATTATAGTAGAAAGCACTACCGAAACAACTGTTAAATCTTAAAAGTACAACAAGTCCATTCCAGCTTCTTAAATAATTGCAATGTTTTGCCTACGAAGAGACAAACAGCAAATGGTGACTCATAATCAGACATGAAATGTAGCAACAAATTGCATAACAACATAGTGGGTGATGAAGGCATTCGACCTTGATTACTGTTGCATTTCATTGCAACAATAAACGCATTGTCATTTCACCTTCATGCTTGCCATTTGTAAAAGCTGGAGACACATTAAAATTGGAGTTCCAAGCCTTCCATCACTTCAAAACTGGAAATCAGACTTACTAGTGAGCTAGTTTTTGTCCATTATTAGACCAATTTTTTAAATGACTGAAAAAATTTAAGTCAATTCAGTCATAATGTCTGAAAAGGAAGGCTAGTGATTACCGTTTCAGATTTTGATAGTAGTACTACTAGTACTACAGGACAAATGACCAAAATGTCTCAGTGAAAAAAACAGATGGTGAATGCCTAACTTAGCAACATAACTGGAACGACAAAAACTCTAGTCGTCTTACCTGAGGCATATTTGCTGCTGGGATTACCCCAAGCATCTTGTAATGCTGCAAATATGCTCTTTTGTACTTCGTTTGCAAGAGGAGTGGTAGCGTTGTAGTCCAGGTAAATCCTACGTAGAAAAAAGATAAAATATGCAATTAACCCTTTTGCAAAAAGGGAAGGCCAGAAAACCGGTTTCAAAGCAAAGTGCAACCGCTGGCGAAACTCACATTTCGACAGATTATTTTTAATGAAGCAGACAGCTTTCGCAAACAGCTTGGAAAATAGACAAAGGCACTGCAAGCTGCAACTCGTTCAGAGTAGACGTGTTGGCGAGGACTCAAAAACGCAAGTCACCGTTTTGCTGCATCGTAATTATTCGCAGCAATTTGTTACTTCATCTTTTTGTAGCATTGGAGCACAGCCTTTTCAACTCAAATTGTAGTTTCAACATCGCGTCGCTTTCGAAATGGATGCATACGTTTGTTTGATGCACTACTTAATTTATTGCCAACTCCACTATCCTGTTATGAATCCTAATTCCTGCATGCAAGATCAGTTACGTAGCTTTTGTCTTCTGCAAGAGAATTTCAGGGAAACTGAATAAATCCACAAAGTTAATTACTATTAGCAATGATGAATTTAGACCATAAGTTATTCATCACTGTTTCACTAATTTTAGAACTACCGATTCAACAATTTATTCCAAGTTGAGGTAGATGCAGCTTTGCGAAAACTGAATTGGTTTTGCTTAAGGTTATTTCCCGCTTACCATGGTTACGAACCGCAACTGACAGGTCGAGTTGACATCAAGGCAGCTAAGCTTTCACTTTACGCGTGCAGTGCATTGTGCTTCTGTGCAACATATTAAACGTAGTTTTTCATCTTTAATAATGAGTGTGCGAACCTACAATCCGTCTGTCCGCGTTGGAAATTGGAATGAAGACATTTGTCTCGAGGAGGTAAAAATATTTTCTGCTAAAAAATGCTAGCACTAGGAGTAGTAGTAGTACTGTAGCAGCCCACAGGCCATGATGGTTGAGAATCATAGAATGATGCAAAAGATGGAAGATTGTTGTCCATTTAAATATATTGCTCGAACTATTTCACTTATACCTATAGTTGTGGTCATTATTAGTGTTTGTTTGTATGCTGTAAGGATTTTTAGTAATTTAGGCAGTGTCTGAAATACCATACTTATTTAGTTTTACTTTGCCTTGGAAGAACTAAAAAAAACTATCAAGCAAAATTTCTGACCTGTGGGACATATGTGAGCACTTCTTGTATGTCAGTTGCTTCTCAGAGTGAAGGATTAAAGTGGCTATTAATTATTTTGTAGGCCTAAGCCTTAACCATGAACCCTAAACCTAAACCTTAACATAAGCGCTAACCTTAAATGATAACCCTAAACCTAAACCCTTAAACACTAGCTTAGCACTAACCCTAGACTATAGCCATAAACCTAAACCTGTAAACACTAACCTCAAACACTAACCTTAAACCTAAACCAACTTTAATCTGAAGCCCTAACCTTAAATCTGATAAGAATGTATAGCAATAGCAGTTCTAAAACTTTCAACACCGAATCTTGTATGAGAACATCAAAAGTGTCTTGTGCACTACAAAAAAGCATTACAACCAAGGTGTGACTTGAACTGTAAACCCCTTGTGTAGCATAGCTAGTCACTTCCCACTTGATCACATTGGTTTGATAGTAGTATGAATGTCTCTAACTGAATTTTATATCTGCCACAAAACCAGATTTGCGATACACTTTCAATGGCCTTTCAGCAAGCAGCTTAGTATTGCTTTACACAAATTCAATAGCAAATCTATCACAATTTACAGACAGTGGTTCTTGAGATGTGATTTAGTATGCTTTTATGATTGTTTTGTTCTATTTTTATGTCCCTAAGTTACTATACAGTAAACGTGTTATGTAGCATACTAAGCTGCTTGCTGAAAGGCCATTGATAGTACTGAAAAGTATTTGAAGTAATATACTTTGTGCAAAATCTAGGGAATTTTGGTGAAGTTTTAGGAATTTAAACTCAAACTTTTGGGAATTCTAGTCAACATTTGTGGGAACCCTGGGTGGATTTGCACAAAATGAAACTCCTGACACAGAACATAAATCAGCTATTTAAGCGCACTTGACTTAAGTGTACAAGCTCATGTGTCGCACACTGATGACCCTGATGTTCACTGGTTGTTAAAATACCTACTTTGCTTTGATTATAGTTTTTGAATGGGATGATAAAAAGCAAATAAAGCATGTTAAGTTTTTCAGTCCTTCAAAACCAAAAACCAGATACAGTCATTTAGACACTACCTTTTTACGTCAAAATATTACTTTTGTTGTAAGTATACCAAAGAATATTAGCTCTAGCTGAGAATATTTTATGTCTACTGCAGGTTTTTTTAAGGTGTTTTATGGACCTGATTCGGGTCCCTAGAATTGAAAATCGGGTCCCTAAAATCAGAGAAAATTATCATCGGGCCCTTAGAATCAAAGAAAATCGGGTCCCTGGAATCAGAGAAATCGGGTCCCTACAAATCCACATCGAGTACCTAACAGTTTCCTTAAAAAAAACCTGGTCTACTGTATATTTTTTCAGTGTATTTGAGAAGCATTATCTCATAGCTTAGGCCATATTTAGTCTATTTACTACTCATTATTTGTGTTGGCCTTATTGAATACCATGATATTTATTAGTCATTTCTAGCTACCACAATCATTCTCTTTTATTATGAGTAGCATAACTATTTGTTCTGAATCAATGTGAAGTGAAACAAAAAAATTCAAAGGGAAAGTTCTTACATTTTCTCATTGTAATGGCACCTTGAAAAGTTCAACAAACAAGTTAGTTGATTAAGGTTATGCAAAAAGTCAATAAACTAATGAAAAGTTATTAGTATTTTTCATGATAGTACAATTGCAAACTTTTAGAAACCAACAAACTTATGTGGAGTCTGGGACATGTATTTTATGACTTATCATACAATCAAACTACAGGGTTACAAACATAAAACAGAAATTATGAAGAAAAGATTGTTCACAAACTGTGCAAATGTTTTTATTTGATATATTAGATAATGTTGTATACTAACTGGCAATAAAAGTGTGAAAAGTAAAATCCTATGCATTTTTTAAAGTTTTTTAAATGCTTAAAGTAAAGAAAGTGAAACATTTATTAAACCTAACAACACTTTTTGACTAATTCATCATTTTTCATCAAACACACATTTTGTTTCTATGGCAAGTTTACAAGACATTTAACTTTTACAATTTCAATTCCTAAATTTTTTCAATTTATTGCATGTCCTTGTCACAATGTTATTCAACAAAAATCATCACTAATCTTAATGAAATTGTTATGAAGTAAGATGAAATTAAAGTTCATGCTGCTTTATAAGTCCACCTGTAAATGCATTTGTTGAATATCTATGGCAGTACGGATGTGTTTTATTACATCCTGACAAAATGGTCTATGAACAAGGTTTTGTTTCTGTCAATTCATAAAACAGGGATAGTACATTCGTTTTCAAAAACTATTGTGTTCACAATTTTGGTTATAATAGTGGGTGATATGCTTATTTTTTTCATTTTGCTGTTTTTCTCAGACAGTAGGTCCATATCACATTGGTTAAAAGGGTTAATTGGTGCACATAGTCAATACTGAAGAGGAACAAACACTGAAACAAACCACCAGTAAATACTGCATTCAATTATTGTCATACAGATGCATTACTTATGGAATTCCATTATTGGAAGAAATATAGAGAGTTGTGATTAGATCAAAAATGTGAAGATGCACATCATTAAAAAAAGGCATACAAATTGTTTCTAATGAAGGCATCAAATGTTCTGATGAAGTATAGGTAATTTGATATGGGCAAACACACTCCTGGGAATGCAATACAATATTCAATAAGCATTGTTGTTGCAATCGTGGAGATGTTTAATACCAGACTGTGCTTGCACCACGATTGGCAAGCATACATTGGCATGCAATAGGCGTGTAACAGAGTGCTCTTAACTGCAGTAAAGCACTGAGAAAAAGTGCCTCTAAGCTTGTTTGCTGCTCAACAGGGTAATTTCACTTGCCTCTGCATGTCATTGTCTTCTTTCAATGAGACATGAAGCTATGCGCAACAGTTATGCCATTCAGGGAAACAACTTATGTTGCAGGCTGTTCAAACATTCTATGAGGGAAAACTACTTCATTGTCTTGTTGCAGTTAAAAACACTTTCATGTTGAGCGGTATAATCACAACAATTATTCGCAAGACGTTGAAAATCACAGGTACTAGGACTGCACACCTGTATATCATCAGAAAACAGTAGGTAATTCACAACCATACTTCCAACTGTGCATCCTGTTCTGACTGTGTCCAGCTGGACTGAAAGCCCATCAAGGCAAACAATGAATAAAGATTGACTCAGAACTCGCTCCTGTCTTGTCGTGTTGCTTACAGCGAAGGTTCTGCAGGTTTCCACTCAGCTCAATTCATTATCACTCCACAAGACTAGCAACCTCTAAAAACCTGTTTTTACCTAGAGTTAACTCTTCTTCAGGAAAATGTTCCCTTAAATTTATTGGCCCAAAAGTATGGTCTT
>Ga0210059_1009619_pt1 | contig 15062 bp, 9 predicted proteins | sample Ectturendosymbi2_FD_188042 | JGI IMG/M metagenome (GOLD analysis project Ga0210059, IMG submission 188042) | Ecteinascidia turbinata endosymbiont from Florida, USA - Sample 2 (SPAdes) (version 2) | ecosystem: Host-associated > Tunicates > Ascidians > Unclassified | place: Key West, Florida...
GCTGCCGCAATCAGATATCTAATTTACAAACATATCACATTCTTACGTCACAAAGTTATTCGTGCGTTGCCAAACGCAACAGTATTCTGTACTGTGGTGGTCATAATCACACTTAAAACAATTTTGAATGAAAAAGTAGGCTATGATTTTTGCCAGGTGATCCTATTATTTTGGCTACGACAAAAAGTAGTTCCATAAGAAATATAAAATAGAGAAGTAAATATTAATATTTTTGTCAGAAGCTCTCACGACCCCAAGAAAAAAGGCAAACGACCCCAGGTTGAAAACCACTGTTCTAAACGCTGCCAAAATTTTCAATGTCCATGCATTTCTTCATGGAATTTGTAAATAAGGCCACAGGTTTGAGGTTGTAAATTCCTAAGAGGAAAATGAAAATGAACCTTTGCAGTATTTGGCCGTTTGCACAAATTTTCGGATGATTTTTATTATCTTGATATTTGGCAATGTGGCAGATATTTTGTTGCAGCATTATTCAAGGAGTTAGCTTTAAGTACCATCAGAGAAATGTGAGGTCTCGAGTCTCGGTCTCGAACTTCCGGTCTCGGTCTCGGCTTTTATGACAAAGTCTCGGTCTCGTCTCGAAATTTGAGCCAGGTCTCGGTATCGGAGGTTACGGTCTCGACTACATCACTGCCATCCATATCCGACTGCGACATTGGCTAAATATGCAACAAACAGGCAGTGGTTATAGGTCCAGCAGTGGACCTTCATTTTTGAAAACTTATTCATCCGTCACCTGTAACATGACACTAATCCATTACAAGTGCACAGAAGATGCACTACGCTTGGTAGAAACGTCGGAAACCTAACATTTTAAGCCTAGGCAGTGGCTATAGATACGCTTGTGGATCTTGAAATTTGAAAACTTATTCATACGCCACCTCTGACGTAACAGTAACGCATGACAAGAGTGCAGTAGGCTTGGTAGAAACGAAGTAAACGTAAGAGATAAACCCTAAACCTATCCTTAACCCTAACCCTAAACGTAACCCTAACCTAACACTAACCCGTAAAGGTAACACATAAACCTGAAAAAAATTAAAGAAAAAAACAAAAGTCGGCAAGGTAAGAGTCGAACCGTAAACAGTTGGCATAGCGGCCGCAGCGCATAACCCCTAGGTTACGAGATCCACGCCGTCTGAATGACAAACCGACCCTTTTATTTGAATTGCGTCAGGCCATGCGTATCCGTAGTCACTTCCTTAACTAAACCTCACCTGTAAATAAACCTAACACTTAAACCTAAACCGCAAATCTGATCACAAATGTTTGGAAACTTTTGAAAAAATAAATACAAATGGTACCATGAAAAGTGCAACCACTACTACTAAAACGAAAGGTGCCTGATCATGGCCAGAGTCAACACGAAAACCATTTACACAGTAAGACACGTCTACTTGACCACCATGACAGTGCTGCTAATGTTGCAAACACAACGTTTTATTTTAACCGTGTCACCGCCAGCAGACCTGTAGCCACTTCCAAACAAAAACACCCTGTCATTTTGTGACCCAATCCATAAAAACAATATCACATGTTCTGTACTTTCAATTGGAAAAAAAGAAACAGTGTGCATTTTGCCACCAGAGGTTTAGCCCTGCTGTGGTCCTTTTTCCGTTTGAACTGCAGTGTATCTGGCTTTGTCCACTTATAACACTGAGTTCGTGGCACTAGCATTGGGCAAAATGAACCTGGTCGAGTGGGAATTCCTGCTGTGCGAGTGGTCGTTGTTCGGGCTCTCAGCGTTGTTGTTTCGGCTCGGCTGATAGAGATGACTCTTTTTATTGGAAAACTTTTGATGTAAGCTACAGTACTTTTTTAATAAGTTTTGAAAATCAGACACACGTTTGCCATTTGGGTTAGGGTTTTAGGTAATATGGCAAAGACGATCAACTAATCTAGGAATATAGTCCTTGTCATGTCACCAATTTAACCATTCTGGTTCAGCTAATTGCAAAAGAGCTCCAGCATTCAATCAACTGGTTAAATAAAGAAAATAGATTTGGTAACTCTGAGAGGAGATCACAATATGAAATATGATAAAAATATGTAGCTTACAAAAACTACAAACTCAGACTGTTTTTTGGCAAGGGTTGACTGTATAAAACTTGAGGTAGAATGTTCAAAATTCTAACCAAAAAAATGTAGCTTTAAACGCTGAAATAGACCAGGAGTGGCCAATCGGTCGATCGCATCGACCGATTGATCACCGAGTGTCACTTGGTCGATCGCGCCTGATTTTGCATTAGATTGACAAGATACCTAAAAAGAACATTTTTCAATCAATATTCCAGAAAGTACATAAAAAGTATCCACCAGTTGGTTGGTCACGTATATTCTTTGGTGCCTATTGCAGTTGCTGATCATAGGCTAGCTCGGCAAATTATTGCGTGACGATCACGATTTAGTCGTACCAGACACTTTGCCTTCTGTCTGTGCATCAAAGGCGATGGTGCGCTGTATTTGCACATATGATACTCAACTTTGGCATATGATATTGTATTTGTGACTTTATTACCGATCGGTCGATCGCGAGTTGTCAAGAAACCTTCTAGTGATCCCAGTAGAAGATAAGTTGGCCACCCATGAAATAGAATAGACTATTAGCCTACACAACACACACATATGCCATTCAGCGCAACAAACAAAACAGCATACCTGCAATATAAGAGCAGCTTACTACTTCCACTTGGCCGGAAAAAATTAACGATAAAGTAACACGAATTACCATTGATTGCGATGAGTGCAGCACATACTGACAATATAAAGACCATAACAAAGGAAACACTGCCACCATCATTTGTGACATCTTGAATCACTCTCAGGAAAATTTCCTTATGGAATCAAACCAATATCCTGATCCTGTCCTGATCCACTTTTTTTCAAAAATTAACATCCAAATCCAATCCTGATGCAAAAAAATCGAAAGTAACCTGCAGGATAACCAATCCTGATCCTGTCCATGCTCACCTCTGGTGTGGACAGGATCAGGAATGGATATCCTTAACAGGCCTGCAACCAGAGGGGGGGGCAAGCGGCCAACTGCCCTCCCCCGAAATTTTCACAGACATATGTATTTGTTAGGTGCAGCAACAAGTTACATCATTTTGTCCCCCCCGAAAATCAGGATACTTGCGAATTTTCGGATCAGGATTGGATTTGGATATCTAAGTTTGAAAAAATTGGATCAGGACCGGAGCAGGATATTTGTTTGATTTCTATAACCAAATTTCCCTGAGAGTGATTCAAGACGTCACAAATGATGGTGGTAGCGTTTTCTTTGTTATGGTTTTCATATTCACAAAAAATCAAAATTAGTTTGTCAGTATGTGCTGCACTCATCATAATCGATGGTAATTCGTATTACTTTATCGTAAACTTTTTTCCCGCGAAGTGGAAGTAGTAAGCTGCTCTTATAAATTATAAGAGGTATGCGAAGCTTTGCGCTTCGCAAAGCGAAAGCTTATAAATTATAAGAGGTATGCGAAGCTTTGGCTATGCGGCATAGCCCTTCTAACGCTGGGAACGCTTCACTGTTTGTGTGTCTGCATGGTTGCGCAGTTGCATGCGCTTAGTGCGCAGCAAAACACTCATTTTCTCAGTGTAGAATTTGCTTAGAGGGAGCACTGATGTGCAGTGATGCCGCAACTCATATGTGGCGGAACCAGGGGGGGGCGCATGGGCCTAGGCACCCCTACTTTTATTTCAGGGGGGCCTGGCCCCCCACTTTTTTGCCTAAATATCGCAAGTTTAAGCAACACAATTAGTATTGGGTTCAGTGATAAAGTAAAACAAATCGTTTAATGAAAAAAACGTTCCAGAATTTTGGCAGTATTTTGTCGATATTATTTCTAACATATGATTTGTAATTTGGCAGGATTTCGTAATTGTTTGGAAGAATACACCGTGCGCAATCTGTCACCCTGCTATGAACTGCTTACCGCATTGGTGTTGTTGAACAGTGTTGACAGATGGTGTAATACAACGGATTTTTTCACAAAAATGGTGTCATTTTACATGCTTGTGTGCATGGGCGTCGGAAGGAATTTTTCCAGGGGGAGCCACTAGCGGATTTTTCCAAACGTTTTTCTACTGGAGGCCAAAAGTGATGAAATTTGTTTTTTACCACTCGAAATTAAGAAAACAGCATTTTTTGCTGAAATTTTCAAATTACTGCCCCTCTTCCGACACCCGTATGCTTGTGTGTAGGAAACGTTCGTGTTACACCATTAAAAAACACCATTTCAAAAGTATTTTTTGAAACATAATTCATATCGGACTGAATGTTTTTGAAGCAATGGATTTGTATAAAACATTGGATTTGAAGTTCAATCCACTGGACAGTTCCCATTTCGAGAATAATTTCAAACGAACGATAAATTGTCCAACTCGGGCTAGTATGAATGAGCCTAGTAAGTGTATGACTTACTGGCGTTACAGGGGCGATTCTAGAATGAAAAAAGTGGGGGCACTGCGGGGCCATGGAAAAAAGTAGGGGGGCCAACATAAATGTCTCTCCTGCATGGTGATTTTCCACTGTAAGAAAGATTCATTTCCTAAGATTAAACTTATCAAACCCAACATAGGCTTGTGAATATCGTCAGAACGGTCGCCAGAAACTCTTCAAATCGTTTAAAATTTTGCTGGCTGAAAAGTATCTGCTGTATATGTCAATCAAACGAACTTGAACGTGAAATTAGGCAAAAAACTGAGGGGCCAAGCAGGGGGTCAGCCAACCGCCCAGGGCCCCCCTTAGAACCGCCACTGTGGCGTTATCATTGCTCTGTGACGTACGTTACTTGACAATGGAGAAGTTTCCATGAGAATTTCTCATTTATTGTCACATAATATAACGTCACAGGGTAACGATAATGCCAGCCAGAATGAAAGCGAGTGGAAGTTTCAGTGCGCAAGCGTTGAACGGTTTTATTCAGTCATTCAGAATAAATCGTATGATTAGCCCGAGTGACGCTGATGATCTGGATCGCCCCTGTAACAGCCTATTTGAATTTCAGGTGGTTCACCGATACGTTTTCATGGTGGTGTAGTTTTGTCTAAAATAGTGTAATTTAGACCTTCATATGGTGTTTATGTAATGACGTCATATTTCAATGCTTGTGACGTCACAGTTGCTAATTCAAACCATAAAATTTGCTATAATTTCTTTTTAACGTGCACTTGTGCCCCCCCCCCTTCGAAAAAGGTTCCGCCACCCATGCCGCAACGAATAAGTTAGCACTGGTTTCGTTGTCAAACAACACCATCACGTGGCGCATCCAGAGAACTCTAAGTCGAAATTCTGAAAAAAAGTAGTGCTGCTGCGAAGCGAAGTGGAAATCTTATTTTAGAGCTGGGCGAGATTTCATGGTTTTCGTGCGATAACATGCAGCTAAGGACTACGCGGAATAATTTCTCTTTTGCCGTCCACTTGTCAAATGTACGACAGGAAAAGAAATGTTTTAAAGAAGGTAGATTGCTTTATTAAAAGAACATCAGCTTTCGTGGACTGACTACGTGTCTGTTTGCGCCGATGGTGCTCACCCCATGATGAGAACCAAAATGGTTTTGTGACTTTATGAAAAAGGAAAACAAAAATATTGAGGTAGTTATTGTCTTTTGACCGAGAAAAAATTCGGCAGCGAAAGAAATTTAAGATCTGACTAGTTTTAAAATATGTTTCATCTGCTTTCAATCACATCAAATGCCGTCCCTTGCGTATTCGTTAATTTGGTGCTTTGTGTGACAAGATGGGGGCAGAACACAATGGGTTTTTGTTTCATTGGCACATCTGTTGGGAAAGATGCTGGAGAGTTGCCCACGCAATGACAACGGTGCTTTAAGAACGGTTTCATAACGTTGCTGAACGATTTAACGACAGGAAGTGGATTACCAAATTCATATTCTTAGGTGATTTTTTAAACGTTTGAGCCAGCTGAACATCTCCATGCAGAGAAAAGGTAAAATCTCTTTGGGTATGTCCAAGACATCACCGCGTTCAAAGGTAAAATGCAATTGTGGATCTATTGAATTGAAAGTGAAAAAATAGCTGCTTTATTGGCATTAAACGCATTTGCAGAAGAGTTAGAAATTGATATGCGCAACATTCGTCAAGTTTTTTCTTGAGCGAATTGCTGCATCTCTCCGAATTTGGTAGATATATCTTTTCTCACAGTTACACTGTCTATCGAAATAAATCCTTTCCCAGCAAAGAATCAGACACTCTAAGACCTTCCAGAGTATATATTTCGACTACGAAGTAGGCATCCTCAGCTCTTATTCAAATAGAACTTACAACACAACATTAAACTCTCTATCTCACAATTACATTACAACATCAAAATGGTTTTGAGGTGCCAGACCTTCAGCTTGATTGTGAAGTGGGCTGCAATGCTGGACAGCTGGTTGAACTGCAAAGACAACAGGTTTGGAGTCTCTGACTGAATTTTGGGTGAATTTCCATTCAATGGAAAGAAATATCGCTGATCTGTGTAAGTGCTAAGCAGGCAATAAAAGCGCTTTTGCTTTTTCCAACTACATACGTTTGTGAAGCTGTTTTTCAATACTATAACTATTTTTGAAACCAAGCATCGAAATCAACTTCACTAGAAGACGACATCAGGTGTGCGTTGACGACCACAGGTCCTTATTTCGACAAACTTGTGAAACAAATCTCAGAGACATTATTATCATTGAAATTTGTGAATGTGGCCGATAAACCAAATTCCCAAAGTCTAGTGTTTGTATTATTCTCGTAGTCGTAGTTTATCTTGAGTCCGCGAAGATTTATACTGGTCCGAAAGTAGACCGTGTTTTAAAAAGTTTGGGAAACACTGGGTTAGCCCAAAGGCACAAACATAAAGTATTTTCACCGATAATGAGAAAGACTTGTGTTCGGTCATGTAACCCGTTCAGCACAAGAGGGATACACATATATTCTCTTCATTTCAGGTGTAGTGACCATGCAACATGGGATTTAACGCAATCTGTTAAAGAACATCATCCAGCTGCAGCTTCATTGCATTGAGTTGAGAGCTTTTCAGAAAATTAATAAACTAATATCATAGCGCATTTTTTTGAAACAACGTTTTTCATGCAAATTTTCCAAGCATTTTGTACAAAGTAATTTATTTTCAAAGGCACACCAATTATAGCAAGAAAATAATTTCTGCATCAAAAAATTAAAAGCACCTTGAAAGTAGGCAATCACAGAAAATAATTTTCAGCTAAGACGCAGAAGCCAACTAAAGCAAGTCATAAACAATCACAAAAAAGTTTATGGTCCAATTAAATACTACGTTCTGGTAAATCCACTGAGTAAAACATCAAACATTGTACTTCAAACAATCAGGGATCTGGTAAATTATTGAAACAAGAAACGCAAATTAAAAGCAAAATTAAGTTAATATGTGGATCAATAAAGTCGAAGTCAGCAATCGACCACTCATTGCAAGATTTACTAACTAAGAAACACTAAATTCAAACAATCGAGCAGGCAATGGAAGCTTGCTGAAGGAAATAACAATGAGCAAGACACGCAGAAAGTGAGAGAAGCTTTTACTAATGACGCGTTCGAATACAGAGTTTGGAAATAGATCGCTAAAGCATTTCTGCATCTGCACTATGAATAACAAACCATTTTATCAAAACCCATTTACGCAATTCAACGTGAATACGAAAAACTAGTTTTTTAACATAAAATCTTTTTCCTGGTTTCGAAATTTGCTTTCATTTATTTTCTTCTACTTTAAGTTTCAGTTTTTTTTTTAATATTGTTTCATATGAAACTCAGAACACACCTATCAAAAAACAAAACGAACAAAATTAACCGGCAACCTTTCAATACAGGTTGACCATTAAATACATTCAAAATTTCAAGGACAAATAGTACATGAAAAACAGACCGTCGCATTTCAAAATTTTACAACTGAGACAAAAACAAAATCAAGTGCCATATATATGCCGGAATGCTCATTAATCACTGTATAAATGCGGTTGGTTTTGAGAGTTAGTTGTTTTTGGTAGTTTACCTGCATGCAAAGCCAAACGCTGCAGGATTCAATGAAATATTAAATTTTCTGTGTTAAATGATTCGCTACGACAAATAAAACATCAATAGGCACTACCCATGGGCGTCGGAAGGTGGTGGCAGGGATTTTCAAATTTTAATATTTTTGGAATTTGAAATTTAATATTTTCCTATTAACCTTTAGTAGAATCGAGTTGGTAAAATGATACTTCACCGCTGTTGGCCCCTCTGGGAAAATCTTTTGGCCAACCCCTGGAAAAATCAACTATTACCCCCCTCAGTGAAAAATCCTTCCGACGCGCATTGTAGCACCGCATAATTAGTCGGAGTTCTTTCAAAGGTTGTGTTACGGCTACAACAAAAACGCATTTTGTCTGACCTGACAGTATTTTGGAATCTGTAGTCAAAAGCAAATAATGATCATTTCATCATCGTATTTAGGAGAGATTTTTTCATCTCTTTCAAAACAATCTTTTTCATTCTCTGAAAATCTGTTGTCAGTTTCTCTAGAAAAAGAAGTTTCTTCTTGGGATATATTACTTGATGTCCCATTGTGATGCTGTGAAACAAGTTCGTTCATAGCAAAGGAAGATGTTTTTTCATTTTTGTTCTCGAGTTGTTTGTTTCCAATTAGGAATACTTCATTTCCTTGCCCTGGAACGTTTTTGATGCAAATGTCCGCAGGAAGCTGGGATTCTGATTTCTCTTTATTTTCTTTAGTGAAAGCATGATGGTGGTTACTATTTGAATGAAAGGAATCTGAAATATTGCCAGAAATATTTTGATCACATTTTGCGTTTAGCTTCAGATCTTCCTCTTCATTGATTTTTTGTGCTGAAGTTGATTCCACCCTCGGATCGCTGATTACCACAGCAGGAAAATGTCCATCTCCATTTGCTTTTCGACAAATTATGTTTTTGTGGTTGGACAGTAATGCAACCTGGCGTTGGACGAACCCTTGTCCTTCTTCCAAATGGAATTGGTCAACAGCATCGTTTTGTTGTTCGCCTAGTTTTTTCCAAAATCGGCATTCATTTTCCAGAGTGACCAGTTTTTGATGATATTGAACGATGGTGTCATAATTTTTTCCAAGTAGGGAGTAAAGTTTACATATTTGGTTTTTCTCTTCACAAAGCTCTATTTCAAGTTGCTTTAGTTTTGTATCTTGTTGTGCCATCTTCTTTTCCAGTTCACCCTTTTTCACAACAAATATTTTTCGCGTGTCTGAAAATTTTCTCAAGAGTTTTTTGACTTCACATCTTTTCGTGCGCAGCTGTGCTGTCAGTCTTTTTCCTCGATAACGAAGAATCTTATTGCTTTCTTTGAAACGCAGAAGCTTTTCTTTTGTTTCCTCACATTTTCGATCCTGTGAGGCATTGTCGGCGATACATTTTTCCTGCAAGGCAATCAAGCGCAATTTATTTTTCCCCAAATCTTCCTCACGTGAATGTTTCAAGTATTCCACTTCATTCTTCAGTCTCTCCAACTCTTTGGCTTGTCGATCGTTGACCTCAGTTAGTTTTACGTTTTCCTTAACACAGTTTTCTATCTCATTTTTTTGTTCTGCCACTGTTTTGGTCAGCACCCGTACACGTTCGTTTGCAATTGTCAGCTGTTTCTCGTTGTTACGAGCCTTGCGATTGGCTGCTAACAAGTAGACGTGGAGATCAATGTTCGGCTGTTTAGGAGCCTGACGTTTGTCAGGTAGCTGTTTGCTTTGACTCATGATTGACCTCGTGTTTCGCCCACGACCTTTTCCGAAAAACGGGCTTCCTGTAGCCGTTTTCCCTTCTAGAAGCACAACTAGCTTCCTGGCTGTTTCAAGTTCATCCTTCATGACGGCCATCTGCAAAACAATACTGAAGTCATCAGCAAAGGTTCAGTTTTCAATTGCAGAATAAGCATAGCACGTTTTAAAACCCTGCTCATCTGACTTTTGACAATATGCGTAATTAAGTTTTCAACTAAATTAAAAAAGACATAAAATACTCTTATACCTGATTCCTCAAGCCGCTGATTTTTGCAAACGCTCTGTGGAGCAATGCCTTCGAAATATGCATAAGTTTTGTATTTTTGAGTAAGAGGGATCACCGCCAAGATGGCAGTGCGTACCTACAGCGTGAAAACAAAAGCTGTGCCTGAGGTCTAGTGGCGTAACTAGAGGTTTGAGCCAGGGGGGAGGGGAATTTTACTGAAAGGGCCCACTGGTCACTTCAGGCGGCCCACCAGCCAACGCTCAAAACAAACATGAGAAACGATGGTGAATCCGGCTTTGACTGGCTATGCTTAAACCCTAAATCACCGAAAAACACTCCTAAAACGCTAAAACGACATATTGAAAATTAAAAATACTAAAACGGAAACATATGCTAAACGAAGCCCGTTTTTACATTTAGCTTGCCAGGGGGGCGATTCGCCCCTCTGCCCTCCGTCAGTTACGCCACTGGTGGGGCTCCAGTGCCATTTTTGTATAAACATGTGGAATTTTGATGAACGAGCAAGCTTCGTAACTGCGTCCCATGAGGGAATTCGCTGATAAGACAAGCTGAGTCGGCGCGGGTGGCTCATAGTCAACCTCGGCTGTTCATACTTAACCTGTAAAATGAGTTTTTATTTTGACTGGAGGTACATTGCTGGTCTCCCACGTTTTGGGAAGAAAAAATATGTGCTTTTTTTGAAAAATTACATCTTTCGAAATGCAACAAGTTGGATTTTTTCGGGTCTGATGAGCTTGAGAATAATTACTGAGTTGTTGAAAAATGCGCCTGTGTTCCTAAAGCGTTTGGAATCATTTTGGTGATTGGTACCTATATAATCAGGTTTTTCCGGTTACCTGAGTGGGTATGTATGATTTTAAATATTACATGATTTTGTTCCCTATTAAAGCAATGCTTGTGCAGCAAAAATTGCTAAAGAATATTTTCACTTAAATTATTCTCGCCCACAAAAATCTTCCAAATGTAGAAATTTCAAAATGTGATCTGGGTTTTCTTACTTGGCGCGATAAAATGCCAGGTAAACCTTGCTTTTTTATAATATATTTTTATAATATTTATCATGGCCGTAGTCAGGGTCAAATTTTTACCGAGGCGAATATGTTGATTACGTCCCCGGTTGGGAATGTTGATAAATGTTGTTTGTGGAAATCTAACATCCTCCCCTATTTAATCTAGGCCGGTGGTAGCTCTGGTGGTTGCAACCAGGGGCGTAACCAGGTTAGATGGCGCCCGGGGCAAGAAATCAGTTTGGCGCCCCCATGTTTGACCTGAGGTCTTTCGGAAGCAAATGTGCGCTGTTGAAGAAAGTACTTGTGGCATTGTTGGGACTTTTCGGCGCCCCGCGCAGTGATTTGGCGTCGCCATGGTGATCCGGCGCCCGGGGAATTGCGCCCCCCTCGTCACGCCTCTGGTTGCAACACAGTGTAGCGGCAGTGCTGCTCGCTTTAAAACAGCAACGCAGTAAAATATGATTTGATTTAGCGTTGCAAAAATGTTCTGTGGCAGCATTCCAGAATGTTTACCGAGGCAAGTGCCTCATTTGCCTCAATGCAGCTGCGGACTTTATTGCTCTGATTTCCTTGTTCGTCAATGTTTTACTCGTGATTATTTGAAAGTTTCACGAAATGTCAGATTTCCACTGCCATGGAAATATGCAGAAAAGAAAAAACGCTGGACGTTTGCATATTTCAAACCCCTGAGCTCCTGAACAGGAGAACAATTTTTGAAAATTTTTGCGCAAGTTATAAACACTTTCACTTGATTCGAGTTTGCACAACAAAGGTTTGTTTTACAGAAATGAAACGGTGTAGGAAACTATATTTTTTACGTTATTTTTTATGTTTTGAGCGACTCCAATATTTTGCGGTCTCAGTGATTTCGTCTGATGCACTGTTTCCAGCGCGGGATCCTGTTCTTTTTAAAAAAATGACGTGAAAATTCATCAGAATTTTTATGCCACTTAAACAGAAGATGCTGTGCTTTACAAAGCCTCTTCAACATATTCAACATAACAGTATGATGATAAATACTTTTTATCACAAAGACATTTTCCGTAAGTCTTGAGGCAATCTCTAATAAACTATTATATACATTCTATATAAACACTGTACCTTTTCTCGTTCCTCCTGGAACTGGAGATTCAATAATCTCGATTCCTTGAATGCTTCATATATAGCATCGTTCACCATCGCCCGACTCTGCACATGGAATGACTCAAGACTTTTCAACAGATCATCTCGCTTTCTCCAGTAAAGAGCATCAGCCCGATCGGAAGCAAATGCGGCGCAGGCACCTGATTTGCTTCCCCCATCAACCTCGTGCTTCACCGATCCTTGATCCGAATGAGCAACTGAAACGGAATGCAATTTCGATGCATGATTTGCGTGCCAAAAGTTTAAAAGTAATGTTGGAAAAGATCAAACTTCGCTTGAGTGCGTCAATAAAATCATCGAAGGAAAATTTGCGTGTTCAGTGTATTAGATGAAAGTGAATCTGCATTCAGCCGATTTTCTATCACTACGCAATTTTTATTTATATTTTCTGAAATCCAATCCCATAATGGACTGTATAACAAGTTAAAAAAATAATTACACTGTAACAACGTGTCACGGCCTTTTCTTAAAACTCTTTACTACCGTGCCAGCATGATGTGTATGTAATAACAATTACAAAAATCTAAAATTCAAGTTGACAGCCATGGTTGAAGTGCTTTAAAAATAAAATTAACCTCAGAAAACGTTACCTCTCAATTCCACGGGGCTTTGGCTGCAACTACCCGCATTAACCTACTAAACAGTCACCCCGACTGATTAGTTGTGAAACATTGCTACTTTGAAGAAATGGTTCTTGTTTACAATACAATAAACATATCCAGTTGCTTGTAGATTCAAATCAAAACTTTGTCATATTCTGAAAGATTGCACATAACATTGGCTCAAAGAATGTTTCATTAATCTCTCTGCTTTACTTTATTACTAAACGGCTTGCCATGTTAAAACACTGGACAATTGTAGTTAAAACAGGATTAGCAAAATGTTTGGTAGGCTACTTACCCATGTTGTTAAAAGATGTAGGGTATATGTTGAAGCGATCGAAATCGTACTATACCACTGTTCTCTCCGAAACAATAAATGTACTTTGCAAAATCACGAAATAAGCAACCGATAACACTTCTGTTCTCACCCTCACCTCTACTGTACATCATCTGCAAGTATTGCTGCACTGCTGGTATCTATGCAGCTGCCAAGTGGTGCTTGTATTGCGTCACAAGCCTGTCTATTACAAAAAAATGGTGCTGAGAATTGCAAGTTCTGAGTCAGAAAAAATTATCACAAGCTGTCTCGAAAGACTGGATAAATGCTTTTTAACGCTTCTAAGTTTTGCAACGTGGTTGTTAGCAAGGTTGTCAATTTTCTCAAAAACAAAGCTTGCACTTCATGCAAGCATGAAAGGCTCACTATATTTGTTTTATTTGTTTGGTAGATGACAAGATATTGTTTTGAAACATCATTTCAGTAACGCAAGTTTTGGACAAGCCTGTGTATTACGTAAAAATGGTGCTGAGAATTGCAAGTTCTGAGGCAGAAAAAATTATCACAAGCTGTCTCGAAAGACTGGAGAATGCTTTATTATCGCTTCTAAGTTTTGCAACGTGGTTGTAAGCAACGTTGTCAATTTTCTCCCAAAACAAAGCTTGCTCTTTATGCACTAAGCATGAAAAGCTCACTGTATTTGTTTGGTAGATGAAAAGATGTTGTTTTCAAACACCATTTCAGTAACGCAAGTTTTGGACTTGTGATGTTTGAATCGGAAATTTTATTGATTAAAAAAAAGGATGTACGAAACACAAAAAACAAAGGGGTGTTCTTGAGAATAGAAACATCTTTCAATAAAAATTATGCAGCTGTGAAGAGTACATTTGCACATAAGCCCAACATGCGTAGTTTTTGTACCTGAGGCTCTTAATCTACTCAGAAAATAGCGATTGCTCAGATTGTTCCTGCTTTCTCTTACCGATTCCAACGTAGCCCTTGAAAGTCAGGCAAAAATAGAGCAAAGTGAAGAAGGCTTTATGGTAATATATTACTTCCGACAAAGGCTTTTTTATCATTCAGGCCAACATGATCTATAACCGTTTACGAAGCTCTGTGCTCACAGCTTGCTTAATTTGTTAATATTTCGTGTTCTTTGATTTGAATTGAACCCAGAAAAAACGCAAATCAATTCATTTATGAATAAAGAGCTGAGCTTTCAATTTCAGGCGGCTTAAACCCCCAAAAAGAGTCGAAATGTTAAAAAACACCATACAGTGCATAAACAGCCTTGTTTGACATCTGACGCAATAGACTGAACTTTGTACTTTGACGAACCTTTATTTTTTTCATCAAATTTTGTGGAAAACAATTGCCCGGTTTTCCCCTAGGGCCTAGAACAGTGGTTCTTAACCGGGGGTGCATGTACCCCTTGGGGGTACCAAACACCGAAACAGGGGGTGCGAAGCACCAACATTTTTAGGCATGCATGCCTTAAAATTTTGAACATGTGTTGTCGATTGTTGTGGGTGCAGTAAACTTTCTCAGAGGCCAAACCTTGAATCACGGTCTGGTCAGAGTTTTTTGTAACGAAGTTTAAGCTCAACACAATGTTCTTCTGTACTGCACAACAGTGCCGTTACTATCCTGTGTTCGAGTGTTTATTCGTGTTCGTGAGCTGCGCAAAGAAATCGAGCAGTTTCTGAGACACGGAGGTAGTGGCATAGCAGAGCACCTTGAAAATGAGTTCATTATGTCTCTCGCATAGGCTACCTTTCAGATGTATTCAGCCACCTCAACAACTTAACACCTCCATCCAGGGAACGGCAATGAACATGATCAAAGTTAGGGAAAAGATCACTGCCTTCACTAATAAACTTTCAAGCTGTATTTGTCTCATTTGATCAGGCAACTATGCTAATTTTCTACAACTTGATGTAGTTTTCAATGAAAAAATATCCTAACCCATTGTCATTAAAATATAAA
>Ga0210059_1009620_pt1 | contig 15061 bp, 9 predicted proteins | sample Ectturendosymbi2_FD_188042 | JGI IMG/M metagenome (GOLD analysis project Ga0210059, IMG submission 188042) | Ecteinascidia turbinata endosymbiont from Florida, USA - Sample 2 (SPAdes) (version 2) | ecosystem: Host-associated > Tunicates > Ascidians > Unclassified | place: Key West, Florida...
CCCGCTCTGTTGTGCAGCTCAACACTAATGTGCAGCCCGCCGGCCCGCCCTGATGTCCAGCCCGCCCTTTAGTGCAGCCCGCCAGCTCGCTGCAAATTCATGTTTTCGAATTGGAAAAACGGCCCTCCAGCCCACCCGTCCCGCCGGCCCTCCGTTTAGTGTTATCCAACGTAAGGTGCCAAGGTGAGAGGTGAACTGAAAACCATCGGCTCAGCAGACCTGAAACATGACATCCACTACGCTACCAGGACGGTGACGCTTGAGTGACAAAGTGACCACTTCATCTATGTCATGCAAGGCGGTACAGTGGAATAAGTTTTGAAATAAGAAGATCCATGGTTCCATAGCACTTCCTTTTTCAAATGTTTCGAAACTTTTTTGTTTAGATTTACAGTTTAGGTTTAGGGTTTACATTTGGTGTTTTGGTTTAGTAGTTAGGTTTAGGGTTTAGGTTTAAGGGTTGGGTTTAGGGGTTAGGTTTGAAGCTGTATGGACATGACATGCGTCCTGAGCGGTTTTTGAGCGCATGCGTCTGATTTCGTGATGTCACGTCCTTTTCTGATGGGTCTGGTATGGTCTGCGTTCAAGTAGAAGTTGTTTCTTTATTGGCGCACCGGATTCACTGCTCTGACTCGCTTCTACTCGAACGCAGACCATACCAGACGCATCAGAAAAGGACGTGACATCACGAAATCAGACGCATGCGCCCAAAAAACGCACAGGATGCATACCGTGTGCATACAGCTTAAGGGTTAGATTTTTCGAGGATTAGGTTTAGGTTCAGGGTTTAGGTAGGTTTAGTACGTTTCTTCCAGGCCTACTGCAGTCCACTGAAAACTCGTTGTGCCTTACTGTCACGTTACAGGTGGCGGACGATTGAAGTTTTCAAATATGAAGGTCCACACTGGCTGGTGGACCTAGAGTAGGCGAATAGATTACAGTACCACATGTGTATTTAACCTTATCAACGAATCGAACTTCTCCATTCAGTCAGGGAAGGCATAAAGAAACTCAGCATATGTGAACTTAGAATGAATGATCAGATGATGTTGTGGATATTTTCCCACTTCAGTGTGACTACACTGTTAGCAAACGCTTAATCCAAAATTGATTTTCTCTGACATTCATCAACATTTGGAATTGCGCGCAGCACTCATTGTCGGTAAAAAGGACGTAGGAAAATAGAGATGTGCTTCGCCACAAAAAATTCAAAATTTCTTAATTTTTCTTCAATGTGGCTTGAGAAATAGTCTCGAGAGGGCCTCGAGACCAATTTTTGCAAGCCTCGGTCTCGATGGTTTCAGGCAGGGACGCCGGAACGGGGGTGCATTACGGGGGAATTTCCCCCCGCCCATTGAAAGGGGGGGCAACGGGGTCATAGGTGCCCTTACATAACAGCATCATAAGTAATTTAATGTTTTATCAAGATCGACTTCAAACAAATTTATTGCAGCTATTCGTGAACCCATAAAATTAAGAATGTAATTCTGAGTTCAAAAGCGTTTCTATAATTTCTGTTACAGGTCAACATTGTTACTGCTCATGTAAATGCAAAAAGAATGATTATTAAGGGTGCACTTTTACACTGAATTTAAGCAAACAGTTTTGAACTCGTGGTATGTCAAAACCATGGGCGTCCATAGGGTGGTCTAAACGGGCATTTTCCCCTCCTTAGAATTGGGACTAAGAACCAAAATTTTTTAGAGAACTTGACGTCAGCAGCTCGATTCCCATCGATTGAAATATTTCTTGCAATGACAGTTTATTATGCACTACGATAACTCGCACTGCACAACGCAGGACATCTGAGAGAAATTTTACCAGGGGGTACGAACAGGGGCCTAAAATGGTTAGATGGTGCCTGGGGCAAGAAGCAAGTTTGGTGCCACCATGTTCGAACCTGAGGTCTTTCGGAAGCAAATGTACTGTATTGAAAAAAGTACATGTGACATTGTTGGGACTTATTGGCACTCCCCGCAGACATTCAGCACCCCGATATTGATTCGGCGTCGGGAAAATTGTTCCCCCTTGCCCCCTTCGTTACGCCTCTGGGTGCGAAGACCGATTGCGGGCCCCCTAGCTTGGGTCCTCGTCGAAATTTGTAGAGCTTGTTTGCATAGTAATCAGAATATAAATATAACAGCTACCAAATATAGCTTCCAGCGCTGCAGTCAAAAAATGCGCCCATCAATTTTGGGTTTCATTACACAATCACTTAGCATAAGTACTTTCATCCTCATGGGCCCCAGTATGTCCCAGGCCCGGCTACAATGTACCTCTTGTTCCCACGTCTCGTTGGCCATGTGCACAAGAGCCAGTTTCATTGTTCTGGTGTCATGCAGTGGGATGAGCTTGCAGTTCACTCATGGCCGCTCCTTTGCCCACAGGGGCAACTAGTTGCCAAGCTTGCGAGCGGATTGTTTTATTGTTAGTCTTTACTGTGTACCAATAACATGGCAACAAATCTTCTAATGTTCACTTCAAGTTACGATATTAGGTGGTTTGCCGCATGTGACTGTTGAATGCGGACATCTTGGCAGGTAATGAAGCAAGACAATGACTGCTGATAATAGTAAGCAGGGACGCCGGCGAGCGGTAGCATTGCCCCTTGACCTTTCAAAAGAGGGACAATGGGGGCAAAGGTATCTTTTTCATAACAGCACCACAGGTAATTTTATGTTTTATCAAGATCGAATTGAAATGCATATTCCATAGCAGGGGTTTTCAAACTGGCGTCCGCAAAACAATTTTCTGGGTACCGCGAAGCACCTTCCAAAAAAATCAACACGACGCTCCTGAAGAAAAAAAAAATTGTGTAAAATAAAATTTTCGGGCAACTTATTTTTCCAAACCAAACTTAACAAACACAATTTGGAGCTATGGTAACCTAATTTGGAGCTATGGTAGCCTAAGCTATGGTAAAATTCTATTGCGGAACCTTTGGAGCTATGGTAGCTAAAACTTGGAGCTATAGAGCTAAAATTTGGAGCTATGGTAGCTTAAGATATGGTAGCCTAAAGCTATGGTAAAAATTCTATTGCAGAACCAAACAGTCACGCTTGCAAAAGTGGGCATTATATAGGATGCAGATAAAGAGGTGAATTCACAAAAGTTTATCAGAAATTGTAGTCAGAGTTAAAAAAATTCGGGAGTCAAAGATAAAAGATATTTGTGCAAGTCACAAGTCAGAATCAACGTGTCAAAAGTACCTACAAGTTTTCAGAATCCTAGTCCGAGTTAAAATTTAAAAAAAATTCCAGGGTCAGAGGCGTCTCGTTTTTCTTTAAATCATTAATCCCGATTTCATATTTTTTGTTTTAGAATTTTTTATCTTCACTAATCTAATTTTTTTTAAACTTAAATTTGAGTATAAAAAGTGAAAATGGCTCAGCCTCGAAAAAAATTAAGACACAATGATTCTTATGTTCAATTTGGTTTCATTGTGATAAATTCTGGAGAAGAAGAAAATCCGCAGTACGTGGTGTGCTGTAAAGTTTTAGCAAGCTCTGCTCTAAAACCTAGCAAGCTGAAAAGACATTTGGTAACAAATCATCCAGATGTTCAAAACAAAGATGCAGATTTTTTTAAACATCGAGCTGATAGTTTAGTTAGGTCAAGATTTGATAGCACTGGTGATCAATGGAAGGAAAATACTGCAGGGTTAAGGAAAAATCTCCTGATGTTGCTGGTACGCATTGCACTATTCATTACCAAGCACTCATGGCAAAAAATTTGCCTGATCAGCTGAAAAATGTCCTTGACGATGTGGTTAAAGCAGTGAACTTCATCAAAGCAAATGCACTCAATTCTCGTCTATTTGCAGAATTGTGCAAGGAAAGTGATTCCGATTTTGTAACTGTCTTGTTGCACTCTCATGTGAGATGGCTATCGAAGGGTAAAGTGCTCAAACGATTTTTCATTTTGCAGCAAGAAATGAAAAATTTTTTGCAAGGCCCAAAGCCAGAATTGCAATAGAAATTTTCTGATGATTGTTGTTTGATGTGTTTGTCATTATTGGTGGACATTTTCGAATCTGTTAATTTTGTCAATCTTGCGCTACAAAGAAAGGAGACTAATTTGATTCATTGTCAGTAAAAGTTGTCAGCATTCAACATGAAGCTGACCTTGTAGCATTCCAAATTGCAAAACAAAAACTTTGTTCCATTTCCACATCTCAATGTTTTTCTTGATCAAAATGAACTTGACGCGAACGAAAGTTTTCTCGAGGTCATGAAACGCCACATTTCCATTCTTGGTGAAGAAATTCGGTGCTACATACCTGACTTGGAAGATTTTCATAAGTATTCTCGTCTTGTAAACAACCCTTTTGGAACTAGTGTTGGAGATCCGCCTTCACAAGATAATTTACTTCAAGAACAGTTTCTTGATTTGGTGAATGATGGAAATGCGAGACGCGTATTTAGTGAAAAGTCTTGCAGTGACTTTTGGATTGAAATGGCACAAACTTACCCTGACATTTCGAAGATGGCCTTGAAAGTACTAATTCCATTCCCAACAACATATGAGTGTGAATCTGCATTTTCGTCACTACTTTCCATCAAGCCAACAGCTCGAAACCGGTTGGATGCGATTCACGATATGAGGGTTGCGTTGTACAAAACGGAAAAAAAACATAGCCGAACTGATAGCACAGAAGGAAGTGCACCCGTCACATTGATACAATGAAAAACCAACGTGTTGTTTCGTGTTTGTTTGTGTTGATTTTTTAAGGGGACCGTGAGCCATTTAAAAATTACTAGGGGATCGTTGCATAGTTTTATTGAAGTTTGAGAACCATTGTTCTATAGTGTCTTTTATTATTAATACCGTTCCGTGTTTCTCTGCATCTTAAATGGTTGGGCTGCACCGGATAAAAACTTTGGAATGCAAGTGCGATACGGCGTGTAACGTGTGCTGGAGTGGAGGTTAGATGGAGGTTTGTGGAATGGTCGTGCCCGTCGATTTTGTGATGTCATTATCTGCTTTTACCGTGATGCTATCGTCACGAAAATTGGCATGTGACGTCATCACCTGTCGATGGCGTCACTGTGACGTCAGCAATGACGTCACTTTTCCGGAAGTTTGGTAGGTGCTTTTCTTCACTAGACCCCTTGTTACAACTATAACAGGAATAATGAAGTGTTTTGAACATCGCAGTCAATACTCACAAACTGAATGGGGTCTTGTTTACGGTTATGGGTTTTGCTTTCTAGGCTTATTCGTCACCCTTCTCATCATTACTTTTCCTATTTTTTTTCTACCTTCTTTGCATAGCTCATGCATGCATGTATGGCTACATAAATAGCATAGTATAGTTGGCACATGCCAGGCTTAGGCTATGGCTCAGCAGGAAAGTTTTTTTCATTGCTTGTGATATAGTTGGGACTGTGAATTAGATGTATTTTCCATGGTAAGCACAAAGTGTACAGGGCTAATAAAGCCCTGATGAAGCAACTTCGGTTTGCTTTTTTGTCTTGTCAGTTTTTTTACATTACGCCAGATCTTTTGCTGGTAATCATTGCCATCGTATTGAATATTTTATCTTTCGCTGACAGAAAGAAAGTATTAGGAGATGCTTTCGAGAGGCATTGTTGGGCTGCAGCATGCTGTAACACACATGTGAAACTGGTGGCCCGTGGACCAAATGTGGCCCACCACATCTTTTTATGTGGCTCGCGAAGCTAACTTTTTAGCCTCAGCCTACTTAGCTTTTTTAGAACAGTAGTGGTTTAAACTTGTTTATAAACGCGAATGGTGGTCTTTGCCATGTTATAACTTTGCTAACTTAGTCATGTTGCGGACCTAACGTCTCTCTTTTTTTAAAAAAGTTTCAGTTTTCAGGCTCGTTTCACTGCAACATAACAGTTATCACATCACAGACATGCTGATTATGCATTAACGTAGTTGATTGTTGGACGAAATTTAAACCTAGGAAAATTTGATTGAAACAATTTGCATGCTTCTGCGCGCCAATGTGCATCCCCATCCGATTTATTTTCTTTATTTTTTTCTCTTACTTAGGTGTTTACCCCACAATTTGATGTTAGAATGCTGTTATTTGTCTCTCACTGCCGAATCGCTGTGTAATGAGTAAAGAGCATTATTGTTGGGGCATTGTTAAAGTGTTTTGCTCCTCTCAGTGTTGTGTGTTAACACATATTCCGTAATGTAAATGTGCTATCGGCTATGGCTACGCATTGTGTACTCTTGTATTATTCGATTGTGCTTGTGATATGGACCACGAGTCTGCAATAAAATAAATATTATTTAGTTACATACACACACTAGTTTGAATGTGCAACAATGTATTCACTATGTTTGCAGGTGAAAACATAGTGAATACTATGTGTGTTCCATATCATAACCTGCAAATATAGTGAATGTGCAAACATAAACATACTAAATATAATCTGAATATAACCTGTAAACATAGTGAATATAAGTCCATAACCTGCAAACATAGTGAATGTGCAGCAATGTATTCACTATGTTCGCAGGTTTTCGCGGTCATGCAGACAAAAACCACATTTACATTGTCGTAACAGTTACAACTGGCCCTTTGTACAGTTGCTGAGACATGCGAAAACTGCTTGATTTAGGGTGATTTTTAGGTACGATGTATTCATAGGTTATAAGAGCCTAAAATGTCAATAAGAAATAGACCGAGCGACAGTTTTGTGGCACGTTCACATTTGGCGAAAACAGAAAAATGAATTGTTTATTCATTCTGTACTTGTGAAAATATGGGGATTATGAAACTACAGAAGGGTTATGAACTGTGCTAACGGACACAGGGGAGCAATAAAATTCATCCAGCCAGCAAAGGTGGCACCGTCTATCAAATACTGTCAATTAAAGTTATGCTTTAAAATGGAACTAAAATGTAACAAACCTCATTGAAGCTAGGAAAAGCTCACACTGAATTTGGTGACTGGGCTAGGCTAAACAAAGCATGCAACGATTAAACATAGTTGAATTCGGTTTATTGCTGCATACCTTAACACATCTTAACACCACAAGCTTCAAACAGAATGCAATTTTGATCTTTAAATGATTGCCAGTAAGGGCTACTCGCTGAATTTCTCAACTTTTCCCACCTGTTTGGTGTCTATCAGGGTTCCCACTCAGTATTGAAAGTAATGAAAAAGTATTGAATTTCAAAATTGGTTTTCAAGACCTTGAAAAATTATTGAAATTGGCCAAAATATGCATTAAGTATTGAAAAAGTATGGAAATTATAAATGGAAAAGAAATTTGAAGTATCTGCGTAGAATTTTACTGAAGGCAAAGTAGTTCATTATTTATGCAATGTGCAGATATGAGTTACATGATTAAGAATTTCTAAAAATGAAGACAAGAAATGGTATTGAACTTATTCAATTCAGTATTGAAAAGCAAAAAGGTATTGAAAAAGTATGGAAAATGATTTTTTTTAATGTGTGGGAACCCTGTGTCTATGCTATAGGTATCTGCTGTGTTTTTGAGGGAAATTGATAATTTTTTTTCGACATTTAGCAAGTTCTAGTTTTTAGTGTCAGATGAGCTTAAGAATAATTGCAAAGTTTTTCAAAAACACACCTGTGCTCCTAAAACATTTTAATAAGTGTTGTTGATGGTGGCAACAAATTTTGTCCAATTTAGTCTAGGGCACCAAGGGTGTAAGTATTATTTGGAGACATGTACAGGAAATCAGGATTGTGGAGTTGCAAAGAGTTGGAGTTTTTTGGGTGGAGTGTGAGTCAGATCCCTAACAACACGAGGAGTAGGTGTCAGATTTATTTTCTGACTCTGACTCCAGAAGTTTAATTGGATCTTTTTTACTTCACACTCCTAGGTTGGAATTCCAGTTGAAGTGGTACAATTTCTTTTGAAACTATTGTTGAAACAGAATTCTTGCTGTGTACCACCATTCCTATTGATTGCTAATTGCTGCAGAATTGTTGATAGCCAAACTTCATTCATTTTATCTTAACACCTTCTGTTCCGGTAGGCTATGGCTAAAATCTAGCAGTTTGCACGTGTTTTTGCGCGGGTATATCTCAGCTGACAATTGCGCTAGAAAGTAGTTCAAACCCTCAAAAGATTTGGCAAGTCTGCAATGGAAAAATTTTTTTGATTTTGGGTTTTTGTGAGTGATGTCATAAGTGGTGTAGTTTTAGGCCTCTTTGGCCCACTTCATCTGGCCCTGGGGCCAAGTTTTTATAGGAAACTAGGGTAAAATCCGAGTCTTTTGATACTTAAGGATGACTTACTGAGGTTTCGGGTTCAAAAGTTATGATTTAATATAAACAAAATAATTGACTAATCCCGTAATTAGATAACTTTCCAACCAAAAGGTTAAAAAGTCAATCAAAGGTTCAAAAGACTCAGATTCTAGCCTAGTTTCCACTGAAAACTTGAGCGAAATACTTTCGTCTGGTGGTTGGGTCCTAGGTCATGTAACATCAGAGGCGCATCTAGCTTTGCAAAATGGGGTCTGTCATGGAAGAACAACTTTTGATAGTAGTTTTTAAAATAAAATCAAGTTTTCTACAGGTGTGATGCCTGAAGACCCAATCAAACTTGGCTAGCAACCTAGCACAAACAAGCTATGTAGACATTGATAATGGTCACATCATCCAAATGCACTAGGACCGATGATAATAATCAAGTCATGTAGAAAAACTGCAGCTTTCATTTTACACTCGTTGGTCACAGCGCATTTATCGCATCAAAAGCGTTTTCTTATTGTGCAGCAAAGTTGGGCAATGCATACACGGTACTATGAAAGCACATGCCTTGTGGAACACTCAGCCATACAGCAGCAAAGGCCCTGCATGGAAGTGTTGCCCCGAACAAAGAGCAGAAAAATTAAAGATTTTTTCTCTGGCGTGAAACTGGTTTCCAGGGATACAAATGTCAGTGAATATGCAAAAAAGGAAAGCAGTGCAGTGGAGCAGTTAGAAGCCATATTTCCTGGAGGTAATTTTGGAAGCTGTGATGTTGATAACAAAAAAAACGATTGTGGAGATAATTTTAATGAAAGTGAAGCACTTTTGGTTTCACACAGGTCAGCGATTACTTCATCTTCTAATAATGAAAAAACTGCATCTTCGTCTGCAATGATGTGTAGCTTGGATAGAGGAAAGTATGTAGAGAATCGTTTGGTTTTGCCAGATGATATAAAACACGACCTTCTTGTGAAGCAATGGCAACCATCATCAAGTTACCAGTTTCCAAAATATGCCTGATTCTGTGCTGGAAAGCAACGTTTCTATTCCTTCCAGTTTGCATGGTTTGCCGAGTTCTCTTGGCTAGTTTATAGTGAGATAAAAGAAGGTTGTTTCTGCAAATTTTGCTTGTTGTTTGCACCAGAAGAAGCGCATGGTTCAAAACTTGGACTGCTGGTATCACAAGCTGCAGCAGGTGCTCAGCAGTACTGCAATGGTGCCAAAATGTTCAAAACCACACCGTCACCAGCAAGGAGTATCATCAGTTTGCAGCAGCTGAGGCGTCATCTTTCTTGGATTCATGCAAAAGTGGCACTGTTGTGGATAAGATTAGCAGCACCAGAAGGATCTGCAACAAAAAAGATTTCTTTGTAGGGTTGGCAAATGTAATCCATGTCATTGGCAAGTAAGGCATCGAGATGGAGGTCGACTGGAGTTGCTAGACGTTTGTCAAAATGAGGGTAATTTAAGGGCTTTGTTGCAACTGCTAGTTGAAAGAGGCGATAGAAGAATACAGACATACATAGAAAATGCACTGCAAAATGCATTATACATGTGCTGGTCTATTCAAAACGAATTTATTCACTGCTTGGCAGAAAAATTCGTGTGAGAAAGTTGTACCTGAGGTGATGCAAGCTGGCGTCTTTTCTGTTCTAGCAGATGAAACAAAGGATATCGGCAGCATTGAACAGTTGTCCATTCTTTTTCGTTACGTCCAGGTGCAGCTTGATGGTTCTCGTTTAGTAGAGGAAGAGTTTTTAGGTTTTACTAAAGCAGTAGGTATGTCTGGAGAAGCTTTGAGCAAAGAAATATTAAACAATCTAACGTAATGGGGTCTCAGCTTAATGAAAATGCATGGTCAAGGTTATGATGGAGGCTCATTGATGGAGGGAAAATTTAAAGATATACAAGCACAGATCAGTGCCGATTACCCTCTCGCACTGTATGTTCACTGTGCTTGCCATGTGCTTAATTTGGCATTAACAACTGCCAGTAATCTACCATCTGTAAGATGGTCAATGCGTACAATTCAAGACATCATTACCTTTTACAAAGGAGGTCAGAAACATGCTGCAGCATTGAAAAATGCAGTCTTGGTGCTTTTTCCCAGCTACAGTAAAATAACACTTGTAAGCTTGTGCACGACACGCTGGGTTGAGAGGCATGATGCTGATAGATTTGTGGAACTTTTCCCAGCAATTCTTCAAACGCTTGACACACTTGAGCAAGTCAGTGATCCAGACACATCTGGCAAAGCAGATATTTTATGCCGAAGGGCAAAAGAATTTGAGTTTGTAGTCAATATGTTGATCATAAAATTTGTTGCTGCACTAATGCTTACGTTATCAACAAATCTTCAAAAGGTTATTAAAAACTTGGTTACAGTTTGTGATCTCATTCAGGACGATACAAGACTCCTTGAAAGCATTTTTGCTGATAAAATAAAATACAGCGTTTGCAGGAATCTTTGCTGAGGCTTATAGCATTGCTGCTGAAAATGGGATACTGTGCCAAACAAGAAGTCTGCGATCAACATCTTCAGAAGATACTGCTCATTTCTTTTTTACCAAGGTTTTTCGACCATACCTTGAAGCAGTTGTCGAAGAGCTACATTGTCGGTTTGGTGTTCAGTTTATTAGAGCTACAAAACTGAGTTTGATGATTCCTATCAACATGTTCAGTTAAGTATCTCATGTGCAAGTGACGATTCCAAGTTTTTCGGGCAAGCTCTTAAAACATACCAAAATGACATGCTGTATCCTTTAGACTGTGTTTTGGCAGAGCTACACACATGGTACATTAAGTGGAAACAAGTTCCATTTTATCATCTACTAGACGGTCTAGATCAGTGGTCTTCAACGTGGGTGAAATCACCCCCCAGGGAACAATGTGTTGTGGGGGCGATTTTGTGACTTAGGAGATTTGGGGGCGATTTCAATTTCCAGAGGGACGATTTCTGCTGGTTAAAACATAACTACAATTTGGAATTTATTCCAAAAAAGAAATATTTGTTACTTTGGAATCAAAGCATTTGATGCACTTTCGACTCCGTGGATCATAACAAAGCTAAAAAACACACAATATTGGGCTGGTGACGTTACAATCAAGCCAACATCGTACTGTGTGACACTTCAATGCACCAACTATTGAATACCACTGAGATTGTCACTTGTTGGGAGTCAAGCATTGCAGTTCTCATGAAGGTTATGAATGTGCAGGTATTTTGTTGAGTCTACATTCAAAGTAAGATAGAAGAGTGGAGAAACTGTTGCACTGAGTAGTTTACTATAGGTTGGTTAACCCAATCGCAGCATGACCAACGTAACAAAAAGGACATCAAACAATCACGTTTGCTAGCCTGTATACATCAGCACTTGGGGGTTTTGGACGTTTCTCGTATAGTGTGCATTAATTTCTTTTCTTGTACTGATATCGGTTGAAAGTGACCAATACTGATATCACTATCAGAAAACACCCATTCGGTCAAACTCCATTTTTTCAAGAGGAAAAACTTTAGCCTCTTTGAAGATAAAAAAAATGACCTAACAATCATAAAATAGTTTTAACTAAAACGTCTCTTCAACTTTCACGGCGACAGCGAACATTAATTGCAAGTTGCCGTCAAGTTTAGCCTAGTTAATGTTCGTCGTGAACTGCCACAAACCCCTCCAACCGTATGTGTTATTATTAGCAAAATTGCCTTGAATGAAGTCTTCATGGCCTTCGGTAGAGCATTGCCAAGCCACGTTTCGCAGGCAAAAAATGTCACAGTCCATTATCATGTGTTTTATAATCTATGTTTAGTGCAGTGGTTCTTAACCTTTTGTCTAGCACGCCCACCTAAGTAGTCGTTCTTTGTTTCAAGCCCCCTGACGTTAAATAAGTTGTAGAACGAAATGTATTTTTGGTAAATTTGCTGATCAAACTTTCCATGTTGCAGAGCGCCTAAGGGCTGGCACCCCCTGAGGAGGCTTTTTCCCCGGTTAAGAACTACTGGGTTATTACCTTGAGTAAAACAATGTACCTAAGTGTGTTATGTTAAAATACTGGAAATATGAGTGTTGCGAGACGACTTACGTGGCAATTAACACTTTGAGAGCCGGCGTACGATATATTTGTACTTCGATTTCGGCCTAAAAAACAGCAGTTTTCGGTTGCCTTACCAACGCCATAGCTCCTCCACCGATTGCACTAGAGAGCTGTTCAATAGCTCAAATGGATCAGCCAGTCTAGTAGATTGCACTCGAAGAAAAATTTTTTGGTTAGGGCTGTGGATTTTTTATGACTGATGTCATAAGTGAAGTAGTTTTAGGGTCATTTTGGCTCATGTTGCCTGGCCTAGGGCCCAACCGCTAGGCCAAAGTGTTTTGCTGAAGTTTTCATTAGAAACTAGGCTCGAGTCCGAGTCTTTTGAGCCTTTGATCGACTTTCTAGCGTTTCTGGTTCAAAACTTATGATTTAAAATAAACAAATTAATTAATTATCTAATTAGCTAATTAGTCAAATATTTTTACTAACTTACATCATAACTTTTGAATCCGAAACCCCAGCAGGTCATCCAAAGTATCAAAAGACTCGGATTGTAGCCTAGTTTCCAGTAAAAACTTCAGCGAAATACTACCACCTAACGGTTGGCGCCCAGGGCCAGGCAAAGTGGGCCCAGGTGGCCAAAAAGTCCTCCACTTATGACGTCAATCACAAAAAAAACATACCCCAAGCAAAAAATTTTTTTTCGAGTGCAATCTACTAGACTGGCCGATCCGTTTGATCCGCTGAACAGCTCTCTAGCACGATCGGCGGAGGAGCTAGGGCGTTGGTAAGGCTACCAAAAACTGCTGTTTTTTTTGCAAAAATCGCCGAAACCAGGCGGCTCTAAAAGTGTTTAAGAGTAAGAAGCATTGGTTTGCCATGGTCTTCAACTAAACCACAAATTATGATTTTATTTTACCTAGCAACAAGGGCCGCACCAAGCTGATATTTTCACGGAGGGCAAAATGATTGCAGCTTGATGCTGCACCTAACAATTGAAAATGTTTTTGAAAATTTTGGGAAGGGGAAAATGCCCGGTTGCTCTTGCCCTGGTTGCAGGATCTGCTATCAAGACTTCAGCGTCATTTTGAAACAAGAGCTGCAAACGTCTGGGATCTCGTGCAATATGGTCAATAAAACCATGCTTATCTTTGCTAATTTTTTTTACAGTGAACGCTCATCATGCGTAAACCAGGCAATTAGTCATGTATTTTGACGTGACTACGGACAACTTACCAGAATTAAAACACCGCACGCAGGCTTTACAAAATTGAGCAGTTGAATTAAGAAAACTTGTCACAGCAAATAAAGCTTTGCACTCAGTATTTACCCAGACGTCAGAACTAAACCTTAACGATTAAAACGTAGTCGCACTAGCTTGCACAGACGTATTATAACAAGTCACATATTTTTTTACTGCATGAAAAGAAGCCTGCATAAGTGCAGTTTGGTTCTCAGGCACATTGGTCACAATCAGTGGCATTGCTGATGGAGGGCAGGGGTGTGAATCGCCCCCACTCCCCTGGCAAGCTCAATTAAAAAAACGATCCCCTACTTAACTTAAATGTCGGTATTAATGTTCTTTTGGTTTTCAGTAGGATGCTGTTTTTTTTCAGAAGTTTTTAGGAGTACTTTCGGGTGATTTTACATCGAGATTCGCTATCAGTTCTTACATTTTTTCTGAGTGTTGTCTAGTGGGCCCTCTGCAATCGCCAGTGGGCTCCCTTCAGCTAAATTTTACCCCCTGGCTTGAACCACTACTTAGCCACTGGTAACACCGCACTAACAATGGATTTTTCAAACTGTGGAAACATTGCTACAGATCCACTCATGCTTTTTTTAACAAAGTGCATTATAAATGTACGTGGCTTAACATTATCAGCAATCACTGTCTCGTTGCATTGCTTGACAAGAAGTCTGTGTTCAACAGTCACATGTAAGCAAAACGCCTGCTACTGTAACACGAAGTGAACCTTTGAAGATTTGTTGCCATGTTATTGTTACGTAATAAAGACCAACAGTAGAACAATCCGTTTGCAGCTTTTGTACCTGCCTCTGCAGGCAAAGGAGGGGACATGAGTGAACTGCAAGCTCATTGTGCGGTGTGAGCGTCATACCAGCAAATAAACTGTTATAGCAAGAATTAAATCAATTATTTGGGTAATAAGCTGCTGATTTCAGAATTTCTAGATATTTTTGGTTCTTAATTTTAATTTTTTGGGGGAATGCCCGTTTTCCCCCCTGCGGACGCCCATGGTAATGGTCATAATCACACTCAAAAGTCTGTAATGTTCATAATCACTTTCAAACAATAATTTTAAATGATAAAGTAGGCTATCAGTTTTGTAAGGTAACTCAATTGTTTTGGTTACAGCAAAAAGTGGTTCAAAATACGAAATATGAAATGATGAATACTTTTATCAGAAGCTCTCGTGACCCCAGAAAAAAGGCAAACGACCCCTAAAGGGGTTGCGACCCCCAGGTTGAAAACCACTGACCTAATTACATGCTGTATAGAAAACGGATGATAATAATATTAGTAAATTTGCACAAGGAAACTGGTAAGCTTTGTCAAAACATTTCCCAGGTAAAATGTGTTGAGCCCAATTACAACTTACCGCTCGGATATTTTATCTCTGACTTCGCATCGCTGAAACAAGTGCCGATCTGTCGATTGGAAAGCTAGCCATTACAAACATTTATGATGAACTACTCAGTAACTTTGACAATAAACTAATAACATGTTCCCTATTTCTAGACTTATCAAAAGCATTTGACTGCTGTGACCATGAAATTTTACTTGATAAACTTTACCACTATGG
>Ga0210059_1009621_pt1 | contig 15061 bp, 10 predicted proteins | sample Ectturendosymbi2_FD_188042 | JGI IMG/M metagenome (GOLD analysis project Ga0210059, IMG submission 188042) | Ecteinascidia turbinata endosymbiont from Florida, USA - Sample 2 (SPAdes) (version 2) | ecosystem: Host-associated > Tunicates > Ascidians > Unclassified | place: Key West, Florida...
ATGTCTTTACACAAAAGATCTTCTGCTCCATCGACCAAGGCATCATTAGACTATTTTTTGTTTAATATATAGAAAGGTTAACTATTTCCCTATGACAATCTGGAAAGAGAAAAATGAATAAGGTCATTGATAAAGGTTTTAGAAGCTGCCGCTTTGTTTCAACAATTGTGAAACACCCTGTACTGGGCTAACAGGTTCATTAAATATTGAAAATTGCTGCAATTTGAAAATTTTCAGCTCATAAATCCTGATTTTTTAAGGTTTTGAAAAAAAGGTAAGGCATAAAATACATTGTATTTTTGATAATGAAGCAGCAACCAGAAATCAAAATTTAAAAATTTTTGAAATATCGGTTATCGGCCCATGAATGGCCGATATATTGCTATCGGCCTCAAAAAAGCCATATCGGTCGATCTCTATCATACACTGTCCAATTTCATTTGACATAATCCCAGTTATACCCCTCAATCAAACCCATGTTTCAGCTCAATATGCAAATGAGAGCACCAGTAAGCAGATGGTGCAAATGACGAAAATCCATTAAAAAACTTGATGATTTTCATTGATAACAGGAGCAAAATGTCAAAATCATGTTTCCAGCGTTTATTAAGTAAAAGTAATGATAGTCACTCATCTCATTCACTAAAAGTTATAGCTTGTTTGCTTATTAGTAGATACGGCATACTGTTCACATAGATCTGTATGACCAGCACCAAACCTTTGTCTGCTTTCTAATGCCAAACGTGCACATGGACTGTCTCTTTTAAATCTAAAAAAACAGGGAAAAGAACAAGGTAAATTCATAGAAGTTCACAGGTTATTAGAAGATAGTTGCAAGAGCAAGCACGTGAAAATCCAGAGCTCTATGAGAAAGTTTGACAGTGTAGCGGTGTTTGTGTGGCCAAAGGAGATTTTAGTTTTTCAGGTCAAACACCATGAACACATAGTTGGTCCAAGAAAAGTGGATAGTGAACAGTCAGATATCATTGAATCTGCTTCAAATTTGATAGAAGCATCTAGGTAAGATTAAGGAATACAACTATCATTGAAAGTTTTTTTTCCTTTTCCATTTTTTCCATGAAAGGTATTTGTTTATCGAATTTCCACATACTAGTGGCCTGACCCTAAATAGATGAGTAATTATCATAATTTTTACTTAAAAATAGCTGGAAACAAATTATCACATTTCACTCCTGTCATCAACTAAAATAAATAATTTTTTCATGGTTTTTATGTCATTTGTACCATCTGCATATGATATTGAGCTAAAATATGGGTTTGGTTAAGGGCGTGTAACTTGAGTTATGTCAAACAAAATCAGATACTGAATGATTCGGATAATAATAGACTAGAAGATAGTTTTCACGAAGTGTTGTTAGAATTGGAAAATGTTATTGAATACTTCAACCGGAGTTTCTCTGGTTGTTGCCCATCAGTGAACCGTCGGTGCACGATATATTCGTGACCAGTGCACAAAATACTTGTATTTCACTTTCAAATGCCAACCGTTGAACGCTGGGTTGTATGCTTTCTATTGTAAAGTACAAACATTTCATACAAGTCTCTAGCAAGCAGAAACATACTTTTATCATGTAATTTGATGTACAGTGTAGTCAGGAGAGCATTTCAAAGCAACAAAGGTCTTTTGCCTACAGTCATGGTGGAGAATGGACGCATTTCACCGAGGTGCGGAATAAAGAAAACCATGCTGCAAAGCCACATGCCATGTGGCTGATTGTCTCATCACTTTGAATTTCATTGTGCGTTGAATTTCATTGTGTGCGGTTTCTAATGCAATGTGGATAAAGCATTTGTGAATGCATGCCAATGCAGTGTGCATAAATACATACTCAGAAACATTTTCACTGACTTAGAACATATGATGTTGATATTTCACGGTTTTTGCTTTAGGATAAATACATTTTTCCCCGGCAAGTAACTGCTTGAGCAATGTGTTCCACCCTGCTTCAAAACTATTCCTTGTTGGCAGGTTTCAAACGGCCCATTAATGTAAAGCGTTTTTGAACGCATGCCAATGCCATGTGGATAAATAATCAGTCAGAAATTTGCCTACTGAGTTAGAACACATCATGTAGAGATTTGACAATTTTTGCTTCAGCATAATTTTTTTCGACAGCAAGTAACTGCTTGAGCCGTGTGTTCAGCGCTGCTTCACAAACATTCGCACTTGGCACATTTCAAACAACCCATTAGTGTAAACCCTTTGTGAGCCAAGAACGGGATCACGAAAAACAGCACCCATTGTGGTGCAAACAAAAGTTGGAAAAATTATTTAATTTTGTTTTTCGTAAACTACACAACCTGACTGACACTTTAATGCAGAATTTCAATTTCTAACATACATGGTGGTATTGGTTTTTCCTCCAGAGCTTTTTTAAAACAACGCCTTACCCACTCAAGCGTCAGCGTAAAAACCATACGATACTGGCCGAGCGCCAGACTGCAACTACAAATATATCATGCACCGGCGGTTGAAGTGTTAACATATTTACTGAAAAACGCTGATTTAGTAAAAGTTTGGTGTTTATATCCACGTAACTGGTGAATTGCCCCCAGGTTGCTGTTGTGATGCCATGGCGATTGCTCACTGCAAAGTCGTGGTTTCAACAAGTCATGGTAACAAGGTTAAAAGTCGTGGTAACAAGGCTTTAACCTCTCATTTTATCTCCACAACCAACATCTGTTGCTGACAGATATGTGTTTCACAGGGCACCAAAACTAGGCCTATTTTTTCAAAGAACATGGCTTTTATGTGGTTCCTGTTTTTTCTGAGCAACCTACTACCTACTCTAGAGTGATGTCAGTCAAGTATGACTTATATTTACAACTGAACTAAGATTTATTAGGGTCAGTTCACCAGTATGTGGATGTAAGCACCAAAATTTCACTAAATTAGCTGTTTGTTTTTCTTAAAAAGGTACACGTTTATCGAAAATCCACTAAGAGTAGGCTGATCCGTAGCCTATGCTGCTAGTGGTCTGACCCTACAACTTTAACTTAGGATTCTATTTTTTTGCAACTTAAATATTACAACTTAGAGTTAGATTGCTTGTGCAGAGCAACAGGGGGTTACAGCAATAAGAGATCATTGTGAAAAGTACATTGAGATTCAGTATGGGCAAGTGAAGAAGATTGTTTAGCCTAAGCCTGCTGCACCACTACCACTACCAGTAGGCTACCACAAATTTTAAACGTGTACAAAGATTTCACTCACCATTAGGAGCAGATATTAACAAGCTTCGAATGTCTTTTTTCACTTCTTCTTTGGCTTTTACTAAATCAGACATGTTTTACTACACTGTTCAAATACACCAGTACCACAACAAACGGGCCAGTGTAACAACCTTAATTCCAGTAGGTCCAACCAGAAAACAATTTGGCGGTTTTCTTGGGAGCCAATAAAAATAATAACATATTATGTAAGCACAAAAACAGTAACAAAGCGAAGATAAGCGAACTGTCATTTTTTATGGTCGAGATCCAGTCTTGTTTTAGAAAATTCAGTTAAAGTCCAACCAAAGTCAAAAAAAATATTAAATGTGAAGTCCAAGTCCAAATGAGGCCAAATATTTACCAAAATACAGTTTTTCAACAGCAAAATTCTGCAAATTTTTCTATTGATTCAGTCCAATCCGGTTCCAAAATTTCTAAAGCGATTTACAGTCCGGTTCCCATTGTAGCAGTCTGGCTAGCGCGACCACTACATGTAAGCAAAGTCGGCCAAAGCAAGGAGAAAGGAAAAACCAAGCAAAGCGACACATAAAAGTGCCTTCTATGCACATGGAAGTAAAAGCCCTCTTTGGCCGAAACGTCTAGCGCGCTGACGGCATCAACAACTGCCTAAATTAGCGCCATCGAGGTTACTGGGTTCAAGCCCATACTGAAGGTGTGCGACCACAACCGGGCCGCACACACTTCAATGGCTCCCGATAACGGACACCTCCGAAAGACCCAAGGGGCCCAAAAACCCTCATCCAAGTGGGTCAAATCGTGAGGAGCTGGGATGGATAAGGTTCATTGCATGGAAAAAGCAACAAAAGAAGAGAGAAAAGAAAACAAAGGCTCAACCAACCGCAGCCAAGGCTCAACGTACCGAAGCCAAATCAAGCGTAACACGCACGTCATCGGACCTGGCTGGACTCTTGATATCAATTGGCAAGTGTTGCAGTTGACTGCATCGCCTTGAACTACTGAGGCAAGCATAAGAGAAAGATGAGATACACACATGAAAGTGAAGTCATATTCGAAAAGCTTTGTTAATTCGTTTCTGTGTTATAATTCGTTCGTGTGTTATGCTAATGTTGCTAATTCGTTTATTTGCTATATTAATGTAAAGTACATTTGAGCAAATTACGTTCTTCTGAAACCAGGGGTGTACACTCCAACATTAAAAAAACATCAAGTGGTACGCGATCTCAAAAAGTTTGAGAACCACTGAACTATATCAATCGCAACCATAGCAATAGTAGGCTGCATCACCCAGCGATTTCACTCTGCTGATACTAGATTGCACTATTATTATATAGGGAGCATGAATTACGATCATTCATTTGTGGTGACTGTCACAGTGACTTGTTACTCATGGGCACCATCTAGCGGTGACCATTTCTTTACATGTGGCACCATATCCAGGCCGCCACACAAGATAGTTCAAAGAGAAGAGAGTGGGCAATCCAAGGACTTCAAGGAAGGAAAGTGATGAAGCAGTCTCGCTAGCGTGACCGCTACATATAAACAAAGTCCGCCAAACCAAGGAGAAAGGAAAAACCAAGCAAAGCGACACTTAAAAGTGACTTCCATGCATATGGAAGTGAGAGTTCTCTTTGGCCGAATCGGCAAGCGCGCTGATGGCATCAACGACTGCCTGAATTAGGGTCATCACGGTTATTGGGTTCAAGCCCACATTGAAGGTGTGCGAACACAACTATAGTGGACATTTTGAAGACTTCAAGGCAAGCACTATATTGGGAACAAGCGCGTAGCCAGAAATTTTGATAGGGGGGAGCAAGCAAGAAACAAGTCTCAATATTTAAATTCTATATAGGCTATTCTTCTTGTTTGTAAAGCATCGTCCATAAAATGTGCTTTGTTCTGGCACTTCTTTTTCTTAATGATTCTGTTCAGATTCAAACTGGAAATGGAAAGTCTCCTTTAATTGAATTAACAAGTTTTAGAAGTTGTTTTTAGCAAATTCCAAGTTACTACTTTGAACAAAAGCCACCATTTGCTCCTAAAAGTTTCTTGCGAAAGCGTGTGTGGAAATCTTGACGCTATAAATGCAAGATCTGCAATAGGCCGATAGCCTACTTTAAAGTCTAGCTGTGACCATTTATTTACATGTAGCGTCATCCACCGACCGCCACACACCACAAGCACAAAATGTCCATAAGCTACCACAAAAACGGATTAGTCAGTAATCACCAAACCGTTGGAGGATGGTTCATTTTTATGTGCTTTGTAGGAAGAATATTTTGATGAAACGAGTTGGCTATCAACAGCCTACTTGTCTCTGTGTCAAGATGGAATTCGTGGTTGGAACCATTTCGCTTTCATGTGAATTGTTTTCACTTTCTAAAGCCAGGGCCGGCCTTAGGCCGATGCATCCAATGCAACTGCATTGGGCCCCGCCCCTCTGGGGGCCCCGCGCCATGGTGGTCAGACAGGTTGTTTATTTTTTCCAGATAATCCTTGTGCTAAAGAATTATAGAAACGGCTTTTAAATCTCACTGTTAGAAAATAGCCTCGTTTGAAAAAACGATGATATTGCTGTAAGAAACTTTATCAAATGCGTTCAATTCTCATGCTAGGGCGTTATGTCTGCGCTCCCGCATGTTCCACTTTTTTATGGATGGAACTTCGTTGTAACTGGTGTCCGTTAAGACTGCAGAAGACCTACAGTTGTAGCCAACCAAGTGTGCAATGATTCAACTCGCAATGAAAAGGTTCAGGCGAGTGTCTGTCGTATCAACTTGGCATTTCTTCCAACGTAACACTATTCAGTTCTTGAAATATCATTCTGTTTTAGAAAGTACTTGTTTGGTTGAGGGTCATCTGGATTTTGACAAAAGCCTGCAGTTTTGCTTCATGGAAGATTTTAACATGGACTACATAGACATTTTAATGTTTTGTCAAAACAAAATTAACTCTACCAAATTGAAACGAATGACAAAAGATGAAAGGTTGAATCCGTGAAGGCCAAAAATCTTATGCAAACCAGCGGTAAATATTGTGAAGTGTTTGCAATTAAATTGCCTCCTTTGTTTGTCCAAATTGGTTCCGCCTTATTTGTCGGTTGTGTAAGTAGGCTACTTTTATCATTTGCCGCCCCGCCAAACCTTCATTGCGTTTTGTCTATTTGCGAGCGTAAGAAGGTAGAAAAAACACTACTTCTAGTCCAGGTTCATAAACGTAAAGGCAGGGCCGGCCTTAAGCCGATGCAACCGATGCAGCTGCATTGGGCCCCGTGCCTCTGGGGGCCCCGCGGCATGGTGTTTGGGTAGATTATTCATTTTGCCAGACACACCTTGCGCTTGAGAATTCAGTAGAAACGCCACATAAATTTCATTTTTAACAAAGACCGCTTTCGTCAGAACTAGTAAATTTCCTCTCGAACGTCAGCAAATGTGCTTAGTTCTCGTGTTAGTGCTGTACCAGGTTTTTTTTAAGGCGTTTCAGGGACCCGATTCGGATCCCTACAATTTCTAATCGGGTCCCTAAAATCAGAGAAAATCGGGTCCCTAGAAATTTAGACATCGGGTCCCTACAAATCCAAACCGCATGGCTAACATTTTCCTTAAAAAAAACCCTGGCTGTACTGCATCACTGCGCTCTACCACGATCGTAACACGGTTGACTGAACACGATGACGTCATAAAATCACTGCTCAGAAGGGCCCCGCATCTGGGCCCCGCCGGCCCTGCGTGAAGGGCACTTAAAACCAGCAGCTTAAACTTGGCAAGGCAAAAATTATGAATGTTAGCCAGCACACTCGTTTCTGTTTGTCAATATATTACGGGACAATATGCCTTTTATTTATCAATCAAGCATGCGCATTATGCTGTACATTGCGTGTGATATGTGTTTGTATATATGTGACGTCGTACAGTTGTTGCAAAATCTTTGTACATTACATTTCTAATTCATAAAGAACAGTTTGCATTCCAAGTGCATACATTATGAATAATTATAAAATTGGGCTTTGGGGATCTTTGGGAGATGCATCGATTTCTCTTATGTGAAGTATGCTAGGCCTATGTTTTATTTCGTGTATTGTGTCATAAAGCGGATAGTTGATCATGTGCCCACTCTTGCCGTTAAACAAGAGTGAAATAATTGCATTGTTACTTCAATTCACTTGTCAGTTCGATTTGATTGACGAAACTTTGCACTTTCGCTAGTCGCTCGGATCTCCATTGCAGAGTTTCCTTTACAACCTTCGGCTTGATTACGTTGGTAGCGGTACACTGTCTGATGTCCACCAGAGCAGCATGGCGTTAGTCATAAACATGGACGCAGCTGGGGAACACAGATAAAGATTAACTCCAATAATTTACCATCTTTTTTTGTATTTATACATTTGTTTTGTTAAAACATAACCATTAAAAAGGTCATAGCACGGTTGACTGAGCACGGTGACGTCATAACCCCACTGCTTAGATAGGCCCCGCGCCTAGATCTTACAATGGGCCCCGCACTTGCCAAGGCCGGTGCTGTCTAAAGCTGCTTTCGTTCACATGAGGCTAGCACAATTGTGTACGGAAAATGGTGTTTCGATTTGCATGTGCAGTGCTGTGGAAGTTGCAGGGTTAGCAGAGAATTTTCGCTATAGCAGTACACGTGTGTGATTGCATCTACCGTGGCGTTTAGGAGTCTCTAGTTCATATTTAGTGATATTCACAAGCCTATGTTAGGTTTGATAGGATTAATCATAGCTACTTAATCTTCAAAACAATCAAAAATCACCATGCAAGATAGACATTTATGTTGGCCCTCTTACTTTTTCCACTGGCCCCGCAGTGCTCCTCCCCACTTTTTTCATTCTAGAATCGCCACTGCCCTCGCAGGGCCGGATTAACCATTGGGCAAACCGGGCAAATGCCCGGTGCCTTGCGCTTGAATGTCAAAACACTCCTTTACTGTTTTTTATGGGAATGGTTTATTGTTTCATATGACTCAGCCAACAAGCAGAAGCAGCATAAAAGCCATCGCATGAAGTAAACCAGCCATTAGCGAACATTAAAGCAGATGAAAACACAGTGGCACAATAGCTGATCAGTGTAAACAAAGAGAGTGCTGTGTCACATAGGATTGGTGAAGGACCGTGGCGGTCATCTCAACCGCCGGTCCGCAGACCGGTACCGGTCCGCGTAGATTTTTTGCCGGTCCACAAAACAACCTAGATTTTCCGTCAAATGTTTTCGTAGATTTCCCGTCAAGTGACTGAAAAGAGTTAGCGTTCATGTTAATTCGGAAAAACTACTTGTCAACGACATGTGACTTGCAGTTGAGTAGACTGGATAGTTTAGCTTCGTATGCACTCGGTTTTCGTACAATTTTCGGAATGTCACGAATGACCTGTGCCAATCTCCGATTGCTTGCAACATGGGCCACGCGGCTGCTTTCGTAGTGATGATGCACCGTTGGTGAGTCAATTTCACCCGCTCATCAGCGCCGAGCACGAGTCTGGACAGGCCGCAAGTACCGTCAGATCTTAGGTGTGGCCCGACGGGGAATCGAACCCAGCCTACCAACTTTGTTGGTAAATCCACACTAATCCTTGAAGTCCAGACTGATCAAAATACAGTGTGAAAGTCTGGGTTTGTAGCATGAACACAGTGCCGGATTAACAATAGTAGCAATTGCTACGGGCCCCGCGCTTTTGGGGGCCCCGCAGTCTTTTATAATAAATTTTGTTTATTACATTATATGTAAGATTTTTTCAGTCTAAGAAGTCAGTATTTTGCTAAATTTGCCGTAAGTAGTAAGAGAAGGTTTTTATTTGAACGCTGTCTGTGTCGTTCAGAAGTTCTTGTTTGATTCTTTTTATACAGTTACGTAAAAAAGGCATAAGATTGCGATCAGCAGTGATGCCATTTTAGCTGATATGCTGCTGAATTTAGCAGGATTTTCTCACTGTTAGCTGTAAAATTTTGAATGTAGCAGTTAGCTGGTTTTCTAGCAGGGTTTTACCAACCGTTTGCAGGTTTAACGGGTAAAAAATTCCTGACCAAAAACCTGTTTCAACAGTTTTTCAAGATGAAAAGTTTTGCACCTTCTAACTCAAAAATATACTTCTCTTCTTTATGATGTTTTTAAATGGGTCACAGTAACATCAGGACAAAGCACAACCAGCTGCCTGCAAATATTTGGAATTTTTATTGTGATGCAAAGAAGCTGCTTCAAGCAGATAATTGTATCATAGTAACCAGTGGCGGATCTAGATCAGGCGTTTGGGGGGGGCAGTCATTTTTGGGGGGCGCCAAAATGTCTCGACTTGCTTAAGTGCCAAAGGTTGTCTGTGACAATCGTTTTGTGTCGCACATTAGAGGTTACTTTTTGTATGCCAAAATGACAATTTTTGTTGGTCGAACTATGCGATTTTTCAGGGAATAACCACAGATTGAAAGTGCTTTATATCATTAATTCAGAAAACGTTTGAAACGGGTCCCAATCAGTGGGCCACATTTTTCACAAGCTACACAGATCTCGTATATCTAAAAAATGTATTTGAAAGGTATAAAAGCGTGCTACGCGCAAGCGTTTGCACTGGCGTAACAAGAGGGGGCAAGGTGGGACATCTACCCCCGGGCGCAGCGTTTTGGGGTCGCCAAATTGAGGTCAGCATGTTAAGTAATAATTACGAAATATCAATGTCAATGGATGCAATTAATTACGATTAAAGAAAATGTCGAATGCCAGCGACTGCTACTCACTTGCGAAATCTCATCAAGATCGCAATGGTTCCCAAAGCGAATATTTATGAACCCTGGTGACGTTTCGAGGTGGAGCTACTGTCTCCAGCAATCAGCGCCGGCGCATGGTTTGACAGACGATGGCGTCACAATGTTTTCAAGTTCCCAGGGTTGCGAACTTTCCAACTTCGCTTTCATTCTATAATTGCGTCACAATGGACGGGAATCTAGCAACCGTACAGAGTACATGCAGTATGCTGCTGCGCATGTTGCTAGAGCAGCGATGAAACGTACAGTATGTTGTTACGACAGTAGATCTGATGTTTAGGAAAATTTTTGAGATTTGATGGTTTGACAAAAGTCATTTTGAAATGGATGTGATGTGGTTCTGAAGGTAGTTGTGATGATTTTTTTGTGGGATATTGAAAACGTGCCGACTGCTGTCTACATTTGCAAAATTCTAATTGGAACTGTGCAACAGCGTTGAGTATACTGGTTATAATTGTGAACTTTTCAGTTACTACTACATGCGTTTATATTAATTCGACCTATAAATGGAGAATCTCCATGGACATGACACAAATTTAGGTCACAAAATTGCTAACCTAGAACGTCTCACGGAGCGTCAGTGGCCATAGATGTTTCCTCTGTGTTAAAACATTGACACATTTTATTAGCCTATATCAGTTTTTTGACGATATAATTGACAAATTTTCAGTAGAAAATGCAAAAAAGCTTTTAATTTCATGTTAGATAATTATAAGCAAAGGATTATATCGCAGTCTCGCTGTCTTTTCTTTATTTTCGGTTAACTTTTCAGCGTATTATATCCAAAGAAATGCTTTAGGATTTTGCACTTTTATATTTGTCTAGTAGCTTTGTACAGAATCGTTTGCCTTCAGTTTTTCATATACATTTTTCTGTCTGTCCCTCAGTCAGTTCTATATCACGTTATAAAAATCAATGCTCTGGGAATGCTCCAGAAGTCTAGAACCCCTACAGCAGGGGGGTCAATCTTTTGCACACTGTACGACAATTTTTTCAAACCCGAGTAGCCTACCAATGCGTCATACCATCGGCTATCTTGTAACGATGTTATTTCACATCGTTAGTGGTTTTCCAGGTAATGATGTTAAATGCAATCAGAATATCTGGTAAATCAGCAAATAAACTTCACATTTACTTACTCTTTAATGAGTTTCGTTCTGAGCTGGCTTCGATTTCTCCAGTTATTTCATGTAATGGAGGTAAATTGTTTACTGAGAGCACTGGGCAGGAGATAATTTTTCAAATTTGAGTAGGCATGGCGCGACTTCGCTTTGCTTTTGATCAATTTCATGGACAAAAATGCTTTTTCGCAAGTGAACGTTATTTCAAAACGAAATATAACTCGAGCAAATTTTTGTAGTTCTGGGAAATTTTGACGTGGAAAGGATCGCCAGAAATGAATCACATCAGAAACACCAGAGACTGGACTGAAGGAAAGTCCTTCAAATTACGTTTTAAATATTGAATTTGTTTTGAAGTGAATGATTTCCCCCTTGTGTGTTATTGGCATTTTCATATTATGTTGTTCACTGAGTAAGAATGGGGTTACAAATGCAAAGATTCAGTCTTCTTCTTCAGCAACGTCAAAAAAGTCTTGCAATAACTTAATCTTTTCAGTGTAATTTCTCAATTGCAAATATCAACAGCACCTTCAATCTGCTACTTTATATATGGAAAAAAATCCTCATTTTCTAACTGCGAGATGAACCGTTTTAACTTCATCTTGAATGCATTGATAAGATTTATTAAGTTAGGAAACAATTTATTCTTCCTCTGCAGTTTGATATCCAGATGATTTGAGTTGGTCATTAACATTAACTAAAAATTCCAGATCAAATAGCCAGTGGTTATCACAAAAAAGAGCTCTTTCCTCAGATGGTTCGTTTTATTCTTCCGGAACATCATGACCAGCTTGCTTCAAGATGCTAACAGACAACTCACAAGTGATTTGTACGAAACAAGAACCCGATAAAATATTGAGGTTTGCTACCTTCCTTTATTACGATCACGATCATCTAATGCACAAAACTTGGCGCATGCGCCATAGGTTGGCCATCCTGCCCTATAGCTGTCACCAGCGGTGATTGTGACAAGACCTGACGAGAGAAATAGGAACAAGCTAGTACGCTGCATTTGGGATCTCAAACAGGCTCCGACAAATCGTGCTTTAAAAAACAACGGTGCAACTTTGGTCACTTATATGTTGTGTTTGTCAGACGATTTTGTCCCATTAAAATTCTGTCATTAAGATTCTTGAGGATTTTTGCAGATGAAAGCTTTTTGCCAAGTTTTTGCTTTTTCTTTCACTAATTGCTAAAATTCGAATGTATTACTGCAGTTGAGAATGTCGCAATACAACAGTTTGAGTGTTGAATCGTGACCGAAAATTCAAAGTGGGGATAGCATCACGCGAAACGATTAGATTCTTAACTCTACGACAGTTAATGGTTTCCAAGATTCAAAGGTCTTGACGTCAAATGCGTGACTTCACAGTCATATGCAATTTTCAGGCGGGTATAGAAACAACTAAATGCCGGGCCCGATTCAGCTTTCGACGCCGCTTAACTCCCAACTCACTTTTCGCATCTAAGCTGCCACGAAAGGTATGGGGGGAGGCGCCAAAACTGACTTTGCCCCCGGGCGTGGGAAGCCTAGGTGCGCCACTGAGCGTTTGCCGCTGTTTTGTCTATCCCTTGCGAAATCATTGAAGAACAGTGTCTGAAACGCATTCCCGACCTGGCAAGAAGCAGAACGGCTCTTATACTTGGATGTGACAACTCACGTCCCACGATAGGACTCAAACGAAAAGCTAAATGACGATCAGGTTTCCAAGCGAAGCTTGTGCATTTACATGTACACGAAAGACTTATTTGTTGCTGAAGAGGCAATTCAAAAACAACACGTGAATGAAATGCATTTGCCAGGACACTACTTCCATTTTAGGTAGCTTGCTGGCTATCGTAAAAAATGATCTCATAATCGCATGATAGATTTACCCTGGGCCTTAAAGCAAGTTGCCCTAAATTGCATTTAACGCCACCAGGTAGTAAAGGTAGATTTTCAATCAAGTCTTTGTATACCGTTTCACACTTTTCGACATTGGATTGCTGATGTTAAGAAAAAAACATCAATCCCACTAGACCAGGTTATTAAAAAAAGTTTTGACTTTTTTCAACAGAAGTGGAAGCAAGCGGGCTGAGCCCCCCAAATTCACAATCAATACCTCCAAAGTCAAGCTCTTATCTCCCCATGAAGTCATTTTTCAATTCATTGTATACCATTACGAAGGCCTCGAAGAAGCTCAAAGCCATCCGTAATGCTGTTGATCTGGCGATGGATCTGCTTCTACCCAGCCAGGCCACAAAACACAGGAGAATCAGCCTATCACCAATTGAAAACCACGAACCTTCGCCAACACCACGGTCACCAGTAAAATATTTAAAGATTTCACCAGAAGATTGCTTTTTTGCTCAAATTTATATGACGCAAGCGGAATGATCTAAAACCACTAAGCTAAGGATTTTTCTGTCGGTTGCAGATTTCGCTAGCCATGCCAAATTTGTCGTTTCATGGCCAGCGTGAGTTGCCTACGGGTTTGCAATTGCAACAAAAGGTTCAAAACCACACAGCCACCAGTAACTGTTGGCTGACGCGTAGCCAGGTGGGGGCAAATGGTGCGGTCATTCCCCCAATTTTGAACTGCAAATATTCAAGTGTTGAGCAAAAATTGTTATGACCACGTAAAACCAATTATTCAATCCACTAAGCTGAAGATGGCTGGTATTTCGGCGAAGTGTCTGCGTTGGAGCTATAGGGGTACGAAGTGAGGGGGAGATTTGGACAAGATTTAAAAAATTCAGGAAAAACTTCCCGATATGTTTGGGCAAGTTTCTTAAGCAGAACCATCGCCCTGCAATACTTTCCTATTTGTTTTCCTCAAAGCGGAGCAAAAATTCGGATGAATTGAAAAATTTCCCCCCTAAAGCCCAAGTTGCCGTATGCCTCTGGCAGTGGCGTACGCAGAAAATTTTCATGGGGTAGTTCATTCAGTAACATATGGTGGTCATTTGTATTTGGTGTGCGCTGTTTGTGACGTCACAATTTGACGTCATATTCATGTTTCCAAACCAAGGTTTGGCGAAGTTTGTTGATATAATTTGCATATTCTTCTACACTCACTCTTAATTTATGTGTCATTGCACTGAATATAAACTATCAGCGGTCCGGGTTAGGATATCGGAGGAAAATACACTTAACGCTACGGCACAGCAGTTCACAACTGCAAAAATATCAGGCTGCGCGTTAAAACAGGGGAGCAAAACACACTCATCATTGCGTCAGAGCAATTTACAACTGCAAAATGAGCTGTGCTCAATAGCGTACGGAGGGGGAGGGCCACTGTGCCATGGCCCTCCCCTCAGACCCTAAAAATAAAAAAATGTATAACCAGTATTCGGCAGTGGCGTAACTAAGGGGGGGCAAGGGGTGACATCTGCGCCCGCGCGCAGCATTTTGGGGGCGCCAAATTGAGGTCGGAATGTTACGCAATAATTACGAGATTTCAAATGTCAGCGGATGCTATAGATTACGATTTACAAAATGTTGAATGCCAGCGACTGCTACCAGTGATGGAGGAAACTTTTTATAGAAGTGGGGTGGGCCTAGCGCCTGGTGTGAAGGGAACCAATTTAAAGTGGGGGGCAGGGTCTGGTAATGAAAATTTTTTAACAGAATTATCTCAAATTCTTGAATTTTTACACATTTGCTTGTCAGAAGTGGATGGGCCTGTGCCTACCCGGCCCCCGGGTTCCTCCATCTATGACTTCTACCCAGTTGCGAAATCTCGTCAAGATCATCATGGTTCGCAAAGCGAGTAGTTACGAACCTTAGTGACGTTTGAAGGCGGAACCTCTGTCTCCACAGTCAGCGCCCGCATGCATTTTTTGTTACGGCTGCGTCACAATGCTTTCAGTTAGCCAGGGTTGTATTGTGACGAGGTGTCACAATATGAATGAATTTATTGGAGTATTGTTAAACGTTTTATTCCTAAAAAGTATTGCAATTATGCAAACCAATCTATG
>Ga0210059_1009622_pt1 | contig 15060 bp, 6 predicted proteins | sample Ectturendosymbi2_FD_188042 | JGI IMG/M metagenome (GOLD analysis project Ga0210059, IMG submission 188042) | Ecteinascidia turbinata endosymbiont from Florida, USA - Sample 2 (SPAdes) (version 2) | ecosystem: Host-associated > Tunicates > Ascidians > Unclassified | place: Key West, Florida...
CATCCCCCATGTGTCCGCGCCTGCTTGCAGATTGTCTGACTGAGGATGCGTAGTGTTTGATGAAATCGACTTCCTATTTAAAATATTTTGTCGATGGATTCAAACCCTTCACCTTCTTGGAGACTAGTTACTTGTGCGTGGATTGTTACGACTGTCATCAGCACATTCAAAAAAATCAAATAGAAGTTTTTCAAATTCGTAAAAGCGGGTAATGCCTCACCCAAAAACAGTAACTTAACTCCTCCCAATAATGTTTGAGCTATCCTTTCTCTTGCATAGCGCATGGGAGCCTGTTTGATTTTCGTTTAGCATAAGAAAAAAATGACCTGAAGTTTTTGCAGATAACTCGGCATTATTCGTAGGCGCGTTTGCGGCGGTTGAACAGATGATGTGTTCCGCTCAGTATATTTGGTAACCAAGCAGATGTGTCGTTTGCGATAGCAGGTAGGTCAAATCGTTTGTTTATCGTGTTAGTTAGACAAAAAGCACAACTGTTTTCACTCAGTTCCAGTTTTGCGAAGATTGTAAGAAAATTAAAAACTGAATCAATCTTGATCATTTTGAAAACTGTTAGATCAATGACTGGCGCAAACAGTTGTCAAGAAACTAGACGTGAACCTAATCAGCGTCTAAAATCAGTATAAATGCCTGCAACATATGTAAGTTTAACGCAAACTCTGGTGATGTTGCAGTCAGTGGTGTGTTTAAGGGGAGGCGAACGAGGCACTTGCCTCGGCCCCTTTCGACATGATTCGCGCGTAAATTCCTCATTTTTTGGTGGAAGACGTATTATCCTCTCATACAATATACTCCGAAGCAGATCAAAAGTAAGTAGCCCACCCTGCTTTCAAAGGCCCCCCAACAACAACAGTGTGTAAGTACTCATTTTTCAACGGGCCCCCATGTAAGTGCCGTGCTTTCAAAGGGAGCCCCAACCATAACTGTAATGTGGAAGTACTCTGTTTTTAACAAAGAGGACCTCAACAGCAACTGTAAAACTAGTGAAGTGGGGGCGATGACAGCTTGCTACAGATTAACTGTTATGTGTCGCTAGCTTTGTCTTCCCAACTTTCAATGTTTTTAAAGTTGTGCATCATGAACACCCTTTTGCATTTTCTGATATGTCATTCACACCGTATGGTCTCAGGAACGTATCCTTTGGTGGCCGCATATCTTCCTGAGGCTTGATCAAAAAGTCTTATCACTGTTGACTGAGCATGATGATGTTATCAAAGAAAGCTCTTTTCAGGGCCCCTTTTCAACCATGCCTCAGGAACCCCAACCCTGAGTCCATCACTGGTTGCAGTACCAAAAATTGTATTTGCATGCTGCTAAAGAATAGCGGAGACATTTGTTTGATATTGCATTTGCACTACCGGACGCAGTCAGCCATGGGCGTCCGCAGGGGGTGGGGCAAAATGGGCATTTGCACCCGCTGGAAATAAGAAGCAAAATTTTCTAGAAAATGTGAAATTAGCAGTTTAATTCTGATTAGTTGCGTTAATTCTTGCAATGATACTTTTTTTGCCGATATGGCACTCACACTGCACAAGACTCAGGTTCCCTGTTCTGGTAACATGCAGTTCACTTAATTCCGCTTCTTTGCCTGCAGAGGCAGGTTGCGAAACTCGGGAACGAATTGTTTTACTATTGGCCTTTGTTGCGTAGCAATAACATGGCAACAAATCTTCGAAGATGCACTTGAAATTAATGTGGTAGGCGTTTTGCCGCATGTAACTATTGAACGCCAAGGAGGACAATTACGCAGGTAATGCAGCGAGCGAGACAGTAATCAGTGACCGCTCACAGTGGCAAGCCACGTAGATTTATAGCAATGGTGGGCGACGTGTGGCTCGCCGACATATTTTGTGTGGCTCTTCTAGATGAATAGCAATATCTCAAATTGCCTCTTATTTAACGTTTGTTTTGTTCATCAATGTGTTTACACAAGTTCGTGAAATTAGTCACCAGCGAGTCTAACAACGACAGTGAATCTAAATCGCAAGTTAGGCTACTTAAAAGTTCCCAAAAGAAAACAAATTATTCAGAGACATTCGAGATGTCAAAAACATTCTGTAATTTTGCCAATGTCAGAATGTTTTTCACGAAGAGGCATTTGCCGACCAGAAAGTGGAAGAACACTAAAATAAATTGTAAAACTATTGGAGGGGTTCCACGCCAGATTTGACCATTTCCAAGAGTTGAAACTATGCTTTGCATTGCTTGTAAATCAGGGACGGATCCAGCCACTAACGTTAGGGTGAGCGATTTCAACAATAGTTTGTAGTCAAGTCTCATTACGGGTTCACTAGGCTACTGTAAATATTCTTTACAACCTTGCTCTCACAATACAATGGGCGGCAAAATGACCTTATATCGCGATTGTTGTTTTCCGAATCGTTCAGAATCATGGTGAACAAAGTTACTTTCGCAGGTTGTAGGGGGGGCTATCGCCCCAACCCCAACCCCCTGGATCCGCCCCTGTAATTCCATTCAATGTTGATGAAGTGGGTGATGGCTCTCCAGCTTACCAAATGTTTGACACAAACGTGACTGCTGTAGAAATTAAACTGACCGAAATTCAAGAAAATCTGGCTTTAAAGATTTTTATTCAATGCCACTCTACACTTCATTTCTGGCAACAGGTAAATACCAAAAGTTTAAAAGACCAGTGTACGACTCATTTCTGTGTATAGCACAACATATTGCTGTGAATTTTTTTTCTCTGTAATGAAGTTCGTAAAATCAAACCATCGTGCAACCCTGAAAAATGAACACTTGGGAAAATTAATTCGCACAGCTGTCCAGATTTTTGGGAACTACAAAATCAAACAAAAAGTTTATAGTGGTAATTAATATACATCATTTAATGTAAAACTTGCATTCAAACTGTTTTTGCTGCTCGCTGGTGTTTTTGGTTTCTTGCAAATGACTTCTATTGAACAAGTTTGCCCACCCTTGGTTTATACTATGTGTAAAGGAGCATGAGTGAAAAAGAAGCATTGCTGCCAATAAAGCGCATTTTGTTGCAACCAATGCTCCCTCTGAAGGTGCGCAAATGTGCAGTACCATCAGACCATTTGCCCAAAATCTCATCTCGCGCAATTTTCAACATTCCAAAACATTTGAAAAGCATGAAAACAAGAAGCTATTTGAATGAAATGGTGCTTTGTTCGTATTTTCATGCGATTTTGCACTTATTCTAAAAATTCACACAGTTTGCAATTCGTTTAGAACTCTGCTAACTCAGTCTTAAAATATCCATGCTCACTAAAGCAAACATTTGCTCAGTGCATAAGCATCGGAAGGGGGGTAAAGGCCCCCCTGGATTTTGAAATTGGTTTATTTAAAATAAATGGTTTATTTATTAAAATTATTTAAAAAGGTTTATTTATTTAAAAAGGTTGTTTTCTTAATTTCGAGTGGGAAAAATCAAATTTCACCACTTTTGGCCCCCCCTGGAAAAAATCCTTCCGACGCCCATGGCTCAGTGCAAAGCTTTCTTGCAGGGAAAACACTGTGTGCAACAGTGGGCATTTTCTTTGTGTACGTCCATTTGCGTTGCATTCCCAACAATCTGAAAAAGATAAACAAAATGTCCACTTTGCCCCCCTGAAAAAATTCTGCGGACGCCCATGCAGTCAGCCTCACTACCAGTCTAGTTTTTTCTTAAAATTTACGCCAAAGGACGCGGATAAAAACTATGTATTTCATAAAAACGCAGCAACGAAGATAATTGTTTAGGGTGAAAACAGGGCTATCTTAACTGAAGAGCTTCTACGTGAAATTTACGTGCTTTATGAAGGGCGCAATAGTGCATCTCACTGAACACTGCAATATCTGCAAGCGAACATTATCCACATCGCAACGACGTCGTCGGGAAAAACACTCACGCTGACATGTACAGCGTGCCGAACGTTGTCGCCGCGGCACTCAACAATGTCAGCACAGACTTGGTTTTTCATCGACGTGCGAAACGCCCTGACCGCGTTTCTGTGCAGGACTTGAATCGGGAAGCCTTTGAAAGTGCTGCCGTCCGGAACGGCCCTCCTGACGATGTCCTGAAAATCTTCGTTGCCTACGTTCGCCACTCCACAAAGCCGCTCGAGTTCGTACGACGCCAGCGACGTTGTCAGCAAATCGCTGAGGTGTTGGTCCCAGGTCGTGGAAAGTTCGAGGTCTTCACGATACCTAATTATCAGCGACTGCAGTTCTTTCTCTACAGTGTGACTGATTAAAATCGGATCGAGGGTGGGCGCGGCAAGAGGCGGGAACTGTCGGCACGAATTCAGCTGATCTATTTTGCATACGGATTTTATTGCGTCACTGTTCATCTGTTTCCATATCGACCGGCTTTCCAGGTCAAACCTCGTCGTTTCTACGTTGCTCAGCTCTTGAGAATTTGCGTAGAAACTTTCGTGGTTGTATATGCAGTCAACCGCTTTGAAAGGATGCTTCGTAATAGGTTGACTAACAATAGGCGGGTCGTACGGATCCACAAGTTGGTGTGGGTACCGAATTCCAGTGATTGGATCCCAAAATTTAACCGTCCCATCGCAATACCTCGTCATCACCCAACTGTATCTCGCTCCGCCGGACCTGGTACCCAGGCACACGAAGGCCTGCAGCCCAAAACCAAGTAGCAAGCTGCACAAAAGATTGCTATGGTCTTCATGGTCGCCCTTTTTCGCACACAGAAAGGCGAGCAGCGACTGCCACTGCTCAAGCTTCGTGCCGCTGCCTATTGCGGACGCGGTTTCGTACGAGAGCAAACTGACATACCTCGCCGCCATGCGAGGGGTGGTGAGCAAACGTTTCGCCAGGAGTGGTTGGACGTAGCTGCAGACCGGACGATTGACGCCGTTTTCGTCTTGGGCAAATATCTTCACGCAGCGACGTGAGTGAACATCTCTGATTTCGAGGTACTCCTTCCACCACTGCTTGCCGTAAACGAGGAACAGGCGGTCGCGTTCTGCACGTCTTTGTTTTTCCAAGTGCGTTTGTGCTTCCACAACCTCGCTAGTCAGAGAGAACAGCTTGTGAGACGGAATTAGTTCAAGTCGAATGTCAATTATTCCGGCAGGCACTTTGCATTCCGTGCCAACACCCATTAATTCGATCGAGCTGGCAACATAGGAGTTGCAAGCTGTCAGCACATTCCGCCATTCAATGGAATGTGAGGACACTAACGTGACTGTGCCGTCTGCGTCGTGCTTTGTCAAAACTACCTCGATGGGGTCAGATATAGAAAGAAGTTTTTGCGTGTCTGCCATACTAGCACCTTCACCTGAAGATTGTCTGTGAAGCTCAAGCAGAAATCCTTCACAAAAATCTGGTTCACATGCTACTGGGACCAGCTTTGACCGAAATCTTTGAGACCGAAAGTGCACATTTAACTGAAATGTAGAACAAATTTCAGAAACATGTTCGGAGTATGCAGGTGCATTTAGATGCTCTAGAAAAGCTTTACCTCCGAGAACTTGGAAGTATAAATACCGACGAGTAGGGTCTACTGCTGCTTTTTCTGTGAGTTTTGCTTTGATGATTTCTTCATCAACTTCCTTGTGAGTGGCAGGTTTATTCTGATCATTATATATTGGAGTTTCGAACTTCAATTTGCCCAGTATGCTTTGCACGATTCCTTTCCTTTTCAGATCATCCAAAATTTCCTGCTCAGTAACTGGTTGGCTTTCACTTCTTTCTGGAGCAGACATAGCACTGGATAGAGCATTTTTTATGTGGTCTCTAATGTTTGCTTGGTTCAACTGATTGTGAATGATTTGATTCAGTTCTGCAAGTTTTGTGGGTGGTAGAGTCATTTTCAATGACAGTGCCTTTGCATCCAAAATTCAAACAAAAATTCCATTACACTAATCGCCACCTAAAAGGATGTACAGACTTAAAAATATACAACATCAGTTTACAGCATTTTTGTACATTGGCATGATTAAAACCCTCATTAAACTCAAAACTACAGGAATGGATAGATGAAAACAACATTTTCAAGATCATTGAAAGTAGTTTACTAAGTTGCACCTGAAAACGTTAATCCTTTATTTGGGGGATACCACAAACAAAACACAACCAGTGCCCTCCTACATAAATCGACACATAATGTTTACCTCTACAAAATAGTGATGCAGTTGAAATAAAGCACCATGCACAAGAAAAGTTAAGAGGTGTGAAAGTAATAAACTAAACAAAAATTGCAAAAAGTGTAACAACACAAATTACTAATTTTATACAAAATACTAAGCTACCAAAACTGTTGAACTAATCAGTGCTGGTTTGTTGTTATTTCTTGGCAGTAGTAAGCATATTAGGAAACATTGATTAAAACTGTATCCCACAACTATTTACGCACATATATAAACTGAGAACAATACAACCTCACCACTTAATTTACCAAGTCCAATAAATTTTATAACTCAGGCAGTCCTGTTTTATATCAGTTTTTCATCTATTTTCATCAGCCCATAAACAAAACTACTTTTTTCTCATGATATCTTGTTAAAAGATTATGTAAAATGACAATGGCATCCAGTGGCGCATCTAGCCTGGAAAATAGGGGTCTGTCGCAGAAGGACAGCTTTTGGGTTGCACTTTTTAGCACAAAACTAAATTTATCTTAAGACTAGAAACCAACTGATGAGTTTTGCAATTTTGCCAAAGTTCAGAAACATAAGTTGCTAATTCATCTCTGATTAATTAACGCAAATTCTCTGTACTCTTCCTTAGGATGTGCAGCCCTCTGACTGCATCATGTAGTGCGCAATATTCATACCACTCCGCACTTGTCCCCATAAACCGCTCTATGACGTAACATTCACTCAGGTTTTTGCGTGCGCGGTAAGCAGATGATTACCTGCAAACAAATCAGGGCAACTAACTATTAGGTCATTCCATATCAAATTTAAGGAAAAAATGGAAATTTGTAACCCTATGTTTCAGAATTTCCTTGTTTTCGTATATTTTATTGCTGTTTGAAAATGATGACCAAAGAAAGAATTTTTTCAGTATCTCATATGATTCTTGAGTTATGGCCTGTTGAAATTTTCACCACTAGGTGGAGATTTACCATGTGAGCACTCTTTTTTTGCTCATAGGCCAATGCAAATTTGCTTGCATCTTCATAAGTGCTCTACATAGACGTACAAAAATTGGTTTCTGGGTGTTTCAAAGGTCAAGGAATCCAAATCTGCAGTCAAAATAGCAGAAAAACAACATTTTCATGCTTTTTTCATGGAGATAATAGAGGTTGAAAATTTTGTAACAAAATTTTTAAGTTCCGAACTTTGACCTCAAATTGTGAGCTGTTGACGCAATATTTCAAAATTTTTTTTTTGAATTTTGTAGCACTATGCTTGTATTTTCTGTTGATATAGGTCTGATAATTATGTTTTTCAAGGTTTTTGAAAAAATTGAGATTGAAGTTTTGTACATTTTGCACAAAAAACAGCATTTTGCTAAAAACGTACATTTCAACAATATCTCAAATGTTCACCATAGTGAAACTATCGAACATTTTCTGACAAGTGAGGAGGATAAACAATTGCATACATAGATCCCACATTATTGTCTAACAAAAAACGCTGTAGCCTGTACCACAGTGGTATTTATATTAGCTGTTCCAATTCTTCCCGTTTTTCTCCTTTTCCATTTTGATCACACAAATTTTTGATCAAATTAAGTTTTATAAATGAAACAGTTTCAATGAATTTAAATGTGTGGTTGATTTCAATGAAATGTAACTGACAATACACTACTTCATCAGTGTTTCATTTGTCAAAGATAATTAATCAAATGGAATCAAGATTTCTAATTTAGAAAAAGCATATATAACCAAATCAATTACATCATTGAATGTATCATATTATTCATTAACAGCATTACACTTTCGCAAGCACCACACAATAAAAGAAAACAAAGCTTTTTAATAAGGAGATTTTTAACCAAACAAAAATTCCAAAATTTTGAAATAGTTCAAAATCTTAAACAAGACACAATAATTGTTTTTAATGATTTGTTTTTAAAGTGCCAATGTTTTTACAAAATCCTTCATAAAAACAAATATTAGATTTTAGGTAGTACATCTATGATAAATAGGCATAGACTGGCTTAGACCCATACTTTTGCAAATTAAATTTGAAGACCAAGAAAGATTACTTTGCTAATGAATGTACCGTATTTATTCGAGTAAAATGCGCAAAATTTTGTACAGAATTTTAATAAAAAATTAAGGGTGTGCATAATACACAAGTTTTTTCATCAGCATGCTTTATTTTTAGAAAATGAAGAAAATGATGTTGCTGCCGACTGGGATACTGATATAAACGTAACTCAAGAAGAGTTCGAACAACTGTTTGGTGAATCTGATGATGAATCCGGTTTTAAATTGTAAATTTCATTTGGGAATTGTGCTTATACTGGCAGTTTGCTTTACCAGTGTACTGTATGTTATCAATAAATGTTTTGTAACAGCCACATGTCTTCAACAGCAGTTTTTACTTTCTATCTTTAGTCAGAGCTAAGAAAAAAGGAAAAAAATTTATACCAATTTTCATTCAAAAATTAAGGGTGCGCGTTATATACGAGTGCGTGTTATATTCGAATAAATACAGTAGGTTTCATTTATAAACTTCACCAGCTGAAAAGATATTATTTAATATTTTACAATTATGTGTGCAGTTCATCAAAAACCTTAACATTTTAAAAATTTGGCTAGGCAGCTGACTACGGCTATGCAATGTGGAACGTCAACTGCTAAGCAGCTGACTACAGCTACGCAAACTGAGCTGTTATGTTGCCAACCATAGTCACATAATTCAGGGCATAATTAAGCATTACTTGTGGTCAGGGCTTTGCTGCCCTTAAACCTGGTTAATGAAGAAATGGAACATTTTCCATTAAAAAGCAGTGCAGTAAATTCAACTCAACTGAACAAACACACTAGTTCAAACGATCCAAAAAGGCAGTGTCTAAATGACTGTATCTGGTTTTCATTTTTTGCCGGATTTTCATTTTTTTAAAAGCATTTATCACATGACACGGTTCGAACAAAATGCTGAGTTCCTCACACTAGCGACACCAGGAACATAGTTGAGGGGAAGTATCTACAGTATGTCTGCTATGCCAATGGTCGTCGGCTCAGATCACACCAATGCTGATTTCACTTTGGTAGTAGAGGTTACACTTTTGATGGGACTGGTTTAACATATGTGTTTACATTTGTGGTTGATTTTAGGTTTTGGGCTTACGTCTACAGCATATTTTAGGGTTTAGTATGTTACTAGCAAACATAGTGCAGTCTAGTGCAAATTCGTTGTGCATTAGTGTCACATGACAGGTGGCAGACGAATAATTTTTAAAAATGAAAAAAAATGAAAGTCTGCCAGCAGACCTATAGCTGTTTTTTGGCAGTGTCTAGGTAGCCGGCAACGGCTACATAAGGCCAAGTGCTGGGTAGCTGTCAACATAAAAATCAAAACCCTAGCATAATGTACAGGAGAGATCACCTGCCTGCAGTTAATACACAGACAAAAGTTCGCAAAAAGTAAAACTAAAATCTACTGCTGCTGGCTCCAACTACAGCTACGCAAGCTGAGCTGTGCAGTTATGATGCTAATGATTTATAGTCACGTGACTAAGGACATAGTTGTACATTAGTTTCACTTAAGACTTGGAATTTCGTAGTTTCAATGCATTGAAAGTTGGTTGACACAGAAATGTACAATTTTTTCAAAGCAATAAAATCAACTGAAATGCAACAAATGCAATAATTGGCGAGTCTATCATTAGCATAATTCAATCGACCAAAGAACACTGAATAGGCTAACCTATGCAAGGAACTGTAAACCTGTATTTACCCTATTATGCAAGTATTTACACTAACCTTAAACCTAAAACTCTAAACCAGTGCTTCCCAACCGGTGGGCCGCGAAATGTTCCGAGATAACGCAATAATTGCGCCTGGTCATGAGTTCTGAAACAGATTTTTGTGAAGTGGGCCCAAAATCAAAGTCTCGGCGAAAAGTGGGCCGCGGCATCAAAAAGGTTGAGAAACACTGCTCTAAACCTAGAACCCCAAACCCGCAAACCCTAAAATGTAAGCCTGAAACTAAAGCAAAAATCCTAGCTAAAACTAAAGCTTGAACACTAAAAGTGAAAATGCCCGTTTAGGGTCAGTCCACCAGTATGCAGATGTAAACACCAAAATTTCACTGAATTAGCTATTTCTCAATAAATATGTTGAATAACGTTTTCTAATTCTAACAAAACTTTGCAAAAACCATTGTCTATCATATGAATCATTCACTATCCGAGTTTATTTGACATAACCCCAGTTACACGCCCCCAATCAAACCTACGTTTCAGCTCAATACGCAGATGAGTGTGCCAGTAAGCAGATGGTGCAAATGACCTAAAAACCATGAAAAAATTGATAATTTTCATTGATAACAGGAGTAAAATGTCAAAATTTTTTGTTTCCAGCTTTTTCAAAGTAAAAATTATGATGATCACTGATCTAGTTCATTAAAATTTACAGCATGTTGGCTTATTAGTAGATAAGGTATGCCATTCACATAGATCTTTATGATGTCACATGAGCACCAAACCTTCGTCCGCTTTCTAGTGCCAAATGCGCACGAGGGCTGTCTCTCACAAAACTAAAAAAAAATGGGAAAAGGTACATTTGTAGAAGTTGGCATGCTTTAGGACATACTTGCAGGAGCAAGCATGTGAAAATCCGGAGCTCTAGGACCAAGTTTGAACAGTGTAGCGATGCTTGTGGGCAAATGAATTTCGTTTTTTCAGGTCAAATGCCATGAATGCATAGTTGGTGCAAGAAAAGCGCATGGTGAATAGTAAGATTTCATTGAATCTGTTTGAAATTTGGTAGAAGCGTCCAAGGAAGATTAAGGAATACATCTATTATTTTTAAATTTTTTTTTATTTTTTTTCCGTAAAAGGTGTTTGTTTAGTGAATTTCCGCATACTAGTGGTCTGACACTTCACTGAAGATGAGCAAAGAGTTGCTAGACGTAATCCTTTGTTTTTTTGCTGCATCGAATAATTGTGCATTACAGCCTCACAGCTTGTTACTGTAAATCCTACAAGCAATTAGGGTCGTTCCATCAGTATGTGAACACCAAAATTTCACTGAATTAGCTATTTCTTAATAATTCTAACTACACTTCACAAAAACCATCCTCTATCATACAAATCATTTACTATCCAATTTCATTTGACATAACCCCACTTACACGCCCCAATCAAACCCACGTTTTGGCTCAACATGTGGATTAGAGCGCCAGTAGGCGGATGGGACAAATGACATAAAAACCATGAAAAAACTGATGAATTTTGTTGATAACAGGACTGAAATGGCAAAATTATTTGTTTCCAGCTTTTTTTAAGTAAAGATTATGATAATCACTTATCTAATTCACTAAAATTTACAGCATGTTGGCTTATTAGTAGATACGGTACACCGTTCACATAGATCTACATGGCGTCACACGAGCACCAAACCTTTGTCTGCTTTCTAGCGCCAAACGCGCACGAGGACTGTTTCTCATAAATCGGAAAAAAGGGAGAAAGGAAAAGGCACATTCGTAGATGTTGGCAAGCTGTTAGAAGATAGTTGCAGGAGCAAGTACGTGAAAATCTGGAGCTCTAAGAGCAAGTTTGAGCACTGTAGGAGTGTTTGTGTGGGCAAGCAGAAATTTTGTTTTTTTAGGTCAAACACTATGAACGTATAGTTGGTGCAAGAAAAGCGCGTGGTGACCAGTCAGATTTTGTTGAATTTGCTTGAAATTTGGTAGAAGCGTCCAAGGAAGATTAAGGAATGCAACTATTATTAAATTTTTTTTCCTTTTTAATTTTTTCCATAAAAGATGTTTGTTTATCAAATTTCCGCACACTAGGCTGATCAGCATACTGGTGGTCTGACCCTAAACAAAAGAAAAAAAGATTACGCCTAGCAACTCCCATCATCACTGTAGAAGTAGATGCTAAAATCCTAAACTTTATGGTGCTCGGTAAGAAAAGTGTACTAAAAACATGACCTCCAAGACCACCACTCTGCCACTGTATGTTCACCCTACAATGATATAAAGAAAGTCTGGTGTTCCCTCCAGTAAGGTGCACAACTATGCAATTGTGTAGTACCACCAGACAATCTGCAGTGCTATCTCATTCTTGCGCACTTCCAACATTCTAAATTTCATGTGGTATGTATATATCGCATACCCCTTTTAATGTTGGGAACGCTTCACTGTATTTGGATCTGCATGGCTGCGCAGTTGCATGCGCTTCATGTACAACATAACAAAAATTTTCTCAGTGTATAATTTTCTAAGACGAACACTGCCTAGCAGTTGACCTTGCATAGCCATTGCCAGATACCTAGACAGTTCCTTTTTTTGTTGAGACATTTCGGTCATTTTTTTGCTGAGACGTTTTGGTCACTGAGTGAGACATTTCAATCGTTTGTCTCACAGTTGTATCAAAACTCACCGTAACAGTGTTCATTAGCCTGTATTTTCAAACATTCTGACCGAAAGGACTTAACTTTTACGGTCAATGACCGAACTCCTGCACCCCACCGTCAGTTACGCCACTGCTCACAACCTTGTGACTGAGAGGAACCCTACCCATCCATTCATTCATTGACTACAGTGAATATAGACCTATCACCAGAATAAATGGCTACATCATAATCATACGCATTTTGATTTTGAGACAGAGGTAAACTGGAGTTAATGAAACAATCACAACCACCTCTTTTACCACCTTAATTGAGTGATCTGGTCAGTGGAGATATACTCTACTACAGAATCATAGTAAATCTACAGCATGTATGGTGGCGAGTTTACTTCTGTCTCTCACCAGCCTCATTAGGAGAAGTGTGGGACCCATGAAACAAATTTTTTCAAACGGGCGTATAACCTAGATTATCCAGCGAAAGTTGCTGAACTTTTGTTCAGTTAAAGGTTTATGGACCAAAATTGTTCATTTCAAGTTTTATAAAAATCAATGAATGTTTTATATGTTTTGTTTTAGTTTGAACATTTTTAAATTTTATTCCGTGGGTCCCACCCCGGATTATTTCCAATGAAACTACAGGGCGATTGTACATTATAAGGTTTTCAAATTGTTAAAAAAAGTTTTAAATCATGAGGATTAAAAGCTATACTTCGTGTTAAGCTTCTTGTTTCTACTTTTCTGAGACCCCATGATGTTGCTTTCGAAATTCTCTCAGCTGATCCTGTACTGCTATTTGTTTCCACTCCCATTATTTTTTCATATTGTTAGCCTCAACTTCAGCACATTTTAATGCAAATAGACTAGCTTTCTTTTTGTTCAGTGAGTAGACTACATTAATTTTGTTAAGAATGGTCCTTTGAAGCACATTCCTCTTATCTGGTAACACAGACACTTGCACAAAATATACTTTATGTTAACTTTACCATAAAGCTACAACATTAAAAAGTTAAAATTAGTTATCCAAATTGCGACTACAGACTTCTTTGAAATCGTCTCCCCATTACTCTGTGTATAAACGTTTTTTTAGGTTTTTGACTGGCTGTAAAGACGTAGAGTGGCCATGTTTGCTACTTGTCTCAAGTTCAATGTATTGGAGTTTTTGACATCATAAAACACTTTATTTAGGTTGTTCGCAGTAAATAAACCTCTGTTGGACTTTCTTTTGTGCAATGAACTTTTGCAAAACCAAGGAATTACGAATTGAGGGACCAATGGAACACCTGTGTTCCATGGGTCCCATCAACACCCATTTTTGAAAAAGTGCACGATTTTACACTGTACTATCCTAAACCTAACATCCCCGTTTTCTCTGATATTTTTTAAACTCCCAACCTATCCTGGGAAACGTTTGGAACTTCCTACATTGAAATTATGATAGACAAAGATAAAGAAATCGCTAAATGACTGCAAAATATTTTACTTTGGAAACTTTGATGCCTCAAAAACGAAAAAAGTGCCTTAACTTTTTTCAGATCGACACGAATTTTTCCTGTCAACGGACAACACTGTTGTCCATAAATACAATATTCACAATCACATACCAAGAGAATATGGTCACCAGCTGGGGAGTAATTTAAATGTTTCTTCGGTTCCCTTGTTCCATGGGTCCCACACTTCCCCTACAAGCAAATTCTTCAAGACGGTATTTCAAGCGGGTTCTCTTAACGGTTGAATTCCGTTCTGAGCATAGAAATTTTAGCAAAAAAGCAGAACGGTTGCTGTTTAATTTTTTGTTTTATTTCTTCGTTTGGCTCAGATACCAGAGATGATCACTATGCGGTTTTCCGGTTGGATATCTGGAAAGATAGTGAGTTTGAAACCGGATACGGATATCCGAAACGCTTTTCTCGATATTTCGAGGATTCTGAGTCTTGGAAAAGTTGCACATTGCACAATCATTCATTTAGTATCTGCGGGAGTATCTTTTCAGCCTTCTGTGCCATGACGCCAAGTCTATCTGCGGTGTAACCTTAGTACCGCAGTGTAGTCCCATGCCCTACTGATTGAACATGCCAAGTTTATCAGCATGAGTCTGCTGCTGGTGTAGCAAGATAGGGCTCTTTCAGGATACATTGCTGTATAGCAGTTGTTTGCTACAAACCTGGACTAGGGTTAGCTAGAGGAGGCCTACTGTGATTTGTAGTCTAGACTAGCTAGAGCAGGCTAGCTGTTTTGATATGGTCTGTAGTCCACACTAGATAATGCTGTCGTCACGCCTAGTTTTCGTGAACCTGCATTGACTGGTTGTTATGCGATACCTGGCCACAGTTAGCTTTTATCGTTTTTGAACAAGACACGCAAAACAAGACACACATGTTGTTTTATGACGTTGACTCGTTAGACTGAATTTTAATGTGTGTTCAGCCCCAGTAATAATGGGCTGCAATGTCTTCTGAATATTTGTGGTGACTATGCTGCTGAACACGAAATCACTTTTAATTGTAACAAAACAATTGGTGTTCTTTTTTGCCCAAAAAAGTATAAACAACCTGCCCCATCAAATGTTTTTCT
>Ga0210059_1009623_pt1 | contig 15060 bp, 11 predicted proteins | sample Ectturendosymbi2_FD_188042 | JGI IMG/M metagenome (GOLD analysis project Ga0210059, IMG submission 188042) | Ecteinascidia turbinata endosymbiont from Florida, USA - Sample 2 (SPAdes) (version 2) | ecosystem: Host-associated > Tunicates > Ascidians > Unclassified | place: Key West, Florida...
AGTGGCACTTGTGTGACCACTACATCACTTCCCCCTTTAACTTGGTTAGGATTCAGCCAGGTTTCCCCGGCCCCTTCACGGTTGGTCTATGGCGGGAGGTTTCCCTCCGTTAGACCTTCCCTGAAGGTGTCCCTTATCGGGCGCCACTGAAGCGGAACACCCGGTCTGCCCCGCTTGCCGTTCGAACTTCCGGCGGGGGAAGTGATTAAAGCCAAATGCTCGCTATCTGCGCCTTTATCGATTTGACCAAAGAAGCGCATTTTGAGTTTCGGCTTTCACATCAGGCACATTCATCTGATGCAGTTCCCTCTGACTTAACCGAATTCCATGTAGTGGCACTTGTGTGACCACTACACTGGTGATATGTACTGTAACTTTGTACATTAACCTTTTTCTGATGTCCTCCCATGTTTATGTTGACCCTCATGGATGCCAAATCTTGTCGATATATCTGTGCCTAACGAGTATAACAAAACTACACGCAGGAAAATTCGTCTCATGTTACTGTGTGACAAAGGCAGCAAATTCTTGCAAAGAAAGTATAGTGACAAAGTGCACCACCGGCAAAACAATTTCCGATCCAATTGCAGCTAGTATAAATGAAACGTGAAACGTAAACCGTGAAGCAAAATATGCTGAAATATTTTCGACGGTGCCACGGTACTCGTTCTACGAACATGACTTACTTACAGGGTTTTTTAAGTTTTTTCAGGGACCCGATCCGGGTCCCTGAAAATCAGAGAAAGTTGGTCCCTAGAATCAGAGACAAGTGGGTCCCTAGAATCACAGAAATCGGGTACCTACAAGTCCATATCGGGTACGTAACATTTTCCTTAAAAAAACTGCTTACATCTGAAAGAGATCCGCGCGTTCCTGGCGCCTTTGCCTTTCAGTCCATCGACGCTTTTAATCCGCACTTCCAACGACATGTCGCTTGAACAACTCAACACGTAAATGCAATAATTGTACTACGTTGAACGAATGGCGAACTTAACTTAACTCGAATGCCCGATCACAAGGAAAAGACGTTCACACATACAGAAAAAATGTCCTCCAAAACATACGACGTTCTGTGACACAGCTGTGAGAGGACGTGACGTCACTGCAGCCGCAAATGTTGTTTGCTAGCAAATGAGTGATTTATGTGAAAACCACCAGGCTATACCTGGTCTGACTCAAGATTTACTTTGAGTTGAAGGATTGCGATCAGCTTCCGTTCCACGGTTGTTGTTGTGACGGATTGTCTCTGGGCTCACGAGCAAACAGACTATCCGGAATACCTGACATTACGAATGAGTTGACTTGCGGGAAGTCGATTGTGCGCCTGTGTGTACTAATAGGATGAACAGTGGACACATTGAGCTAAACTAAAGTTTTACGCATCGAGAAATACCTGAAGAACACTTTTGGAAGGTATCGGTCAACTGTGCAGAACGAATTCTCTCTTAGGTCAAGACCATCTCTTTGACAAACTACTTTTTTATCATTGTTTCCATGTGTCGATTGGCCCTAACATAAATGTGACTGACCTTCGCAGGAAAAGCGAGAACGCTCGAAGCGAATAAAGCGCCAGTTGATGCGTCGCGTACCGTAATTTACGCTTGATTACCCGATCAACTCAGAGTAGTTGTTGCTTTGTGACCTTTGTAGTGGTCACATTCGTGCCACTACATGAAATCGACAAAGTCCAAGGGGACAGCACCAGATGAATGTACTTGGTCGTCAGGCGCGGAAATTAAGAGATGAGCGACAGAGACCACAAAAAAGATACCGCGACCGCCTGGCGAGTATATAAGTCCCCATAGACAAAGCAGTGGTAGAGTGACCACGGCGTGCGATCTCTATTGCTGCACAGATAATCAACATGCGACATCAATTGGCTCAATCACTTCCAGCAACCCTTGTGCAAGTGGAACCGCACCGGGGATCGTTCCGCTTCAATTCTATATGCGTGAGGAACATGTTTATAAGCAAAATTCTTCTAGTAATGGGTGTGCATTGAGGAACTAGATATGGCATGCATGGATGCAAATAAGTATCAGATAGGCCAACCACGAAAGGATAGCACTTGCGACACATGATAGGAGACAGAGTTGTAGTATCTAAAATTTTACAACCGTGCAGTTTAATCCATTATTGCTCTATATGTTTTTCTGAACTTCAAACAAATTGCTATAGGAATATTGTTTAGTAAAAAATCATGAAGAAGTAACTCTTTTTGTTGAAGAAGTAACTCGTTTTGTTCATTTTTAGAATATATGAATAATTCCAGTTACACACTTATTAATTGCTCTTTCCAAATTGGCCTCTCCATTGGAAATATACGCAGTACCACAATGTTAATATCGATTGAAAGGAATTATCCTACAATGCGGATCAAACCCAAGTGTTTTATGCATTCCTGTAGCATAGAGGATCAACTAGTTATTTCAGGCAAATTTACTGTATTATTTTGATCTTTATCACAACATTTGAAAGCAAAGAATCTATCGTCAAATCGTCATGCATCATACGGCTCTAAGACACAATTCGCATTGCCACTAAAAATGAAACCAAGCAAAAAAGACGCCATCTTAACATGAAGAGTTCTTCACTCATAAATCCAACTTTGAACAAGCAAGATTAAGAGGTCTCGGTTTATGTTCACTGTACTGTCCGCTTTGTTTTGATTATGACGTTGATAGTGATATGATAACAAATTTACGAATGATAAAAACAACGCATTTAACACTTTTCAACAATATGTCGCTGCCATATTCAAGTCCTCCTTACAAGCCTTTCACGACCCACAGTTTAAGGATCCACCCTGTATAGAGATAATGGAGGAAGTTTTGAAGACTATAAGTCGCAGATTAACAATAGGTTAGCAGGAATTGCCCAACCTGCAAAGTGAGAAGAGAGATAGGGTGTAAGACTTTGAGATAACGATGGCTGTGCTTCATGCCTATCTCGAGTCACTTAAAATATGTTTGTATTCCACCTCAGGCAAGCTTCCATCAGATTCATGCAGCATGTGTTAGTAGCCTTACAATACGAAGAAGCATCTAGTTATAGCATAAATGTAATTTTTTTAATTTCATTCTTTGGATACCCCTGCCTTGGATGCCCGGGTCCATCACCTTCTTCACCCACTTGACGCTCTGCCTGGATGGCAGCCATGAGAGGAAATGCAGTAGAAATGCAAACATGGAAAACGTACAACTAACGCAAGATTCTACAAAGAAATCTCCAACGCGAAAAACAGTTTCAAGGTTTTTGCCAATGTAGTTCGCGTGTCCACAGCAGGCCTGGATAGTAGTTTCGGTAAGTCATCCACTCAACATGAAGGTGAGGGGATGAGTTCCTTGTTGAAACTGATGTCCCTGATTCAAACATAATGTAGCGTGTAAAAAGCTATAATAACAGTGAGTGAAAGCCACGTGGATTTGATCTTTTTGATGCAATTGCAAACTCATAGCCAACTCACGCACCAAAAGATTTATTAACAATGGTTAGCGAAATCCGCAACCGATAATGAAATGCGAACCTTACTTGTTCGCTCATTCCGTCTAAATCACATACATTGGAGCGGAAAATCAATCATCTGGTGCAAATTTTAACTTTTTCTCTAGACACTGTGGTGTCGGTGATATGAAAACGCACAAATGTGGTCTGGGAACGTGATTGTCATTTATCTATTTATTAGACTCTTTTCTTGGCTTGAAGTGTCACTTATTAGGGTAGGAAGGACTGTTCTACTTCTAAGGTGGTCGGGAATACCTTTCAGAAATTGTTTTTCTGATCTCGGTACGAACAGTGAAAACAGTGTCAAACACTAGAGCCCAGTATGCTTTGGGGTATATCTTTAAAGCACTTTTTCGAGATATACGAGATTGTTTGGGACATCAACAATGCCCTTAGTTACTGCGTAGCTTGTGAAAAATGAGGGCCACTCCCTATGCGCCCGTTTCAAAAATTTTTTGAATTAATTATATAGGCGAATTTAAACTGCGTTGATTCCCTGAAAGATCGCGCAGTTCAACAAATAAATATATCCACTTTATTGGCCTACAAAAAGTAACCATTTTTATGTGATACCCAATGATTGTCACAAAGAAACTGGGGGCATTTAAAGAAATGAAAACATTTTGGCGCGATGCCCACTTAGCTGATACTATTTTGACGCGATGTACAAAATGTTATAATTTACTGGAGTCTGTTAAAATTTTGTTCCTACTAAAATTGCAATTATCGAAACCAATCTGTGTAGCGTACAATTCGAGATGTTGCTTTGAACGCTATGAATTTGTCCAAATCACAGTGAAAGCTTTGTGACATGAAAACATTGCGTTTGACGAATTATCACTGACATAGAACTTTCCGGCCAGCCTACGTGCATCGTAGGTTTGCAGAACCTGAAAAACAATTGCTGTGTATTCTCTTCTAATAACGTTCGCTTCGAATAAGGAACTCTCTGCAGTTAGGCGGCCTTCGAATGGCTGTACGTTTATTTCTAGCTTTTAATTTGATTTTTCAGTTGTGAAGTAATCAAAACAGAAAGGTCTGACCAGTGGTAACATTTCACGAGGCCGATTGGCTTTGGGCTGTTTGCTTTCATTGGCTTATTTGTTGAAGCAAAAGTATCCTACAGCTTTGTGCCTCGTAATTATGGACAACAAAGCATGATGCAAAACGTATGTCCATGTCGTCAAGATGAAAATATTAATGTGTGTAAACAGAAAGCTTGTTAGATTGAAGCCGACGATAAAACAGTGTGAAACAATCGAACATTCAAACGAACAGATTGTTTTTCATTTAAATGTTCAGGCCCTAGACCCAATGGCCTGCAACAATTCCCCGACAGCTTGCAGCAAACCCATACCTTTTGACTGTAATTGTTTTGTTATCGAATCTTTAATTAGAGGACTCCGAGCTATCTGTAGTTAAAACGTTTCCTAAGAGGCAGTATTTAATTCAAATATTTAATGTTTTCGTTTTTGCTTCTCACCAACCAAGTACGGCTATCGATGACCGTTTAAAGCATATGTTTGTGTTTCAGTACCACATGCACTCCTACTACATATGGGTATTCGCATTAGCGAATTCGGATCCTGTGAGGCGTAAAATTGTTTTATCTTTCAAGATATCGAACAATCCGCAAAACCCTCCGTAAAGAGTGTATGCTCGTAATGCAGCTGCTGTCACAAGATGATCTAGCATGAAATACATATATTTACTAGGACTGATGTAAAGGATTTTCAGTGACCATGGTTTTGCAAAGCATTGTGGCAACAGGTATTTACGCTTGAAAAGACGCTTATAGACGTTGAATATTTTATCACAAATCACTGCAGGCACCATGCAAAAATTTAAGAGACCAAAATTACAAAATGTGCATACTGGTTAGAAGGATTACTTCCGACGTTGGTGTCATTAGTTACTGCAAAAAGTCTGGAAAAGAAATTTTTTTTTCAAAATTCTGGCATGGAATGATGATCGTTTTTGTTTCCTTCTTATAGATTCGAACACCAATCTGGAACTTCACAACAAAAAAATCAAGATAGAATTTGCCCAAGTTTGGCAATAATTTCTTAGGATAGAAACGTTCTCCTCAGATTCTACGAGAAAGAGGAGGGATCAGTATTTTATATTTATCTCCGCCAAATCCCGGACATCAGTTGTTTGAGCACCAACCAAAGTTGAAAATTATTTTAGGAACCTCTTTCAAAAGCTTGTTTCAACACGAGCTGCATGTCTAGCTATACAAAGAAACAAAAATATATTCTTTCGGGCAAATGTTAAAAACCTTTAGTCAATCGTGAACATACTTTTTCTTCTCGAACTTCACTGGTCATCTCAACGTTTTACACCTTCCGCCATCGCGGGTCCAAAAGGTCAAGAGCTCTATCTAGAGGGTATAATTTACAAAAATTATCAAAGGGAAAAGCCAAGCGGCACATAAAAAATTCCAGGATAGCGGTTAAAATACAGTAACTACCGGAATTTCGATTTTTAGATCTCGGTTGTGTCGGCAACAAGATGCTAGAATTTTTGAGCAATAAAACATTGAATGTACTTGTGATCAGTATCTGCCAAGATATTTCAAACATGGTTGCAAACTTGCACTTTTTCGCCACATGCGCTTCTGGTTCAGCTTATCAAATTTATAAACTTTGCCGATGTCATACAATATTTCGGGTTTTGCTATGATGTTGCTTTGTTCAACGAAGTATCTTGATATGAAGCTGATTTTTCAACGACAGGTTCAGAGTTCTGCTCTCTAATCCTGTTCTCAAATGTCCTGCTCTCTTCCAAATATGCCAGTTGAATATTTGTTCACACGTTTGTTCCATTTCTCTGCAATTTTTTGTATAGTAACACTCACTTCTATAGCATCCTTCGCCCTTCTAAGCGCTCCCCCCATCATCTCTGTGCACATGCCTGCTTTTCACCTTGTGTGTTCTTTGGTTTTAATTGTTGTTGTATTTCTGTACTTATTTCTGTCTGATGCTCGCTTTATATTTTCTCTTTAGTTGAACGTTTTCAGTTTAGTATTGCATTACGACAAAAATAGAGCTGGCGGAGTAGTTGACACATGCGATTTTTTGCAAACAATTTTGCCTCAAGCGTGTAGTTCAAAAATATTTGCAGAATTCCTAAATTTTCTTGTTTGTTTTTCCGTTTTTTTTCATGCAATTAAGTTTTCTGCCCTTTGTTTTTGCTGTTTGTATTGCATTTTGTTATTTCGTGGTTGGAGTCACAAAAAGGCATGACTAATTCTATCTGGTTAACTGCCTTCAAAGCCAGTCTAAAATATTTTATTTGCATGTATTGCGGGCGATTGAGTGAGTATTTGAATTGTTTTTATGTAAACATCTAGAAAATGGTCAATGAAAATAGCAACAAGTTTGATTTTTGTCATGCATAGTAAAATCTTAACCTTTCCTGTTTTTTAAACTAAACCATTACAAAGTTTTTTTTCGTCATGTACAGAAAGAAAAAAAACATTACGTTGAACTGCAAAACTGCTTTTGCCAAAAGTCCTTAATTGACTTTCTTCAGATTTATCGACAAAGCAAAACGGATGAAATAGGCACATCTGTCACAGAGAGGAAAAATCACTTAAGAAATGACATTTGAATATTCTGCATAGTTGCACTGCAAATCAACTACATCTCCATGTTTCTAAAGAATAACATCTACGTGGTTCAAAACAAAAAAAATCAACTTCAAACCAGGGCTGTGGAGCTCTTGTAAAAATGAAATGGTTCCGGTTCCAGCTCCGGAGCTCTCTGTTTTCGTAAGCCTGGCTCAGGCTCCAGCTCCGGAGCTGTGTTTTTTTATAACGTGGCTCCGGCTGTGCTTTGTTAATACACTTCAACAATTTCGGTATTCCTAGTGTCCTTCTTGTAGCAAGTGAGCGTGTTATTGCAATATATTTTGAACTAATCTTAAACACTTCGACCACTATCAGGCCTGTGTAGTCGAATTCGGAAGGAGTTTGGTCTTGAGTAATCGGAATCGGCAAAAATTCTTTTAAAAAACCTGACTTCGGGCTGATCGTCTGCTCGCCGATTTTGACCAGTGTTGCTACTCTGTTATGAAGAAAACCCCAGAATTTACCTTGAAAAAAAAACAGAAAATGATAAAAAACGCCAGACATACAAATGTTTTTAAAAAAGTCAAAATTAAACTTGAAATATACGCTACCAGCACTTGCACATAAAAAATTAAAGTATTATGCATTATTTGCATCAAGTTTTTAACAAGTTCAAGGCTATTTTGAATATAGTGACAATTTACAAGCAGGCTAGCAGCAAATCAAGTGCATGCAGTAACATAAAAACTTAGATCTTTCTTAAGAAATGTTTGATATTTTCTTTTGCCTTTACTAAAGTATTCAGCGTGGGCGAAATCGCCCCCAGGGGGCGATTGTGTGCGTTATGGAGGTGATTTTGTGATTTACCAGATTTGGGGTACGATTTCAGTTTCCAGGGGGGCGATTTCTGCAGGTTAGAATATACTAAAATCAGGAATTGATTCCAAAAATAAAAATTATATTTGCAACTTTCGAACCAAATTAATTGATGCACAAATGACTCCATAGTTCATTACAAAAATTATAAGTCACGAGATATAGGACTGGTGATGTAGCAATCAATCTAACATTGTCCTGTGTAACGCTTCACTGCACTAAGTACCCAAGGCCACGAACGGTGTTACTGGTTGGGGCCAAGCATTGCTGTTCTGACGAACTTTCAGGTGTATTGTTAAGCCTACTGTTCAATTCAAGATAAAATAGTGGGCAAACTGTTGCAATAGTAGTTTGCTAGTTTGTTGACTCAGTCATTGCATGAGCAGTGTCAAATAAGGGACATCAAGATATGACATTTGCAAATCTTTAGGCAAACCAACACTCGCGGAATTTTGGACTTTTCTCGTATGCAGCAGTATGCATTACTACGTTTTATTATATTTTGATTGGTTGAGAACGACTAATAGCCTACTGATATTAGCTATCGAAAAATACCTAATCGGCCGAACTAAATTTCTTAAAAAGAAAAAACTTCAGTTTCTTTCATTATACTAAAAATGGTCCAACAACCATACCATTGCTACCACCGAATCATCACATGGACGTACGCTGCAATTAAGAAAATTAATCAAAACCTGTGATTAAATTTAGCCTAGATATTTTTCGCTGGGAATTGTCACAAATCCTTCCAACTTTATGTGCTATTATTACCAAAACTGCCTTGAAACAGGACTTCATATAGTCTTCTGTAGAGTATTGCCAAGATATTGTTTCGTAGGCAAAACACGTAATAGTACGTTATTATGTGTTTTACAAACTTTGGTTCGTAATCGCAACAAGGCCCGCAACCCGAGGGGGGCAATCGGGCAATTCCCCCCCAAAAAAAAATTTTCACAAACTATGTATTTGTTAGGTGCAGCAACAAGTTGCATCATTTTGCCCGCCCCGAAAATATCAGGTGGTTGCGGCCCTAATCGCAACTTTAGTAAAACAGTGGAACCATGTGTCTTCTATTGAAAAAATACGGGTAAAATGACTGTTGCGACACAATTTACGTAGCAGTTAATGGCTAGCACAATTAATTACGGTTATTCGGAAGTTGCAAAACGTGCTTATGTTTTTCAGTCAGTTTGAGTGTTTTACTGTGCTTACAGATATAGCTGCTTTGTGTTCATCCTGACTAATGACAGAGTATACCAGTACAGTAGACTAGGAAAGGGAAAACTTAGACTAGCAATTGGGTCCAACCACCCATATGACGGCTGCACTAAGAATTTCAAAAAGTCTTTTTGGCCACCTTTAATTTGAGGCATGCTAAGAAGTCTTTCTGTCGCTGAGATAGTGCCGAAAGTTGGATTGCGTAGAAAGTGACTGGGTGAAGTGCCTTTTTGCCTGTTAACTGACATACGCGAGTGCGATTCCTCATCCAGGGACTTATCATCGACTTCCAAAGCGATGGTCAAGCCTGTGCCATATTTTATTAACACGGTTAGTCAGACTTGGATCAAGAGCAGTAAGCGTTTTTCGGAAGTTTGCTTTATTATTACTGGTGTTGCACGCGACATAAGTTGCTGAGCAAGGTTTCAACCAAGTACTGCACAGTCAAGGGCGTAACGTGGGGGGCACACAATTTCCCGGGCGCCGAATCACTATGGGGCGCCAATTCACTGGGGGGGCGCCAAAAATCCCAACAATCTCACCAGTACTTTCTTCAACACAGCACATTTGCTTCCGAAAGACCTCAGGTTCGAACATGGGGGCGCCAAACTTGTTTCTTTCCCCAGGCACATCTAACCTCGTTGCGCCCTTGTGCACAGTGCACATGCGTAATAAATATCGCTATCGTCTTGACATGAACAAGACCGGCGGAAACGCCATATACCACTAATGTTGACAAACTTACAACCTGCCTGCCTTTAAAAAAAACTTAAATAAAAAGCCAACGGCAACGTTCGCGGTAGTTGGAACAAACTGTTTTGGAAATGAATAAAATTTTTTCTACAAGTGCAATTGCATTCGCTTTGTTTGTTCGTTTATTTGTGTCAAGTAGATTGCCCTTTTATTTCATTAACATTGAAATGTTTTCAAATTAAAATAATCTTTTGGCCAACCCTGAAATCATTACTCACCTACGATTTCAAAATTTTCAGTTCCTGTAGGGGGGCGATTGAACAAAAGGTTGGAGACCACTGACTTAAATGCACAAATTGAAACATGTAAATAATACATTTTAAACGATATGGTTAAGCCTAGCCCTACTCAACTGTACTGGCTACTGTATTGATTCTGCACATTACGCCTATGAAACTACTGCATTCTTGAATGGAACATACAGCAATACAACATACATTTCTAAAATTTGACCAGAATCAAACAAACCCCAGATTCTCAATAAAAACCCCAGAACCCCAGATGAAACAGGAAAACCCCAGATCTAATGAAAAATCCCCAGAAGTGGCAACTTTGATTGTGACTGTTTGTGCCACAAAAAAGTGTGTAAGCGTCACACTTTGCGTTTTTGCACACGGACTTAGTCTCGCAAAATGCGCAAACATGCACTGCGCTGGTGTTGACTGACTTGACCACACCATACTGGGAGTAATTCGACAGACTGGTGTGACTAGAACAAGTCCCAACTTGAAAGAAAAACGCATTGTGAACTTAATCCCTGGTGGAACAGACCCTCGGCTTTCGCCGCGGCGACCTATTTCCATCAAATTAATTGGTCGCGCAGCATGAGCAAACCGTGGCAACTGTCAATGCGCAGAAAAGGTCCGGAGCCGGAGCTGCTAATTTAACCACCAGCTCCGGTTAAATTGTAAAAACAGCTCCGACTCCGGCTCCGGCTCCACCGAAAATGGCCGGCTCCGGCTCCGCAGCCCTGCTTCAAACACAGTAAATTGTTCACAACTGAAACATTACAGTTTTATGGATATTAATTTTAAAAAGTAACTTTCAAATTATTGAAACCTCAACAAAAACAGTTTTGACTAAACAACTCAATCATTCGCAAACGTATTTTTTCACTCAGTTTATCTTTCTTCAATTACTCTACCTCTCAGTATTGATGTTTCCTATAAGAAAATTTTCAATACCCAATTTGCCAACATCTCATATGCAAGAACTATTCAGTACAAGATTAACAAAAAGAAAGGTTTCACTCCAGAAATTTGGAGTAGTGGTCAAAAGAAACAAACAAAAACACAGTTAAATGAGTGTGAACTGCGAGCTTTGTCAACTCTAAACGTTCAGACTCAAAAGCAAGTTATACTTGGCAAAAGAATGAAAAACCATACTAGAACAGACATCAGAAGGAAAGCTTGAAAAGACGGTTAGCGTGTGTGCCCTAAACAAATAGGATGATCAGAACACAACATGTTGAAAAAGTAGTTCGTTGCAAACGTGCTTAGTACGTTATATAAAAATCATGAGATGGGTGAAGTTTACGATCATGGGGCGTAATTGCTCATAGACAATAGGACATAATGTTTTACAAATGTCTGTAAAGTTACATAATGTTTCACATGGTTCGTCTGACATTCATGTGATGTACGTCAGCACGCGACCTAACTTGCTAATGGATGCAAAAAAGTCCAATGGCAGACAAATCTTATCTACTTTTGATTGGTATTCTGTGAACTTCAACTTGATGGGGTTCCCCAGACGTAGCAATATCTGAAAAAACTGTTTATAGAGAGCAAGTTTAGGAGAACATTTTTACAAGTTAAACTTCCAAATGTTTTTCGTTTACAGAATCTACATGAAAGTGTATTTTTACCTAATGCTCTACGGCAGTGTTTTTCAACCTTTGTGCGCAAGGGAAACTTCCGCAAATATTTGCTTTGCTCAAGGAGCCCTGCGCAATGATCCGAGTATCTATTCTACTTTCATTAATAAGCCAGATGGGTAGAAAAGGCAGTATCGGTCTGTCTCGGCGCAACCCCTGACAACCACTCGCGAAAGCCTGAGGTTCTGCGGAACCCTCGTTTGAAAAACACTGCTCTACGGCATCTTTCACGCGTTTGGACGTTCGCATCTAATACTGTTTAGCAGAATTAGCGTGAAGTGAGCCGATCAAATATGCACTTGTTTCCAAACATAAATTAGGTGAAATATCAAAAGGTTGGACACAATATAACTAACCAATGAGAAAATAGTCGTGCGGAAGAACTTGTTTCATTGAAAAAGGTTACTCTTTGTTCCACCCTTTGCTTTCATGAGAATATTGCAAGGTTTTATGGTTGGTTCTGTTGCCATACAGTGCTTCTCAAACTCGTTCGTCTCTCCGACCCGTAAGTCATTTGCTTATTGTTTGCGGACCCCGCATACTGTAAAATTTGTAGTACTGTAAAATTTACACGATGCTATTTTAGTTGAAAAACGTGTAGGCACGAGTCTGCGACGTTCGTTAGTGGTTAGTATGCAAGAGAGAACTAATGCTCACTAGATGTCGCAATACACAACTGAATTGCTATGGCAAATATAACAATATGTGTGTGTTATTTGAAAAAAGTACCACCTTGGATCACCTTTGTGTACCCCAAGAAAACGCTTACCCCTATTTGACAATCACTGGTTTAATAAATACGAAAACATTTCATTGCAAAGCAATCGGCATTGATTAAGTCCACAAACAAAACACACTTCCTTTCCATCATTGATTTATTTGCCGTTCACAAACAAAGTTGTCCTTCACAAATAAACTTACGATAGCAAAGAAATGTGTGCTTCCAACAGAACTGTCGGCTCATGAAATGACTGTGAGTTTTTGCAAAATAAAGCAACGGTTTTGCAACACCTTCGGAAACATGTGAAAACGTTAACCAAGCAGTTGAATTTTAGTTGAGTAGCCAACACAACCATGGAGATCCAAAGCGAATATTTGGAAAAAACTTCGCGATACAATGATTTCCCATCCAGCTCTTCGCTATCAGCATTATTTTTCTTGACGTCTTGAGGAATGGCAGCTTTCTTGTTCAAATGCAGGAAAAAGTCGTGTGAGATTGGCAAATCATGAAACTCACAAAGCGATTTCCATCGAATTGAGACCTGGTAAACAACCTATTTGTCTTTTGGATCTGTATGCACAATCGAAACGTTTAATTTTACGATTGATAGTCAACCTCCAGAACTAAGTTATTCGCAGAAAAACTGCAGAAAAGCATCAAATACGTCCGTGGAAAAGATCGAAGTTTGTATGTAAAAACGACTAAACATAAGGTAGGGAGTATTGAGGATAAGGAATTGAGGATTTCATTTGCAGTTCAAGACGTTTGTTCTGTATATGACCAAACTTCATCATTTTTCCCGGTTGACTTGATGAGATTTACAACTTGTTGATTTAGAGATTAAGGATCCAAACGGCTAAAAAAGGAAGTAAATTTAAAAATACGCTGCTTCAAACCTCATTGCATTTCTCAAAAAATCGCAGGTACTTTTTCATGGTACTTGTTCAAAGAATTGTGTGTGTTTGTAGTTTTTCATGGAAAATCTAACGCATTCCAAATGGAAAATTTAGAAAAAACCTACATGAATCAAGGAAATTGCGCTATATCTATCCGCGCAAACCCTTGATCTGTAGGGTCTGGGGTCGTAGGTTATTGTTAGAGGTCCCTACTAGTTGAGGGGTCAACCTAGTTGTTGCAGGAGCACAGGTCGGCCTCCCAACTAAGCAACCTGACGTCTTGAAGTTGCCAAGCCAAAGCAAGGTAAATTAAAAAAACAGTGACCGACTGCGGTTATGTAGGTTTGCAGGCTATCATGTCGACGGTCGGACTGTTCGCAAACAAGTACATCGCGTTGAATCACGAATAGAATATTACTGGGAATTACGCAGTAAGAATGCACAAAACATTAAAATACTAATGTGTCCACTATATAAGAATGCCCACCTTCGAGAAAGAGGCGTGGATAGGTTCGCGAGAGCTGACACGCAAAGCATAAGGCAAGAATAGGAGGTTAAATGATGGCGCTGTGGAGTAGTAATGATTTTTTTGCAAGTGATTGTATGAGCTTAGTAAAGCTTGCAGAGGTGGTTGCAATCTGTCATTAGGACGGGGATATTGAACACACACAAAAGAAATACTTGAAAATGACACACAGCTGCGAAAAAGATTGGTTTGCGTTATGCGTTATGCGACAGCAAAAAGTCTGCAATGCGGCAGAAATAAACAAAGTCGCTTGAGACTGCGAGGTCGAAAAAGATTGCCGTACACTGCCGATGGATCAAGAACGCACAAAGACACAAAATTTCACGAAAATAACCAACACTACAATTGAAGATACATGCGAATACGGTGGTTACGTTTATATGATGGTTATAATAATAGGTCTGTTATAGGCAAGGAAAAAACATGCAGCACGAAAAGCAAACCGAGGTGAGGTTAGCAAAACGTTTAGGCTTCATTCAGCGGTTGCGTTTCAGCAACCTGGGGCTCAACTACAGGGGCACGAGCACTGCACAGTACAGGGCGTAGCGTAACACTTTCAGGTTGGGTTGCCGAGTCAGCATCCCCCTGGGATGCCGGGCGTGGGAAATGACGTGTGATACGGTGACGTAGCTGATGAAAACGTTCGGTTGTCCAAACGCGAAAAGCCCGGGCCTGAGGGCGGAAACGAGTACACAAATTGCACATAGCAAGATAGGATAAACGTATGGTCCAAACATAGGTGAGGAGTGTCTGAAGGGTCAAAATGAAGTTGAGGAATGGGTCGGTAACAGTCAGAAGTAGACGAAGGAAACTGTGGGAAAAAAATCTTTCCAATCCTCTGTGTGATGAAGTTGAAATTCGCTGACGTTAAGGAGTTATTGAGAGACGGATTGTCCTCGTCCTGCAAAAACAGCCGAAGTTGCTGCCGCAGACGCGAAGCTTGCGCAACTTGTTCGAAGACAGAAAAGTAGGATCGCTGCTGAGAAGAAACTTCAGAGTACAAAGCTGTGCTAGCGACGTAGTCAAAACGGCGAGTCGACACGTTGGTCATTGGTAATGACATCGAAAGTGGTCGCATAGGCTCAGAACTGAATTGCAGCGTATAATTTACGTAAG
>Ga0210059_1009624_pt1 | contig 15059 bp, 7 predicted proteins | sample Ectturendosymbi2_FD_188042 | JGI IMG/M metagenome (GOLD analysis project Ga0210059, IMG submission 188042) | Ecteinascidia turbinata endosymbiont from Florida, USA - Sample 2 (SPAdes) (version 2) | ecosystem: Host-associated > Tunicates > Ascidians > Unclassified | place: Key West, Florida...
TATAATTTTCAAAATTAAAAAAGTAAAACAGTAAAAGTATTGCAACTGAGGCGGGGCCCCTAGACATGGCTGGGGCTGGGGGGTGCGGGGGGCGGTTCCCACGGCCCTGCGCACACCGAATGAAACACGAGCACGACTTTAATTTTGTTGTATTCGTGTCTATCGAATTAGGCATGTGTGGCAGATTAAACTCCCTCGTATGCAATGACAGGTTAACTCCCAGTGGCGACTCTGGCTCTCGGGAGTTATTGTGAAAGAGTTGAATACAGTATCACCAATCTAAGTTTTGCTTCATTTAATGCACCTTATAAGTCGGTGCGCCTTATGTATGAAAAAAAACAGCTAGCATTCAATTTTTCATATTGCTCCTTATAATCCGGTGCGCCTTATGGTCCCGAAAATACGGTAGCTAAAAAAAACAATAACAAGTTCGGACGATTAAGGGACCAGTTACTTGTAGAAAAGTTACTCAACTTAATGGTGACATAAATACTTTCTGGAAAGGCAGTCACTGGTTTGGCTATTACTGCACGAGGACGTCTTGGTATTTATTACAACCAGAATCAAATAAACGCCTGTTTGGAAAAGCAGATTCGTATCCGAGTATTTTGACACAGTCCAGCCGACCAAGTGTTTTTCACTCGTTGCGTTCTTTGCCTGTTGCAGTCTTGGCGAATCCAGCTAACACCTCTGCTCGGTCATACCATGCAAGGAGCGCAAAACATGAAGTGTCACACTTCTCTCATGTTTTCTTTTTATCGTTTACGCATTTGCATTAACACAAAAGACAAGAATTATTTAGTTAAACGCCGCGTGTTCGAGGAAATACCATGATATGTTTCATACCTATTGAATAAAGCTTAGTTTTTTTAGGTAGCTACACTACTATAGATCCAGTTTGATCATTCTGACTAGAAAGTAAGATGTTGTGATAGTTAACCACGTTTCTTATACTTCAACAAGTAACACTACGCCTGTTCAGCTATGATTCCACAGCCTTATCGATGATTAATCCACGGAAACATCAGAGATCCATTATTGCAGTCTGGTGTATGTCGTAACTCGTAACAACCGCGTTTAGTTGTGCTATATAAAGAACAATGTTTTCGGAAAATATATGCCTAGCTTTCGTTAAGTTAGGCAAAATCGTTTGTATCTAGGAAGAGAACCGGAACCGGAGCTACCTCTCAAATAGCCATAGGTCTAGCTCTAAATGCTAAACTGAGCTCCGGCTCCTTGCAAAACGCCCAGCTCCGGAGCTCCGGTTACGCAGCCCTGCTTTACACTTACTTTATGCAGACTGCCAGTCAAACAAACTCCTTAATGTTTGTGAAAACGACAAGTGTTCTCTGTCGATTGAAAGACTCACCGGGCTATTCACATCTTACTGAGGAACGATTGAGTAACACCAGACTAAGAAACGTCAACAGTGCTTACCCAGCTCCTATAATTTATATAAGTCTTAGATTTAAATAATTTGAAGTTCACACACAAAGTTAATGGATCATGGATGATGCTCCGTATAGAATTTGTTTCGCCAGGTCTGCTACGAGACAAATAATGAATAAACACATTTTTCTTGCTTTTCAAAAATGGACCACAAAATTGAGCGACCTAATGACATGCGTAGACGTTTGCAAAATAAAAATAGCTTGCATCAGTCTTTAAAAAACACAAAAGAAAGTTTTACTCCTACAGTTTAATTTACATGCAACCAAGCAACAAAGTCGTAAATTTTCAATAGCTTTTTCAGGAAATCTAGTTGAAGAATATATTGTTATATAAATCAGCACAAAGAAGCAAGCCCTGTTGTTTAAAACTGGTCTAAGACCAAATGATAGCTTTGTCGTAAAGAGCAAAGCAAGATCTTTCGCGGCTGGTGTCATGTCAGTGAGTGCTTTTATAGTGTGACGTACACACTAGGTTTCCCAAAGAGAATCATTTTGATGGACTTTCAATCCAAAGAATTTCTTCCATACCTATGCAAACAGGCACTACGCCCCATGTTGAGTTTTCATTGCAAGTTCCGGTAGATGGGCCTTCCAGTTTGTAACCATGCTGACATGAGTAGCGGATGGCAGTGTTGTAAGTGAAGTCAGATGCACTATCATCTATCAAACCCATCGATGGTGTTACCGGAGGGGGACACGTAACGGCTGCACAAAGCATAACACAGTTGAAAGCAAGTTGGAAAAAAGAAAATTTTTCTTACACCGATACCTCAGAGGAAGCCTTTCACAGCATAGGTAATTTATTGCAATAATCCTCCATTGCATACTGTGGACAGGCAGCACTACCTTTGTTTCGCAGTATGTTTTACTTGATTTCATAAACTTGACAAGAAGATAAAAAGTTTTTACAAACCTTCACATGTTGGTTTGTCACCTCGCCATTCACCTCTTGTTCCACATGTGATGTAGTTTTGCCTTTGAAGCATTTCGTAACCTGTTTTTTGTTATAAATACAAAGAGTATTTTCCTTAACGTTCTAATAAAGGTTTAATCAATCTAAAGCAATCTAATTAAATTTGTAAACAACATTTCAATGAAATTCTTGTGCAAAGGTAAGTTTGTTCTATGTCTGAATATCATCAAAAAAGACAAGGTAAAGTGCTCCTGCAGATTTATTAACGCAAAAGAGTGTTCAGAGCCTTTTAAATTCCTTGCTTCGCGCCTCAGCGGTTTTTAATGTGTGGTTGACGGCCATCGGTAGCAGGAAAAGGCCTGATTTTTGTTCTGCTGAGGCCGTTGAGGTGAACGCTTTTGGCACAAGAAGCCCTACAGCTAGCCGCTTAGTGATCGTGGAAATATCTCTGAAACCTTTCCGTTGAGAGGTTAACACAGCATCACTGAGGTACAGCCGCTTAAAGTTTTCAAAAGTTTTGTCTAGATTTGTGTTTTTCCTTGAAAACTGCTTTGTTTTTTTCCCTGAAAAGTACATTTCCTTGCCCTGAACATTTACAAAATTGCACTATATGCTTTTCCCAGGTTTATCAAGCTCTGTAAGGGACACCCTCAAGTACCTCCGACTTGCATGCCTTTGATAGTACAAAAGTCTTTTAACAGCATGTCTTTGGGACCTTTGCTTCTATCAGGCAAAATATCTACGTTAAAAGTATTTGCCAAGATATTTCAGTTTTGTGCAAAAATATATTCAATCATCGCCTGACGATTTCGAATAACTATTGCTGAAGCTGGGGCACCTAAGGCAAGTTTTATTGACAAAAAATCCCAAACAGATATTAAGTGAAGTTCAAATAATGAAAAATTGTACTTAATCCGCATGAACTGTCTTATTCCAATTAGTTTAATGAGTAACTCCCTGGAAGGCCAAGTGTGTCACAGCTGCTGCTAGTAATCAATGGAGTGAAGTTCTGCAGTAAAACGGAACAACACGTCGAACTCACACACTGATTGCTGAAACGGTAGATCTCCATCACAATTAGTCACCAAAATATTTCATTAATCCATTCCAAACTGCATATTACTTCCCCGGTCGGAGTTTGACGGTTTCAGAGGGGATACGCGCACCAAAAAAAACTTGCTTTGCCGCTCAGTAGCTCCCAAATTTTTGAGTGACGTCACAGCACTTTTTTAATATTATTCGAAACTAATTTGTGCAAACTATTTCAGTAAAGTCAATTTTTCATCAAATTTGTACTTTTCTTTGTGGAATTCTCTGATCGCAAGTTTGTGAGATGTATGGCTTAAGTTGCAACCTCCTACTGTATGATTAGCTTCAAAATTCCCAACTATATTCAGGCGTTTCGAAACATGAAGGAGCAACGTCTCATGTCCTACGAACTGCAAAACCCTCAGATTGCAGTCTCCCAGATTTTTACGCAAACGTTTTCAACAACAAGACTCCTTTCAACACCTCGCAGATAGATCGCACGCGTGCAAATCCCTTGTCAGCCGTGCTTGGTGTGAGGCCATTCGCCAAGGCCTTGCATAATCATTTTATCAATCTAAACATGTAAGTTGAAAGTGATGGGAGGTGTTGTATTGGCCTAGAGCAGGTTTTACGAAGCTGTGTGCCACATTCCTTTTATATAATTTATAAATTACAGCTTATTTGTAAATTTTTAGATTTTGCTTTAACAGATTTTTCTAAAGCAGGTCGCTTGCTTGACTAGACAAAAAACCGTTGACGTAAGAAGAGCTGAGTCGGACTGACAGTGACAAGTATTCCACCATTGTTTTTAAAATTTTAGTGTATGTATTACTGTGACCAGTGAAAAGTGATTAACACTGAACTGAATAGTGAATAATATAATCTTATGTGGCGGTCGGTAGATGTCGCCACATGTAAATAAATGGTCACCGTTAGATGGTGCCTATGAGTAACAAGTTACTTTGATAGTCACCACAAGCGAATTATCGTAGTTCACTAATCCCTATATAATAACAGTGTAACCTAGTAGCAGTAGAGTGAAGTCAGTAGTGGAACTCTATTGTTGCTGGTTGCTTTCCTGTTAGTTAGTGCCCCATATTGCTATATTTCTATGGGGCGCCGTTGGTAAAAATATTATATCTAACAGATTTAGCACAAAAACTGCTATCTCTGCGCGCATTTAGTTATCTCTGCGCAGAGTTCTATCTCTGCGCGTATTTAGCTATCTCTGCTAAGAGATAGCTATCTCTGCGCATTTAGCTATCTATGCGCAGAGATATCTATCTCTGCGTGCATTTAGCTATCTCTGCGCAGAGATAGCTATCTCTGCATGCATTTAGTTATCTCTGTGCAGAGATAGCTATCTCTGCGTGCATTTAGCTATCTCTGCGCAGAGATAGCTATCTCTGTGCGCATTTAGCTATCTCTGTGCAGAGATAGCTATCTCTGCGCGTATTTCGCTATCTCTGCGCAGAGATAGCTATCTCTGCACACATTTAGCTATCTCTGCACATGTATAGCTAAATCTGCATGCATACATAGTGCTGAAGCGTGTCGGAGGAAAACATGGTATACTGTCTGAAGAAGCGCTGAAGCGTATTAGAGGAAAACATGGTATCCTGTCTGAAGAAAAACTTTGTGTTCTGTTTCAGTAATCTAGACAAAAGCTAGGCTACTGCAAGGCATGAATTCCCTGGCATCATATGAAGCTACGTGGTTTCAGGTCTGAATTATACTGATCTGATAATAACATTGGCTGGCGCAGACGATGGGCTACAGTAAACTTGTGGTGGTGGTCTCAGTGTTAGTTCCATTTTTTGCTTAAAGTTTCAAAGAGGATCTCGTCAAGTCTGACCGTTCCAACTGTTCTAACCAGGCGCAGCTCACTGCCTCTCAGCGCCTTCAGGTGCACTAAAAGAATGCTCTAGCAGAAAGAGCGCAATGAAAGCGAAGTGCTCACTTGGAGATGATCACCGTTTTGTAAAGAGAATAACGCTGTCATAGAAAAAGTGCATCGAACAGAACTGCTCAGTTAGGCGTTCTTGCCCAAAAACAACGTTGGCAACACACATCAATTTAGTAGCATTATCACAGTAAACCCTACTGGTTGAAGAATCGCAGAGATAGTTAAATGCACGCAGAGATAGCTATCTCTGCGCAGAGATAGTTAAATGCACGCAGAGATAGCTATCTCTGCACAGAGATAGCTAAATGCATGCAGAGATAGCTATCTCTGTGCAGAGATGACTAAATGTGCGCAGACATAGCTATCTCTGTGCAGACTTAGCTAAATATGCGCAGAGATAGCACTTTTTGTGCTAAATCTGTCAGATATAATATTTTTACGAACGGCGCCCCATATCTTTATCTTGTGCTTGCCTCAGTAGTTCAAGGTGATGCAGTCAACTGCAACAAATGGCGCCTGATAAGCGACCTGGGAGAAAGGCCATAAGCCCCCGTCAGTAACATCCTCCGTTGAAGATCTTGAACCAAAGGGTTAAGGGTCGAACTTGTAAATTGAGAGTTAAAGTATGGATGATAAGTGATATAACTTCAAGTTAATGGAGAGGGAAGTGATGTGGCGGTCGGTAGATGCCGCCACACGTGAATAAATGGTCACCGTTAGATGGTGCCCATGAGTAACAAGGCACTGCGATAGTCACCACAAGCGAATTATCGTAATTCTCTTATCCCTATATAATGATAGTGCAACCTAGTAGTAGTAGAGTGAACTCAGTGAGGGCGCTCTAATGCTGCTGGTTGCTTTCCTGTTAGTTAATGCCCCGAATTGCCATTTTTACCCTTGTGCTTGCCTCAGTAGTTCAAGGCGATGCAGTCAACTGCAACATTAACCCTCCTTTGATTTAGCTTTTCAACGGTTCACTTGCAGGTGTCCGTTAAAAACAGACCTGTTCATAACAAAGCACTCGAAACAGACCACGTTCACAACAGACTAGTTCAAAACAGATCCAAAAAAGATCAAGTTCATAACAGTCCACGTTAATAACGACCCGTTATGAACATTGTCTGCTATGAAGGGGTCTGTTATGATTGCGAATTTACTGGTAAATAGCCGTACAATGTCAGCCATGCAATATCTGGAATGGAAATGATTTGAGAAATAGTCAAGTAAGTTAAACCAAAATATTGGCAGGAAGGTTACGATTCTAGTAGAACGCCCAACAAAAAATCAAGTAAGTTATGTAAACATTTTTTTCTTCGCATCACATTCGGCTACCCAATATAAACCCACATTTGTGTTTATAGAAATGCGTGGAGTTCTTCATTTTCAATATTCTGCACATGCACCAGCTAAACGCATTGTGATGTTTAACTCAATGTTTGCCACGAGTGTAGTTGCTCATTGAAAAAATCTCGTGATAGAATGTAGAAAAACGAATGAATTCCATCTTGATGGAACATTATACAAAGAAATGTAATGCTGATTAAAATTACATAAAATGCAGGCAGTTAAAAATTAAATTGTGATATATTTTCATAATTTTACCTTTGTTGCAGTAAAAATACACTCTACTTCCAAACACGTATTCGTTTCCAACCGTATAACCGTTTCGTGGGGATTCTGGAATTTTGCATCTTTTTTTAATGCAACTGAAAGATGGCGTCGTCCACCGCCCTCCACTTTGACATGTGACATATGCGGATCCTACCATAGAGTATCCTGAAAGAAAAAGTTTTCGAGGTGAAAGATTCATGTTCGATTAACCACTTGTTACGCTTCATAGGACAAAGGTTCGCTGGGAGGACGTCTCCGGATATCTTGAACCCCACTGCACGTGGTATAGATTGTACTTTTGTATCCTCTGCGAAAAAAACGTTTTTCTGCACTGTTTTATTTATACTTTAAACCATGTTTCCTCGCAGGATGGTGGCGGGAGCAGCAGCATTATGAGTTCTCATAAATCATCGAGTTCTTCCACAAGTTCTCAAAGTTTTGATGACTCAACACCAAGGTCGATCGATCCAGGTCAGAGAGGCAATTGTTCTACTTCGTCCTAAGCGTGCTGATAGTAGCCATTTTGTCATGCATAAAAACGAACCTAAATTTCGAAAAAAAAGGTACAGAAATTTAACTTTTACTCTAAACTTGCTTGATTTATTTCATAAGAAACAAATGTATGACAGTGTAATCATGGAATAAAATGCATTTGATGGTTTGTAATTGTATTACATCAGTATTTTTTTAAGGAAAATGTTAGGTACCTGCTATGGATTTGTAGGGACCCGATTTCTCTGATTCTAGGGATCCGATTTTCTCTAATTTTAGGGACCTGATGATAATCTTCTCTGATTCTAGGGACCCGATATGAAATTCTAGGGACCCGAATCGGGTCCCTAAAACGTCTTAAAAAAACCTGATTACATCGATGACTCTGACAAGTTGTGATATAGTTTACATCTCGTATTTGCTATTTGGCTTTTTTTGCTTTTTTGTGAAAAGGTATGGCTTTTTTCAGTGAAGACAAGTTGGCATCACTGGGTGCGTGACGAAAACAGGGCCGGTGGGGCGGGCGCGGGTTTGGAGGGTGTACTTGGTGGATGGGGTTTGACAGGGTCAACACATACTTAATCAGCGCAATAGGCAGACGAACTCTTATACACGGCCGAAACTTCGTGCTTAAGGCGAAAAATAGTATTCTTTTATTTTTATAAACAAATATTTTCGTTCACATAATTTAGAAAGTTTATATTACTAACTATACCGACGAGATTTTAATTTTTAAATCCAATTCAGCCTACTGGAGTACTCTGCGTCTCCATAGTCCAGCGAAACAACTTTTAGGCAATCTTTCTGCATATAATTCACAGTGTAACATGTACATCAAATGGCGACTGGTGTGATCAGCAGAAAACAAAGCACAGCATGTGAAAATAAACAAACACAAAAATCACAAAATAATAAGGATCCAAATAATGCCAAGATCGAAGCTTTGCTGATTTTGAATCTGGAGAGCAAATCTAGCAACGTGCATGTATTTGTAAGGTTTGAAAGAGATCTGTGGCAACAAACAGTGACACTGACAGCTACTTCCAATTAAATCCGTTTCACCCGGTATGGAATGATCATTACCTTTGCAGGTTTGATGAATGCCGTCATGAGCGTAGTAGCGCTAAATCGCATTTTCAATGCATTTGTGCTCCGCAGATGACGCATGCCATCTCAAAGCTTTTTTTCTTAGGACAAAATGTTGTAGTACGTGGTTTGCATTGAGCATCTTCAGTCTCGTCTATCACAACACATTTTGCCGATGTAAAGACGTTTTTCCATTTTGCTTCGGGCTTTCGTACCATAGGCGACATTCCGCGAAGCAACTGCAAATACCTGATCTATATATATGCTATAGAAACCAGCTAGTCAACTGATCTCACCATTGCAAAAACCCATCAACGTGCTATTCTACTCAAGCGAATCAACGAGAGTTTCAGCAATTGCATTCAGGAAATAAACTGCAGATTAGAAATTCGGTCGATTAAGTACAATAACGATAACCACTGTGCATCGCTATTATTTCCATTCCATACTCTAGGTTTGGAAAGTGGGTAATTTCAATTGTAATGAAGGGAAGCGTGTTTGTGAGACTGTAAATGCAGAACCTGTGTGTGTTTTTAGAATGTGGTACCACATGCACATCAGCCAAAATTCGGTCAAATTAATTGAAATACTCAAAGAAGGCCAAAAGAACAAACTATCTTCGCGGCAAAACTACTTCTGAAAACGGCCAAATTTTCACAATTAGTCTGCGGGTGGGGAGCGGGTAAGATTTCTCATATTCCTGCGGGTGCGGGGAGAGTTAAAAGTTTGCGAGTGCGGGGCGGGAGCGGGAAAAATTGTAACCCGCGCAGGACTCTACTCCATGAGGGGCTCAGTATACCACAGAAAGGCCTCGTACTTATGGGCAGTTTTTTTAAGGCGCTTTATGAGTTCAAAACGGACCCATAAATTTCCTGTGCGGACCCATAAAATTGGTAATTCCACATTAAATCTGGACAACCACAAAAAGTTTTAGCTGAGTTGAATTGTTGTTTCGATTAACGTCCGAAACGGATTCGCCTCACACCAAATAAGTGCAGTGTAGACAGTAACCTCGCCTATTCATCATAACCATCTCTGAAATATCATGCAAGGCAACAATTAATAATTTGACAACTTTTACGAGATAAACAATTGCGTTACGCAGTCTTTTTTAAGGAAAATGTTAGGTACCCAGAACGAACCTGTACGGATCCGATTTCTCTGATTCAAAGGACCAGATTTTGTCTGATTACCTTAAAAAGCCTGACGTCACGTACCAATTAACGCTTTGAATGACAATGAGTCTGGCGCTTTGAGCAAGCCAAGTCTTTTCCACGGTGTCAAACGTTTGCAGCAAGCCAAGCCTTATCAAGATTTTATTCATTTTCTTTCTTGTGTGGATGTTTTCAGAAGGTAAGTTCACAGCAAAAACGTAAAGTTAGCCATCCAAGAATAAAGCAGTATTTTTGTAGTAGCCTAAGCTTAAACAAAAACTTCTTGATGTTAGCCAGCCAGGAAGTGCAAACGCCAGCAGCAGTGAATTCAAACGTTCTTTCGATTCTGTTGTGCAGGAAGTACAGCATTCAACTGTTAGAATCTCGAAAGCATCGTCAGTTTCAGCTGACAGTCAGTCACAAACATCTAACAATCAGATTTTTCAATCATGGTTTAGGCTGAAAGGTTTCGATGAATCCCCACAAATGAATGTGTTCACTATGCATTTTGAATGATATGCTTACTATGCTCAAAGCATCCAGCAGTTACCACCGGGCGAAAAAAGGATGGTAATATCTACACTTCGGAACCTGCCAAACCTCCACACACATACCGCCTGGATAACCATCTCAGCTCAGATTTACTCCAAAAAGTCAATATCCTGGAAAAAACTCAACGCATTTCACTTTTTCATGCTATTCATCAGGATCGCATTTCAGATAAAGTTAACACGGTAGCTGAACGCGTACATCTGATTTATTGTGTTTTGAAAGAAGAGATAGTGAATCAAAAATAGTTACCTTGCAAACCTTGATGGACCGCGTTGGCCATAATGATCGGCTTTGCGACCTTCACCATAACAGTTCTGTGGCAGTACACAAGGTTATTTTGATTTCGGAACATTTGAGTAATCGCATTGTTTCTGATGTCAAGCAGAGCCAATGCTGGGCTAATACGGTCGACGAGACAACCAATATTGCTGCAGTGTGCTGTCCATGCCACTTGCCACAACCTGGCCAGAGCGAAGATTTTCAACTCTGTGCCGTGTTAAAACCAAGCAACGAAACCGATTGTTTGATATAACTCTGAATACTCTCATAAATGTTTCAATGAACGGTCCAGAAAGTCTTCAGTAGCGGGGCTTACGTTTGTGCAGCGGGGCTTGACATTCTGAAAATTGACAAAAACTCCACTGATTTATAGTATTTCATACTTCAATTTGGGGGCTAACCGCACCAAAGCCTCCTGTGGCGACGAAACTGGGTCCAGCGCAGCTCAATGATGATGGTGCATTTGAGATTGCTCGTGAAATTTGTGATTGAAATGGATAAAAGCAAATAATAAACGGAGAGAGACACAGCGAGCATTAACGACCCTAGAATCTGCAGATGACGAGTAAGAAACCGAAGCTTTTACCGATGAACAAGAGCTGTTTAATGAAGTTGAAATTGAAAACTTTGTGTTGTAATTGTTGTAACTGCTGTAGTGCTACTTGAGCACTGTGACTGCCAGTAGGCTGAAATACGTTTAGTAATATGTTTAATACTGTAATACGTTTAGGAATTATTTTGAACGTTTTGCTAAAAAGTGCGGCTTCATAAAATTTTTTGGTGTTCCTTCAAAACAAACCTTAAAAAACCTGCTTATGGGTGGTCTTTCAACATAGCTCCACATTGCCTGGAATTTTTTTTTCGGCCCAACCAAAACGTGGAGGCTCGCGTGCATTCTCTACCACGAGTGATATTCTGAAAGCTAATCCAGACCGCTTGAAAAGCAAATAAAGCAACTTTGTCGCAGACCTGTAATTATGGAATCTTGAACCTTTTTTTCTGTACTTACATATTTTTTGTTGTTATGAGCTTTTGGCACATCGTGTTTGACCGTTTAGGTATCGTTACGTGTGCAGGTAGTACTTGGAAAGGTTTTAGTCACTGGTCTAAGTCTGATTGCTTAAGACAATGAAACATAGGAAGAAAATCAATGCGTACCATATCTGCAAGCATATGGTAATTGCTCTCCAACGAAGTAGCTGTTTTTGTATGAATCCGGATAAGCATATCCAACCCGTTTCGGCGACAAACAGCCGGCTGCGCGAAAAAGTACATGATATAAGTGTTTGTGCTGCAATGCTGCATTTACTACATTACGCAAAACAAGCACAACCGCAACAACACCACGTATTACGTAATTGACATCAAGTATATCATTTTGTCACGAAACAGTGCAGACTAACAGTCGAAAAAATTATAGGAGTTGTGAAACAAAGCAGTTTCAGACGATTCTTGCTGTTAAAATAAACTATCTGCGCGTTACACGCACGATAATGCATTGCATTCAATAAGTAAATGATTTGTTTTGCAATTATTTGTAATGATGTGATTTGTATTCAAGGAAAAATGAGAAGAATGAAAGCTGCTGCTGGATTTTCCGCAGCAGCAACTAAATGAAAGGAAAACGTTAGGGAAAAGTGTGTCATAAATAGGTAAGTTGAGCAAAAACTGATAATTTCCACCTGGTGAAATTCTGACAGCGGCATAATTTATCAAGCATAATCAATAGTAAATAAACTACAGTATATTTCCATGGATTTAATTAACTTAAATCACTGATGCACTGACATGTCGGTATCAATCAACAATAACGATTTGCACTGTTTCTACGCCAATATGTGTGTAAAATAAACGAACAATTTTGTACAATTGAGAACATTTAGGAAGATCCTTGCATTCTACCTGCAATGTTGTAAATGAAAAGTACTGCATATGCCAAAAATAAAAGAAATTATCTTTCTCTTTCGAAAGTTGAAAGTTCTCTTTCAAAAAATGCAACCAAGAGAGAAAAGAGTATAATTTGGCTCAGTTTCGACTGAGAAAATGCATAGAAAAAGGTTTAAATAAAGCGCGTTTTTTTTGTTTTTTTTCAAAATGCGGTTTGTGCAGTTCATGCTTTTATTATTTTTTAAATATACGCCTTCTTGCCTTTCCATCGACACAGCCTACCTAGATTAACTTTACTTTTACACTTTACCAACAATAAAATCGGGTCAAAAGATAGACAAAGTTTTGTGCTTTGCCAATTTCATTTATTGTCCATCGTCACGTCGTTGTTTTAGTGAACAAAACAGGTGAAAAAGGTGTCAATTAACTTTAACAAAATTATTTTGTTAAAGTTTGAAACCACCAACAAAGCTTTGGTTCATCCTGTTTTCACTTGTACTTCACGAAGGTGTTGCTGAAAACTTTGAATAAACATTTAATACGGTAATTTTTTTACAACTGAGCTCAACGGCTTTATCGTTTGTCAGCGCCTCCTGCTGCTAAACGATTGATATTGTATCGCGTAAAATAGGTCAAGGCACTTGACGTATGCTGCAATGGTAATTCACTGTTGTGGTTGGAATCAACCACATACAGTAGACGTATCCTGAATGCTACCGCGGGCCACTAAAAACGCTGTGGCGGCCACATATGGCCCGCAGGCCGCTAAAAGCCCACTCCTGCTCTATAGCATTCTTCTACTGTGATGTAAAGCCGTATGCTGTCTTCTTAATGCGATTAAAGTATAAAAGTGCCCTTTGCTGATCATTAAAGTAACGTTTTCGTTCTGAATCTCTGCTTGTCGAAACTACGTGTATTTTCAATAAGAAAACTAAATTTGAGCAACAAATCTGTGGAAAGGAGCAGTAAGTTAATGTTACGTTATAGTGAAGTTGTTTGGATTCAGAGGAGTGGTAAGCAGTTACTATTTAATGTAGGCATAGCCTTCTAAATTTCAGTTGTTTATTCGTTTAACAACAATCAGTTGTACTTGCTCAATGTTTCTAAGCTTTCAGAACTTGTACTCAACGATTTGGTGTCCACTTGGCATAAGTTTGCTGATTGTTCTTGCCGAAAAAGTTTATGCTTGTTCCCTTTTTGCGACTATTTTAGTTATTCTGTTGCTATAAGTGACAGGATCTCGAACTGGGATGCGACAAAATTCTTGAGTTACAGGGCAGAACGAAGATATTTCGTTGTGCTTTGCAATCTCTGTTGTGCTTATGTCACAGGTCTGTAACGCTTCAGGTTTCATAGTCTTATTGTCAGATGGTGTTGTTTTTTTGCTGCACTGTCCATAACACCAGATCTGTAACGTTTCGGCAAATCACTTTTTCAGTCGCAATCCGAAGCTTTTCAAGCAGTGTGAATTTTAAGCAACCTTTTAACCTCTGGTGTGACTGACTTTGGGGAAGCATCGAAGTTACTGGCTTCAGTGGTTTGGGGTACCAATATCAGGCTTAGGTTGAAGTAATCCAGTTGGTATTTTTTCAGTGTAGATGAGTATACATGTGTTAGAATAAAAATGACAGATTTTATCTGTGTAATGGGTAGCAAGTATTATGAGCATAGTTTGAAGCGTAACAGATTAGTGCATTCGGTCCGTTAGGTCACATAGCTTCAGGATGTATTGGCGACTTCGCGCTAAAAATAAATAAAAAGTGATTGTAGGAGCTACAGGGACATTCGCATATCAAAAACACACCATTTCAGTTCACATCAGCCATCATGTCATCATTGCTTGAATCGCAGAATTATGCGGTTCATTCGCTTGATGCAAAAGTTTTACAAATATGTGGCCTTTCAAAAAGTGGGAGTAAAGACAATATCAAAAATTTTTTGCAGTTGAAAACTAACATCAAAATGAGTACAAAAATCCACTCAGTGACTTTTATAACTAAAAAAATCTCAGTCCTTGGAGAGTTACCATGGGACTCAGAGTTTTACAAATCTGATTGCAGAGAAAAAATTATCCTGCCAAGACTTATTCAAATGATATAGGTTTGCACTGTTGAAAAAAGTTCATAAACAACAATACAAAATATTTACGTAATTGATTCTGTGTGATGTTATAGCACATCATTTGACAATTGCGTTAGCAACGCACCTTTGTTTAAATTCATTAGCGAAGACCAGTTGGTAGATCGCATCAAAATATCACAGAAACGAACAACTCAGTTATGAAACGCTTCACTAGCCCGGTGTTTGCCAACAGCGTCAGGAAAAAAACGCACGATTCTGCAACTTCTCTGACATAGTTTCAGGGCTTTCACTTTTTTGCTCAAAAGGAGCTTAAATTTACTCGTGAAAAAGATGTTTTAATCCAAAATAAACACTGCAACTTACTTTCACGCATTTATCGCATTGAAGTAATCAAAACCGATTAAAATTGACCTATCTCCAGGAATATTATCATACTGTACGGCAGGCCTGCACAACTCAGAAAGCTCGAAGGGCCAAATTGATCAACATAAACTCGCCGCGGGCCGCAAAAGTCTATTTCGTCATAGTGTGGAAGAAATTCTGAAAGGACAAGTAATTATCCGAAGTCGGGCTTTTGCAACATTTTCTGCAACTGAGTTCTCGCGGGCCGCAAGAAA
>Ga0210059_1009625_pt1 | contig 15057 bp, 11 predicted proteins | sample Ectturendosymbi2_FD_188042 | JGI IMG/M metagenome (GOLD analysis project Ga0210059, IMG submission 188042) | Ecteinascidia turbinata endosymbiont from Florida, USA - Sample 2 (SPAdes) (version 2) | ecosystem: Host-associated > Tunicates > Ascidians > Unclassified | place: Key West, Florida...
AACGAACTTGCAGCTAACATTGACAGACAGACATAGAAAACGCAATATTGTATTGCTGTAATATTTTTGTTTGGTGAAAGGATCTGTAAGGGTAGGCCCATTGTTAGAAATAGCAACCAAAACATATTCAGTATAGAGTGGGGTTTGTCAAGCTGTGTGCCATGGCCCACTACTGGGCTACGGAAGAATTTGGAATGGGCCAGGCCCTGACATTATTGAAACTGAGTAGGTTTTAAAAGTTGAATGTTTTATTGTTTTGATCAAAAACTTAGGTAACTCCTCAGCTACGAACGTCATAATACGCTCTCTCGTAACCATGTGCTAGAAATTATTACAATATGGAGATTTCCACATAGCCTGCAACATTCTGCACAACATGCAGTTGCTGAAGGCATTTTGAGACAGACAGGCGACTCTTGTTACCCTAGAAGCTGGGTTAATGTGGAAGATGACTTGATCTATGCATTATCATGTATTGAGCTTTGAATATTCATTTTCCTTCCCACTTTTCCTCTGGGGAGGGTCATGGGAGCAGCACCCCTAGGAGGACTCCAGATACCTCATGGCCAACAGCAATCTCAGATAGTTCTGCTGGCACCACACCAAAACGGGACCAAACAAGGTCGGAAATGTAATCACTCCACCTGGTCCTTGGACGACCTCTTGGTCGCTCTCTCGTGGGTGTACCCAGCAAGACTAGCCTCGCCAATCTTTTCCGAGGCATTCCGGACAGGTGGCCAAAACTATAACGTACCTGGGATCTCTCGATTCGGAGAAGTGGTTCGACATTCAGCGCTTTGCGAATTTCTTGGCTGCGCACTTTGTCACGAAGTGTCACACCGTGAACGCCGGAGAGGGGATATTGACCCCCTTTCCTTTCAAATGGGGGTCGAAGGGCGGCGCAGGTGCGTTTTGATAACAGTATTATAGGTAATTTCACGGATTATCAAGATAAACTTCGAATAATTTATTGCAGCAATTCGCCCACACAGGAAATTCAGATTGGTTTTCTACAATTTTTATTATTGTTTTTGAGGTCAACATTGCTGCTGAACAGAAACAAGCACAATTGGAAACGATTTTTTTGTTTTGCATAAGTTTCCATTGCCTTTAGAACATCCCTGCGCTACCGCTGTTGCGGCCTCTTCGTGAAATGTCCATGCTTTTAACTATGCAAATATCTATGCTTTTGCAACAAACACCCCTGAGCCTCGAATATCTGTGTTTCAAACAACAATTAGGCCAGCCTTCGCATTTGATTGCAGAACACGTTTTTGTGTTTTTAAAATTTGTCTTTAGTTGTTTTCATTTCTGCTCTGTGCATATGCAACGTTGTCTTATTTGAAAAGTTGCAACGCACGTGAAGTGAGCCACGGACCCTCGGTTTGATTATCAATTGGGCCACATGCTTGAAAAGGTTGAGAACCCCTGATGTAGAGCATTCACTGTTGAACTCTTTATCCTAGGTATCATTGAAATCTTTCGCTCACAGGTACATTTTAACCCAGAAATATTTGGTCGCAGTAAAAGAGGCCTATAATTTTGCAACCTGGTTTTCAACCAAACACCACTTCTCTATAAAGCAGAAAAGCAAAGTTTCAACTAGGTTAATCATAGGTCTACTAATTCAGGTCAAAAATTATTTATTGAATGGGCCTACTACTAAAGTTCGAAGAATCAAGCCAAATCTTCTTGCAGCGGACGTTAGAAATTTAAACTTGGAAACGTTTGTTTCAAAAAATCTAACATCCTAATATTTTTTCGGGAGGGCATCGCGTAAATCGCTTGCTGGAAAATGCACACCACAGCCGATAAATTTTCTTGAAGCAGCTGTTGAAAAAGCAAGGATTCTGTAGCTGCTCTTGAGATTTGGGAACAAAAACAATCAAAGGGGACATATAGGTGAGGAACGCAAGAAAGTAAAGAGTAAGAATTAATTAAATTAAAAAAAAAATAGGCTAAACATATATGCTATACAACAGTTGAAAAGCTAAGATTACACCTGCCCATATTGTCTTTGTCTTCTGGAGACAAGGTGATTGCATTGTATTGTTCACTGCAAAAACCGGGTGCGAAGCAATAAAAAACAAACGCCATTTGCAAACACTTGAAAGCATTCCCAAGCTTGCAGTTGGGAGACCGAAAAAACCCTTAGGTTATCTAGTCGATACTCCCAGAAGCTCGAAAGACAACAAAAAACAGAGGAAATGCATAAAAACAAGAACACCAAATAATAAGGACAAAAGTTCACCAATTATTGATTTAATATGTGCTCCAATTTAATACATGAAACAACATCCTGTTGATTATGTTTTCGCAATTTGACAGGCACTTTTGAAAATGAAACCAAGTATTTAGTACTGTGATAGCCAATAATTGAACATAGTTTTTTTTAAATGGTGAAAAGGTAAATTTTTATATTCCGCATTGATTTCTCTCCACATCACTGCTCCTTTATAAGATATTAGCTTTTTCCCAATATTACTCTGGAAACTGGGAATAACATAGTTTTGACTGCTAGCATATATTGCATTATAGTTATGTAAATCCGATGATCTCTGGAACAGACCTTTATAAATACTGGGCAATAATCCATCATGAAATTCGAGCATTAATTTGGCCAATTCCAGCTTATATATATCCTGCTCTTTCAGAAAATTCAATCTCTTATAAATGGGACTTATCTGTTCATCATAATTACTAAACATCATGTTGCGCAAAATGTTATTTTGTTTCACGTAGATTGGCTTTAAATGTGACGTGGTTGCAGACCCCCAAGCTGTAACACAGTAACTTAAATGTGTGTATGCAAAACTATAGTATAGTAATTTGAGCGTGTTTAACGGTAAAATGTTTCTCGTTTTGTAGATCACACTTGAGGCAAAGGCTAACTTTGTTTCAATTTGTTTTAGATGTGACGACCAATTAAGCTTTTCATCCACAATAACAAAACATCATCTACAATTTTTATCTACAATACAGTGATGTGGCATACTCCACATCGAAATGTCTTTAAATTCCTGCTTAAGGTCTGGGAACTGCAATATTCCTTTTCGAAGCATTGATGGGAAAAGCCTACTGTGCAGTGGGTAGCCTATTATTCATGTAGTCGACTGTTTTTCTTGCTCCCTCACACGATATCGTGTTAGCCTATGCGCTGTAGCCTGAGCTCAGGTGAAGTTATACAGTACAATCCAAGTTCAATAATTGTAAGAAGTTGAATGCTCAAGGCAATTCATTATTTTAGAGAATTCAACTCAAAAGTCTAACTAATCCATAATAACTGATATGAATGCCTTTCTAGAAAGACTAGGTAAGTCTAATAGTAGGACCTCTGAAGCATATAAACCTACAGAAGTAGCCTATACAAATGAAATGTCCGTTTCAAGTTTTCAACAATGTCAAGTAAAAACGAGCCAAATTTTAACATCAGGAGTTAAATTTGGGCTTGTATTTTAAATATTTCAGTTAATTGGTACAAGTTCAAATTGCACAAATAGCATTTGTTTCTGACCAATTGCTAAACTGAAAGCTAGTGGCTAGGGAAAAAATTACTAAAACAAAAATACGACGGTTTGATTTTTGAAATTATTGTCATGAGTTACAACAGGTCCACAGTTAACGTTTCAATTTATAATATAATCTCTCAGCAAATAAAGGTGCGTAGAACAACCAGAGGTACCAAAGATAAATCTGGGTGGTAAGCTTGAAGTTTTGAGCATTAGCCCGCATACAGCAAGCTGTATAAGTCGTATCAGTATCTAATAAGCTTAAACCACTTTGCCGTCACAATTAGGGAACGTCACAATCCTGGTTGTCAGGAGAAGTTGAACAGCTGAACTTCACCATCTTTGTGAACTTCAAGCAGTGAACATGGATTTTACGCTTGTTACCAAAGCTTCTGCCTTTGTTAAAATTCTCTTTCTGTGTGCTGTCGTTCTTACGGCGGCATCCAGGTTTCCCATCGAGGAAAATTATCCTCGCACTGACGTGGAGGAAGTGGTCTCAAAACATCGGCCACTCTGGACGACTAACCACCTTGAACAAAGCATCTACGAAGAGGTAAAGATCTTGCAGTCTTTCAACAGAGTATTTCGCTTCGTCTTCTGGAGAACCAGTTTTGCAACATTTCGAAAAAAAGATTTGGAACCAGATCAACAGAAAGTAGATGAGCTTGTTCAACGTCTCTCTGGTGACTGCATTATCAAAGATTTAACGCCCACCTTCAACCGCAACAGCCACGTTTGTTACAAGTTTTTAGCAGGGAAAAACCCGTTTGAGAAGGGTCGTCGTTTTACAGCCTGCTTCATTAGGAGGAAGTTCATTCATGATCCACTCGAGTGGGTAGCAGAGTTTTCAAGGGTGCTTCTTCAGTCTTGCAAATCCGTACATCAAAATGAAGGTTTTAAGATTGATGGATGCGAAACAACATTGAGTAGCGACCTTATTTTCTCTCTGGTTGTCAGCCTATATGCATCTTTCTTATCAAGTGAGATGATATGTTCTTGCGAATGGATTAAAAGAAAATTTTACCAGGTACTGATTTCTTTGTATTACCTCTTCCATTAGTTTTCAACCACCGTGTAGCCTCCTCGACGACATGCAATTAAATGAAACTTGCTCATAGCAAATCCTTTATAGAAAAATCCTTCGGTTACTATCAGAAAACAAGTCAATTGATGGAGGCTTTCGTTGCACTGCTTCATAGTTTCTTTCATAGCGCACAGTCGCAAAGTTGTTAACTCTTTATTGCCCTCAAAAACTTTGCCTGCAATGTATGTCAAAGCAGCTGAAGCACCTTCAGCCAAGCGCGTTTTCTTTCACACAAATTATTTCTTATCATTGTTAGTACCAGACGTACTAAACCTGGTTTTTGGAATCCGATATCACAAACTTGGCTTCACAGCAAAAATGATATCAAATGCGCATGTTTGGAAAGAGTTTTCAACACGTTTTACAAGAATATGAACATTTGTTGTAGCTGACGCTATTCAGGATAAAAAATAAAATACAAAAATCAACGAAGTGCAGATGGTTTGACACTTTGACATAATCAAAAGGGTTACGACTGTTACGACTAAATCTTTAAGTTTTTTAACGCGCTTAATATGCAACCTCGTTGTATAAACATAATGCAGTGTTTCCGCACCCTATGACGTCAGCTAAAAAAGCGCATTTTTGCAATCATAAGATTTGATGGGATTTTTTTGCAATCGTCAAATTTGATGGGATTTATGGTGGCATTTATTCGTTTATTGTAAAAAGTCTTTCACGCGTAGGCAATGCAAAATCTAATTCAACCAGCTATGCATTTCTACTGCAAGTACAAACAAGCAATACAGTTCAACGTGAAGAAAATGCGCGGACACACACAGGAGAGTTTCTACAGGTTGGTAATTTCAGTGGCGCTTCCTGCATTTTGATTTTTTTAGCTTGTTTTGCTTGTGTGCAAGATATTTTTACTTTACCCATACACTGCAAAGTGAACCAAGACGGATTGAAACTACCACAGGTTTTTATTTTAATTGTGTGCTTTAGAAATAAATATTGTGTGTCTGCTTAAAAAACTTAGCTTTATTCCGTAAAATTATAAGTCGAGTTATTTAAATTGCTTGAGTTGCCAACAATGCGCAATAACAACGTGCAAAAGTTTTTGAAATCTACATATACTTGAAAATCTAAGTACTTTAAAGCAGAAGGATGCATCAATGCACAACCAAACAAATCTACGTAACTGATTTTCTGCAGATACTTGATGCCCTTGATGGAAGGAGCTTCTGAAATGGAATCAGTGATCGCCGACAGCAAAGTCTTTTACTTTATGGCCGATGTCATGATTAAGCTTATGGTTTACCACAGCGACATTAGCGAAGCATACCTATCCGCTGTGCATCAGCAGGTCTGCCTTTTGCAAGCACTTTCCAATAAGTCTTTTCGAAAAGGATTTAAGAAAAAGTTAATGATTTGGAAAACGCCACTCCCTTCGGCAAGGGTTGCTAAGAGTAATTCCAGGATGAAAAGATCCTTTAAAAAGAAAACGCGTTTTGCGTTCAGGCGAACAAAACGTGAAAGTAGTAACCGGCTTGCAAGAATCAACTCTGAACAGTTTTACCCATACTTTCCGAAGAGGTCTACATCAAGCACGACTAACGACAGCTGTCCAAATTACAAACAAAATCTTGCTTTTCCCACCAGTCTTGTTTGCTCAAGTAAGAGTCTCTCCAGCCAAATGCAGCTTGAAACATGTTTATTGAGCAACAATATCAACCAATCATCATCGGATTTCTACGAATGCGTTTCAGACGCAAGATGTTTTTTGTGTTCTACCTCAGGTAAACCAAGCAGACTTTTACCATCATTCATGCAAAAACCTTCCTCTCAAACTATTATTGTAGAAAAGAGCACGAAAGGACAAATTGCGTTATCAACAAAAAATTTTACTGAGCCAAAATCCACTAACTTTTCTGAAAATCCTTTCTGTCATAAATCGTTTTCGGATGTCAAGTTCAACAGCAAAGACAGAAATATTTCCCCTTCAAAAACTTCACTTTCCAGCACGACTGCATCCGAGCGTTTCAGCAATCTCCACTGTCAAAACAGGGACCGAACTACTTTTTCGTCAGATAACCTAAAAAAACATCTTCAATACGATGACAGAGAACCACTAGAAGTTTTACTAGACCATGAAATAAAAGCAAAATCACCTCAATATCCGCAAACGTTTTGGGATTGGGATTTTCCGTTAAAGGAAACAACATCTTCTGGTGAAACATCCCCAGTCTCGCAACTTTCTAATGATTGGTCGCCTGCGAGTAATGTGCGAAACACGCTTTCTTTTTCCAATGAAGATCTTGAGCACTCTGATACGAGGTTGGCACCAAACTCCAGCAAACTCCCGTCAACAAAGCAACCCGCTGAAGAGCAAGAAGCAACCGACGAATACAGCCTGTCAGCGTCTACCCTGAACAATCATTGCAAACAACATCATCTTCTCCAGGACGTCACAGAACCTGTGCAAGTTGCTGAACATTGTAGTGCATTTTCCGACGCTACACTCTCTCCTGTACAAACGGTTGAATGGAATTGCTGGAGCGCAACAAACCTCAACAAACGTAAGTGATGTCATTTCTCTTCCTCAGACACAAAGCAATTTGAAGTATGACAACTCTTTTTCAAGTATATTTCGCTTATTGAAAGCAAGAAATCACAAAATTACTTTAAACTTGTGGCTTCCACGAAGCATCACCGTTTGCAGTGAAGCATTTTTCAAGCGTTCGCTCCAGTGAAAACATTTGATTTTTGACGAATGTTTAGACGACGTTAGTGGGTTGTGCGTAAAATATTAAAAAACAACGGAAATATGTCAAGGATTTGTGCAGCAGTAACAATGTATTGAAATTAAAAACGTTTGAGGAATGTTTGTGGAGAGAAGATACACGGACCTTTTACGAAAATGTCAAACTTTTTCAGAACAATAAACACGAGATATAACTGTAAAGTGCATCGTGGTAGAAAAACGAAATGCAGTATCAACTCTTTCATGTAAGTCTTTGGGATGAACTCCAGTAATCGGTTGTGACTGGTCTGTGCATCGAAACGCGTAATTTAACACTGTTTCTTATGTCCCATGGAACATTACCCTACTTCTCATCGTGAAAAATCTACTTGCAATTAACAAATGCAAGTTTCAGTCAATAGTAACAAACAAATGTTAAGGATAATCAAGGCTACAAACGCAGGGCGAACGTAACACACTTGTAATGTGTGCATTGCAGACGATTCATGGGCTTCAAGCGTTCCTCGAAATAAAACGTCTGCATCGCAGCGGTCGCCGCGTTGTTTGGAAAATCGGAGTGAAATCGCCGAAAACGATAAATGCAACTGTTCAATGAAATTATCACTGGAAACATCATCTTTAGATAAAATCCATCACCTGTCCGCAGGAAACTTTACTTCTGGCATTGCCACGTCTTTCTCCGAAGATTTTCTTCCTTCGACTGCTCCAGCTCTTATTGACTGCGCGAATGAACAGGAGATATGGCCTGCGGATGTTCAATCTCATGAAGAAATCCATTGCAAACAGCAAAGAATTTTGCGCCCAGTTCCTGTTCAACCGCAGCAACCAAAGACGATTCCTGATCACGATCAGCCTAAACTTAATATCATTTTGCCTCGAGCAGCAACACTGGCTCGCCAAACAAAGTCTGAGAGCAATCCGGGTTCGGAAATCGCTTGTAAGGTGAAAAACCTGGACGAAAATCTGTCTGACCTCAACATAGATCAAGGTCAATGCCTAGAACTCGCGCAAATCAATGAAAGGTATTTAAACACGCCAGAAGGAAAAAACAATACACAGCAAGAAAACAACAGTACGTTTACCCACGGCGGACGTCTATCAACCCAACATTCTGCAATTGTAGACAAATCAACTGCGGGTTCGTGCAAAGGTAAGCAAAAATATCCAGATTTAATCACTTTGAACCTCACATGTACTTTTATTTGAAAGACGAACGCCTTGAAATAGCTTTTGCGTCTACTCTGAAACTGATGAGCGTTTCTTCCTTTCCGAAAGGTTGTATACTTTGGAAAACCTAATCGCTGCCAAAATTATGCATTGCAGGCCATGACGAAAATATATTGGACGATGTTTCAAGGTCAACAGATTCAGAAAGCATGCCTCCTTCACCTCCACGTATCGTCCAGTTTATTCCTTCATTTTACCCAGGTTATACGCCGCCCTTGCAACCAATTCCACGATACGGCCTTCCCGATTTGCAAACTCAACGAACAAGTCCAAGCCCACTAACTCAAGAATTTGTCAACCATCGTCGATACGCCTCAACAAGTTCACCTTCACCAGACAACAGCAGCAACAGCAAAAATGGGGAGAGTGATGAATGGCTTTCGCCTCACGTTGACACCTACTCTTCCAACTCGAGTTTACTTTTCGTCACTGAATCAGAACTATCTCAAAGCAGCCAAGGGAATTATCGTCTAACAACCGATAAAAGCTCCTATTCGGAGCAGTTGTCTTTGGCAAAACTCGGCCACGTGAAAGAAACACACCAATCCCCAGAGATCGTAACAGCTGTGAATGGTCATGTTGCCTCACCCTTGTTAGAAACAGTCACTAAATCATCAGCAGTCTTGGAACATGGCCATGACGTAACAAGCTTAACTAATTTCGTTTCCAATATTGATTCCAGCCTTGCCAACAAAAGTAGCTCACTGAAGGTCTTCTCCTTCAATGGGAACCATGCAATGCAATCTGCAGAAATTATGCAACACACCCATGAGCAAGGTAAGCATTCTGTTCTCCTTAAATGTCTATAAGTCTTTAGGACTGCATGTGGGGTCCGTTTGCTCTTTTGTTAAATTTTAATGAATTTTGCAATGCTGTTAGAAAGTAACAAATGCAAAAAAATTGCTTAGCTGGCAGAACAAGATATTGTTTACGGGATTTTTGCAGGAGAAACAACTGAAGCATCAGCCTCCCGGGTTGTCTGCCCTGGCAATGAAAATAACTTCTCCGAAACAACATTTATCTGCAATCATCAGAATGAACAAAATAGCTTTTTTGCTGGCTTCTATACAAAGGACGCGTCGTGCTATTCCTTCAATTCCAAGACGTCTAATGACGAAGATAGCATGGACCAGTCATCTGGAAGGTGTACGTACGTCATCGGCAACGCTGTGTCAGAGACACCTCTTCCTCCCTCGCCTCCTACTATCATCGACTACCTAAGTTATGACGACTTTGAAACCCCACAGAAGATTTGGTCGGAGGAAAACCAGATGTTCTTGTATTCAACCCACAGGAAGCCCATACTGAAGCCTCAAGCTATGCGAGTTCCCGTCCATCCTGCCCTGCTGTTCGGAAACATGACGCAAGGGGCGGAGCTTCCGCGTCTTAAGGTGGTTGTTCCCAAAACTGGTTCACTTGCCAGTTGCCGAGATGAAGTAAATAGAGGAACGAGTTCCTTTACATTTTTACGCAATGTTCAAACGGCATTTGAAGGATCTCGTCCTCAAGACCCTTGCCTTCATACAAGCGATGACCAGCATTTGAGTTCCAGTACTTCTGTAGGCAGCACGTGGCTGCAAACGCCTCTTAGCAACAAGCCTACCTGGTGTGGAGATGAACAGTACCAGAACCGAAGTCTTGAGAATCCTGGCTATTCCATGTTCCACTTAGCTCAAAGTGGCTATGAAGGTAGGCTTCGGTGACCTGTGTATTTTTTTGCACATGCTAGGTTATGCAATCTATTGTGCGCAAACTACAGTAGGGATAGTTTCATTTTTGCAGAAAATGAGTGCGAAACTCTCGTTTGTTTCATCTATTTTTTCCAAGCTTCCATATTTATTTGTCCATTTAAGGTTTTCCTCAAAAATTCAAATGACTCTACAATGACAACTGTAGCAAACATTCATTCTTTGTAATTGACAGAAAACAACGACAAAATATGCTACAGCAACTTCTTGCGGAACAATCCTTCAACACAGAAGCCAACTTCTAAAAGAGAAGCAAATTACAGCGCTTTGTCTCCTAACCAAATTTTTGCAATTGCTCAAATTTTGAAATGCCAAGCACATGTTACAAAACACGGTAACCCTGTTGCATCGGATTTGCATTTCAAAGGAAACAACAGAAGTCATACATTTTCTTTGCCTGGATATACTGAAGGTAAGTAATTTCAGTATAGCTTTCGACAACGAAAATGTTAATTATGAAGAAAATCAAAATTTCAACTACACTTATTTGCTTCATGCAAGCAGGCAATGCTAGCAATATGGCTTTTCTTGGGATACAGAGCAGATACCTCACAGTAAGTGAAAAAACTCATTTCGGCTGTGTTGGACAGAAAAAAACAGTGCACGAAAATCTTAGGGAAATTTTTCGTCACGAAAAATGCCATCCAGCTTCATGGATGAGTAACGTTACATCCCAACAGTATTGAAAGAGATTTAGTGTGATTTGCAATGTACTTAAAATATTCTTTATTTTGCTACAGCCTACAGTATGCACAGCATCAGGCCATATCGATTTAAATGCAGTCTCAGCATGCAATCGGGGCTGTGCCTAACTTGGTTGTTAGACTGAATGTATAAGTTTAGGGAGTAATTTAATTATTATGAAGGAAACGTTACGTATCTTCAGGCCACAATGCACAAAATTTTCTGCTGTAATGCAACGTATATTGTGGATAAAAACCTGAAGATCGCTCATGCTGTTTTTATTTGCTTGCGTAAATGGTCTTTTTCGACTTTCTGACATTTGCGATAGACCGCACTTTTAATCGTAACCCAGTATAGGAGTTCGGAAAAGTTGATTTTATGATTACACTTATCTTTGGTGGTTTACATATTTTTTCCTGTTTTTCGGCTAATTATAAAAACCTAATCGATGTGTTTCGGAGATCATCAATAATTTCAATCACATAATATCAAGTGAATGGCCGAAAAGTTGGATTTAACAAAAGCGGGGTTCCAACTAACCCTTGGTATTGCAGAGAGCAGAAAAAACGCCGTTATTTTGCTCTATGAACGATATAACCTACCGGTTTTCCCCAAGCATCGAAAACATGGTTAGTAGTTCAGTAACGAGCCATTTGTGTTAAATAAGCAAATGCTGCGTTGTGAAAAATAATATCGCAATTTTATAGGTAAATCATAAAAGCTGTTTTCAACTTCTACCTCAGAAGCAATAACACACGGGCGGATCCAGGGGGGGGCAATTGGGGAGATCACCTCCCCTAATGCTTAGGAAAACGACTTTCTACACCATGATTTGTGCGATTCGGAAATCACCATTCGCGATATCAAGCCATCTTGTAGTGGTGAACCCGTAATGAGACCTGAATACCAAATTTTACAGAAATCGGCCCCATAACCTTACTGGCTGGATCTGCCCCAGCAATAACAACACGAAAACAAGCATTCGGCCATTAACTGCAAAACACACTTTCTACAGCAAACGGAGATCTCAACAAACACAAGGCCAGGTTGACTCTATATCTTTAACAGACCCCGAAGGCATGCCGTCCTCTTAACACTCTTTCGTCCAGTTTATCCCTTCTTGCTATCAAATGTATACTTCTACCCTCCAACCAACACCTGGAAGTGGTGTTCAAGACTTGTCAAAAGATCAGGCAAGCCAAAGCCCGCGAACGCAAGAAACGTATGATCTATCTAGATCTACTTCCGTCAGTTCAACTTCACTGGGCAGCAGCCTATATAGAAAAGATGAAGGCGATGATATTTGGATGTCTGGTGATAACAGCGCTCACTCATCTGATGCGAGTTTCCTGTTTGTCACAGAGTCAGAGTTATCGCAGAGAAGCAGAGCAAGTTCTCCTCAAAACACAAATAATAATTTATTCCAAGAACAACACGTTTTTTCAAAAGGTGACAATTCTGCTGACTGGTACCGTTCACGAGAGATAGAAAGTGCAACTGGAGTCGATGTTTCGTTGCGAGTGGTTGAGAAAACAACCGAGAAACGCACTCCTACTGAAACCAAGAACCATTCCAAAGGCTGTGAACCACAAAGTGTTCTTACTCGGCAATCGGACCTCGCCGACAACGAACAGGCATATATGACGCCACCGGAATTCGAAAAATATTTCAAGAATGTCTCTGCATGTGTCAACGAAAATGTTAACGGAAAAGGTTAGAATAAAGCTCGGTGCCTCACCTCTAATTTTGTGCTAACTTAGGCATTTAACGGTTGTGTTGCAGGAAAGGCTATTTATACGTACATCTAATATCAATATCTTCACTTGATGCAGAATCAATGACCGAAAAATTATGTAGGGCGGTGCGTATCTGAGCGTACTTATCGCTGCCATGATTGCTTTGAGTGTGCAGCAGGTGAAGAAAAATATGTGTCATGGGCGCTTATAGGCACTGGCGTAACTGACGGGGTGGCAAAGGGGTGAATCGCTGCCCTGGCAAGCAAAACGTAAAAGCCCGGCCCCCACTTAGCTTACATTTCAGGTTTAGTATCTTTTGGTTGTCAATACGTTATTCTTTTCTGCGTTTTCTAATTATTTTCCGGTAATTTAGGGTTGCAGTATAGCCATCCACAGCTGAATTCACCATCATTTTTCAAGTTTTTTTCTGAGTGTTAACCAGTGGCCTCCTACAGTGGCCAGTGGGCTCCTTTCAGCTAAGTGTTCCTCCTGACGCAAACCTCTAATTACCCCTCTGCCGGTAGGCAGTTCTAAAGTGAGAATAGGAATTTTCATACCACAGTACATTTATTCGGCAAGGCAATGTGTACACGATTTTTTGGTTTTCACAACGATTTTGCAAAATGTGTTCAGGTAACAGTGATGCAGTTGCCCTGCACAATCCAGATATCACACAACTTCAGTTTGGAAGAAGCACTTATGTTGTCAGTGACGATTCGTCAGAGAGATCTTTTCCTCCCTCACCACCAACCATCATCGACTACCTCAATCATGAGGATTACGAGGCTAGCCAGCAGACCTGGTCCGATCCGGACCAAAACATCCTCTACTCCGTTCACCGACGACCCATATTGAAACCGAAGGCGGTTAAATTTCCAGCGAATTCTTCAATGTTTCTTGGAAGGATGGTGAATAAAGGGGAACTTCCCCGGCTCAAGGTGGTGCTTCCCGAAAGTGGGTTACTTGCAGGTAGCAACTCAAAAGGCACCTATGGACACCTGGAGGTGGCAGCAAGCTCATTTAAAGTCATCACAAAAGAAGCACCGGCGTGCCACAGAACGATAAACACACACACTGATCGAAGCAGGTATAATGGTTGCCTTTTGGGTAGCTCTAACACAGGAAGACGTACGTGGACACAGCCATCTCACAATGATTTCAACAACTGGATTCCATGCACTCATTTGCAAAACGGAGGTTCTCCCACGTCTACAATTCACAACTGCGATAGACTGCAATCACCTGTGCAAGGTAGGAAGATTGTTTGCGGTATGTTGAACTGTTCTTGTTTAGCACGGAAAATAGCATTCCTTTTTAGCAACTTTGGTAAAGCAAAATCAATTTGGTGTTGTCCGAAAGTGGGATATAATTTCATGCTAAGGAAGGGAATCGTGTGAAAATCTTATTTGTTTCGCATTTCGCTAGTATTTTGTTGCAAAGTGTATTATTCGCAGTACGAAAACAGACAAGTTTTACGCACCTGCAGAAAATCATTTGTTGCAATCAACGTTTGCACTGCATTACCAGTCAACATTTACTGTATCTTTGCTGCTGCGGTTGAGCAGTATGACCACAAAGTTACCGGTACCATAGAGATGCAACGTCAGGGCCGGATTTACCTATAGGCTATATAGGCTTAAGTCTAGGGCCTCAAGATCCAAGAGGGCCTCCAGCAAACTGTGGTAAGCATAGAGTCAATTGCCGGTATATGATCAGTTCGACAATGATTCGTCAAAATTTTATGCCTCAATTATTCGTGAAATTTAATTTTTTCACCTATTCAGATTCCGTGTTGATAACGCCAGGGTCTTCCAACGAGTTTCCATGATTCTCAATATGACCGTTGGTCAAGCCGCGTGCTGACTATTGTGTCGATATACTCAATTCACGTTGGCTGCGTCCCGTATTTGCTGCATCGTAGCGATTGTTACGTGTGGATCAGGCGAAAGAACTTGTGACTGTTCGTGTTTGAAATGAGCCTGATCAAAGCTTAAAAGTTTCACTGCAGAAAAGAGCTATGTATACTACACCCTACACGTTGTGTAGGGCTAGCAGCAGCATCCTACAATAAAAACATAGTTGCTTCTTCTGAACAATAGTGCAGTTTTGTTAGCGTTTCTATTACGTAAAGCTCCTTTGATATTTTCAGATGCGATTTTTCCATTTAAAATTTTCTTTAACAAAGTCATTCAGAAATCAGATTGTTATTGAGTAAGTGCGGAAGCTTGTATTCTCCTACGCTAAGCAAATCAGAGAAGATCTTAATGAGCTTGAATAGTAAGCAAAAGTCACCCTGCCAACTAACAACCACAGAACTCTTATCCCAAGGAGACAAAGAAAAGGGTAACACCAAGAAAATGACAAA
>Ga0210059_1009626_pt1 | contig 15057 bp, 7 predicted proteins | sample Ectturendosymbi2_FD_188042 | JGI IMG/M metagenome (GOLD analysis project Ga0210059, IMG submission 188042) | Ecteinascidia turbinata endosymbiont from Florida, USA - Sample 2 (SPAdes) (version 2) | ecosystem: Host-associated > Tunicates > Ascidians > Unclassified | place: Key West, Florida...
TTTTGTGTTGCCTACTTCCCTTTCTGTTTTCTAAAAATGGCCATTAAAATTTCTCACGGCCATTTTGTTCACGCTGCATTTGTGTCAATTCTGGTTTTCCAGACTCTTGATCGAATAATATTTGGCACATTGACTTTTCTTGGAACAAGGTGGTACGTGATGACAGTACGGGACACACAAATGGTACGCGATCAGAAAAAGTTTGAGAACCACTGCCCTATATAATGATGGTGCAACCTAGTAGTAGTAGAGTGAAGTCAGCGATGGATCTCTATTGCTGCTGGTTGCTTTCCTGTTAGTTAATGTCCCGAATTGACATCTTTCCCTTGTGCTTGCCCCAGCAGTTCAAGGCGATGCAGTCAACTGCAACACATGAAACGTGACAAATGTCACCTTTGTTTTTGTAACCTCTCCAAATACAAAACCTAAAGGGACAAATGAGGGGGGACAGCATATTATATGCCCCCGTCTAAAAAAGTGAGGGGGACACGTCCCCCACCTAATTGCTCCCGTCCACACAACTGTTGACAGAGTAGAACTCAACTACCGGTAATGCTAGAGAATTTAACCAAAGCCAACTGGTCCCAAATTGCTGATAGGCAGGCTCGCAACCAGAGGGAGGCAATCGGGCAATTTCCCCCTGAAATTTTCAAAAATGTATTTGTTTGGTACAGCAAAAGTTTACATCATTTTGCCCCTCCATAAAAGATCAGTTGGTTGCGGCCCTGTTGATAGGTGTGGCACAACTTTGACTTCCTTCTCTCCAAAGTTGCGGCACTCTGAACTTTGTATGTTCGAGGCTTCCGAAGAATGCATTCCACAACAAAACAAAGTGCAAAAATTTTGGTTCCACAGTGAAACAAAGAATGCGCACAGGCGATGAAAATCATCGGAGACCTGCATTCAACCGCATGTTGCGCACAAGTTGTCCAATTGAGTATGTTGTTTTTAAATGGTGTCGCGCGAAAAAGAAAAACAATTCTGGGACCAAAATGTTCTTCTTGACGTAATTACTGTATCACTTCAAAATACAACTCGAACTTCATGCAGTTCTGCAGAACCATTCCAGAAGAAAGGTCCTGTCGCCATAACAACCCGTCTCTGCTGCAAACCGGACACACTGCTAAGAATAGTCGATACAAAGCCAATGTGTTAGATAAGCACTTGTGTTAGATCAGTTCTTCAGCCAACTTTCCCATCTTCAATGCATCATTACAAATCCCATGTTGCATCGCCCTGAGTCAACCATAGAGAGAGTCGCACCTGAGGCCCTCGGCATAACAGCAATAGAGATTCCCTACTCGACCAGCTCACTCTAGCTACTACGAATTCAATTATATGTGGCGTAACCCGGGGTTGGATCCACCCAGTAAAGTTAGGGGGGAATTTAGTAATATTTGGTGTCAAAGTCTCATTACGGGTTCCCCCCTACTGCAGGGGAGATGAAGTATACTTTAACAACACTCTTGTGACCAAAGAATGGACGGGATAATGACCTCATGTCGTGAATTGTGCAAAATCATGGTGAATCAAGTTATCCTCCTAGTTTTTGGGGGATCGCCCCCCCTCTATCCGCCCCTGGCATAATCACCACGCCGTACCTAAGAGTGAATGCAATCATGTCAACTTTTAACTCATGCTTCTCACTCTCTGAGTTAAAATGTACCACAAAATGCACAGCACCAAGTTATGACATGAAAAGTTCAAGCACATGTCAGATTAGTCGCTCCAAGTAATTTTGGCCTTATGTACAGTAATGGCGTCCGGGCATCGTCAGTTATTCCCTCAACACGGCTGCGCTTTGTTTTTGTTCCAATTCCTCAAGCCCTCAATTCTTCTATAATCGTTCACATGTTTCGGTAGACATTTTTATACGCAGCTCGTAAGCGCTTCGTACTAGCCTGTGTGTATTTGCTCCACAATCGGCAAGCACACATTGGCGTGCAATAGGCACGAAATAAGAGTTTTTTCTCAATACATTTTTCTCATAACTAGGGCAAGTTTTTATTGACCTAAAAACTAAAAAAAATTGACTTTATTGACCTAACAAAATTAGACTGAATAAATGATATTTCTTGAGATTTTATGTTAAAACGAACATTTATTAAAGGAAAACACAAATTCTTAACGAAACGTGCGACACAAGTCTATGTGCTATTGCGAAATAAGTCTAAGTCTTGCGACATAACACTGCAAGCCAATCACCAGGTGGATGAATTAGAATGTAAAAGCATGTAATGTTGTACATTTTCGGCCTTAAAGTTTCTGTCCTTGGCCAACAGTTTTTTCAGTATGGAAAAGCTTCTCTTTCCAGAAGCAGTTGTGGACTGAGAATTTTGAAGTAAACTGTAAACAGCCGGTGAAATATCTTGACTAATAACTAATCATTACAAAACTTGACTTTATTGCCCTATAAAAAGAATATTGACCTAACGGTAAAAAATTGACTTTTTATTGACCTATCAAATTACGAATATCACACTTACTCTTTTTATCCAGAGTTCTTGCAAAAAATCACGTCATTCAAGCTTACCACCAAAAAATTGACTTTATTGAAAAAACTTGCCCTAATCAAGTAATTTGAATAAATTTAATATCAGTTTCAACTTTATGTAAGTCTTGCAAAATGGAAAAGTGATATGTTACAGATTTAAGGTGTTTTGGGTGATCGGTGCAAAACAGTCTCAATTTTTTCCAACGGTCTCTCAAAATACAGAACTTTTTTTACTACCACCACCAACATGCACTGAAACAGCGCTGGATTTAGGGGGGCCGGACCCAGGGTCACCCACCATGTTCATGTGTTTAGCCATATGCGCGCATGGGCGCAATTTTGTTGTAAAATGTGGGGGGGACAGCTTGGTGTGAAACCAATATAGTCATCGGGTCGATTCAGAAGTGACGTTTTATATACAGATTCCCAATCTGATTTCCAGAGGTGTTTTGAGAGCAACACTAATCACGCTTTGTTTTGTCCTTGTAGACTAGTTACATATTAATATGCTTAAATTTGTTGCTGGACACGATATTGTAGTTCAGCCTGCTTCCATTAACATCGTTTTTGAATGTAAACAAGCACAGCAATATAGTAGAGCACATCATTTGCGTTTTATCAGAGCTGTCAGTTGGAGTGCACAAAATGCTGAATCGCATTGGTCGCACGTGCATATCACTCCTACAGTAGAACACTTCAGTTTTCATGTATTTTTATATAACGTGTTGGTTACAGCGCGATTGTTCAAGTCGCTTAACGTCACAAAGACGACAAATATTTTTCTTGCACATCTCCGTTTTTTGAAAAAGCTGCAAATCTTTTTAATGCTACTGGGCATCATCATTCATGCAGCCCCACCTCTACCAAAATCTACATTGATATCCTCTTGCCAGCGACAAAAACATTTGGCCTAAAATTAGCGCAGCCTACTTCACAAAATGATTTCAATCTGTTTTTACTGTTGGTGGGTGGAGGATGTATCCTTTCAATCACCCCCTGTTGACCCCTGCCTACATACCCACATAGAGTTGTAAAGGGGCCTCATTTTGAAGCCTGAACCTGGCTCGAGCCCGACATTTATTTTTGAAGCCCGATTTAGGCCGGAAAGCCAATTTTACCGAGGTAGTTAAGATATGCGCAACTGTGGAGTAACAAAAAACGTTGTGTGCAGGTGTAATTGCAGGTACACGGTTTATCACACCGAAAATGCTGTAGCAACCACCTTGACCAAAGCATTGGCATAATCTGGCACAAACGTTGCATGTTAGTCAACGATAATACTGCGGAATGTGGATTATGTTTCCCAAGAAAAAAGAAACTATCACGAAACTATCTACGATGGCGCTATAGGCATAAAAGAAACTTTCTAGGATAGCTCTATATATACGAAAAGCCGGCTTGTAGGCTTCTTAAAACAAGCCAATAATCGCGTGAGTGATTGATCTTTTCGACGCAACGGCATCGCATGCTAATTTACGCACCGCTGTCGCCTTCTCAAAAGCAGTGTGAGACCAACCCCAGCAGAGAATAAAAGAACGCAGCTGTGTTTGCAAACAGAATTAGCTGAAGAACAATCACTTCACTCACGTAAGTTACCGCGGTGAGAAGAAGAAATCTACCTCACGAAAGAAAAAAGTCGTTACTCTTAATGTTATAAAATGTTTTGTATACAGGCCCGAAATATTTAGACAAACTCAAGCCCGAACCCGGCCCGACCCGAAAAGCCCGGCCAGACTTATAACTCTGCACTATGTTAAAAGTTTCATTCTAGGAGTTATACTTGCATAACGACACAAAAATATGTTTGACATGAAAATGCACAACGGTGAATTGGCAAAAAGTACCAAGTTTCACCTTCAACACGAAAAAAATGTCCAACAAAACTAGGTGTGATGTAGCCTATCTGTAAAGCAAAAGGTTCGCACTTGGATGAAAACATTGCTGCATTGTGGGTATGGTTAAACTCAAGTAAATCAGATGACTTACGAACCACTGCATTCTGCACAGGCATGAAGTGTAAGAGTCAAGGAAAAATTTTTTTTGGGTTTGTTGGTCACTATTGTCGCATAACAAGAAGATAGCCTAATTCCGAGTCAAGTCCCTACGTTTTGAACTATAGTTCAGTATACAGCTAGGTAAATACTGTGAGCTACTTCTCCTTTTTTTGATTGAAATTCTGTTCACTAGTGGTTGAAAATAGTCTTTTGCTGAACTCTCCATCCCAAAACTAACTCTCTACAATACTGCTGCTTTTTGTCTTCGGCAAAAGCTTCGCAGAGATTTGCCTGAAAATCTATCTTTCCAACATTATATACACTAGCATCATTAGAATATATGCTGTCTGTTTCTGAATACGTGATAACCAACGTTACAACAACGCCAGTTACATTTCTGCACGGAACAAATCATGGCTGTACTACGGTCTCTCACATGTGCAGCTGTAATGCTCCCACTGTTACAAGAAAATAACCTTTGTAACAGTATACCACACAGGGTAAAATCTCGAACAGAAGCAGTTAAACATCTTTCACCGTCTCTAGAAACTTGAGAAATGCTAAAAATTATTTTATCGAAGCTAAAATTTATAAACTAACAGAGTCAGTGATACATCAACATTGCTATGTGTAGGCTACCATCTGACATGAAAAGCTCTTCAAACAAAACGTGACAAACATCCCTTTTATTTTTGAAACCTCTCCAAATACAAAACCTAAAGAGAAAAAAAGTGGAGGGGACATGGCATATTATGTCCCCCCGTCTGAAAAAGTGAGGGGACACGTCCCCCCTGTCCCCCACCAAATTGTGCCCATGTGTGTAACTTAGTCATTTTTAGCGAGAGAAGTTCGTTTGTAGACGCTGTTAATTACTTATCGGGCTGCCAAACAGCAGTATTTCACTTGAAGAATATTTCATATTGTGAAGAAACAACTATTAAACTTATTGGTTTCCTGAAAGTCGGTCAGGTATCTGAATGTACTGTAGTGAATGCAAGGCCAAGTCACATAGTGTTACAGCCAGTAACATTAGTTGTTGCGGAACTTTGTTTAACGCGACTTTTACGGTTCAAGACGTTTGACACAAGATACACAGGTTTGCACGAAGCAGGTGTCTTTGCTCCAGATTCCTTTCTTCAGCCTGGCGCTCAAACTCCTGTTCCTGTTTGAGCTGGATGAACTTAAGTCGAGCCAGTTCCTGCTTTGCTAGAAGCTCTACTCTCTTTGTGGCTGAGGAAACACCTGAACTTCGATATCCCGCCGATTTTGAACTAGAATGCTTCGATTCCTCGGTTTTCACACTAGAATGCTTCGAAGCTGAGACCTAGGATGGCAGCACAGGGCGATCGGCCAGCAAGTCTGCAATCTCTTCTGCAGCAGCACCATGCTACTCGAGCCAAGTTCGTACGCGCTGATCAAACTCAGCTTTGTGGCAGCGCAGATTAGTAACTAAACACAACAGAGTGTCCTTCTCTTGACTTCCAGCTTTGCTCAGCAAGCCAATATTGCATCTCTCGATCTCTGCGAACTGATCACCAATCCTGGCAAGATAATAACTCAACATCGACGGTTGAGCATTCTCGCGGCGCATCACAGTGTCAGCTTCCGAGTACAGCAGCGACAAACTCGCTGACAAGTTCTCAAGCGCTTCAGCAGCGCTTGACATATTAAATGAATCTACACACTTCTACGGGTCCACTGAGGTATTCTACTTAGAACTGGTGTCAAACACGCCTCCGCACAGGATTCGTCGTCTTTAGTGGATGACTTCGGTTTAACTTTAATGCTACAGCCAGTAACATTAGTTGTTGCGGAACTTTGTTTAACGCGACTTTTACGGTTCAAGACGTTTGACACAAGATACACGGTTTACACGAAGCAGCGCGACCCTCGTCGCCCCTGGCTGCTACACACAATACAGTGGTACAACCCTCGTTGTCAACCAGGAAAAAGACCACATATACGAATGGAAGAAACCTAAATTACTTCGTCGTCGTCGTCGGTTAAACCGAAGTATACACGCTTCCATACGAAGCCACTCACTAACTGCCTGACCACCATAGACGGCCAGCACACAAACGAAGCGTAGCAATCAAGTGAGGCGCCGTGTGCTTAGGGCTGAAACAACGGCGAGACTCAATGCGAGAACAGAGCGGAATAATTTGAAATTAAAGGGAAACTTGCCGTAACACATAGAACACGTTAGCTTACGTTTCTAATCGTTTCTGGTAGATTTTGCGTCTGCTTTACTCACATTTGCAGAAGTCGCATATGACTAGCATTGCTAGGTATGGCTACCATACTCCCTCTTTTTGAAATACATGTCCACTTTTTTCATGAGAAATGACATATTTTCTTACGACATTCGAAAATGTCCTCCTTTTCATATTCTTATCTCACATAGCTATAATCAGTGGCGTAACTAGAGCTTTGAGTCTGGGTGGAAAACTTAGCTAAAAGAGGCCCACTGGCCACTGTACAGGGCCCACTAGCCAACACTCGGAAAACAGTTGAGAAATGATGGTGAATCCGGATGTGGATGACTATGATAAAAACCTAAATCACAGGAAAATAATCTGAAAAACGCAAAAAATAACAACCTACTGAAAACCAAACGAATAGGCTACTAAAACCGAGATATCACTTAAAGTGGCGGTCCGGTTTGCACATTTCGATTGCTAGGGGGGTGGCGTTTCGGCCCTCTGCCTCCCGTCAGTTACGTCACTGGCTATGAGATATTGTTTTTGCATACAGAAAGTTGACCCTACTCAACTGCAACAAGATACGAGATGGTGGCGTAGCTTACTTTATGAGAGGGCCTGAGAGTTGTCTAATAAATCTATGTTTCGGTTGAGTTAATTCTCAGCTGGAAAGGCGGGAATGCTTTCACATTAATCGTTACATAACAGTGGTAAATCATTTTTCAGTATCTCAATGACCTTGGCATTAAAGTGCAGTCTGCTGACGCCATTATACTGCACCAGCTTTGCTGATGAACCGTGATACGGTAATCAGTATATTGTACAGTACATAGCTTAGTGTAGTAGTTTCTGGTAATTATGGCGAATCCAGGCAGTGGCGTAACGAAGGGGGGGAAGGGGGACATTTGCCCCCGGGCGCAACACTTTGGGGGCGCCAAATTGATAATTACAATTTACAAAACGTCGAATGGCATTGCGAAATCTCATCAAGATCACCAAGGTTCGCGAAGAGCAATTATAAATCTAAGTGATGTTTCTAGGCGGAGTTTCTGTCGCCAGGCGCCCGCTTGTGGTTGTGGTTTGACTCACGGCTGCGTCACAATGCTTTCAGAATGCCAGGGTTGCGAACTTTCCGACTTCCCATTTTGTATTTGCGTCGTAATGGGACAGGAATCCAGTGTTCACAGTGCATGCAGAGTGCTATAGTGCGCATGCTTTTAGAACAGCGATAAAACTTACCCGGCGTTGTTACCAGGGATGTGCAGAGGGGGTGGACGAGGCGCCGGCCCCGGACATCCACGGCAATGGGCATAGGTGTACGGGAGTGCATATTTTTGGGGATGCAAAAAATTTCGCCCAAAGTTGATCTTGCTTTTCCAAATAACGTATAAACAGCAAGCCTTAATGCTAAGACTAAAATGTACCATTGTAAACAAATCAAGGTTTCTGCATGCCTAATTAGGCTTACCCAGGGCCGGTTTTAAGCCGATTTGACTGATTTCTTCTAATAGGGCCCCGTGCCAAAGGGGGCCCCGCGCTTCGCCTACATCCAAGGCAAACTTACACTTTCTATCGAAGCTGCTTGTGCATAGTTCCGGAGCGGAGCCCAGTCGTTTTTAAGTTGTTTTGAGAGATCAAAACGATCATCAAACTTTTCCAACGGGCTCTCAACATACGGTATAAACTCGCTTTACTGCCACCATCAAAGTAGGCCTACATCAAAATTTGATTGACAAACATTTCGGTATTCAGATGAAACAGTTGCGGTCTCTGAAAAAGTCTTTGCAGTCAGCAAGGTCAAAACTAAGAAAACCGTGGAGGGGCCCTCAGTATTTGGAAAGCATGGGATCCGTTACCAACGAAAATCCAAGTGAACTGTGTTTTAACGCCCTCGCCAAAGCTCTATATTAAGAACGGTCATTGTTTTCAGTGGTAAGTAGCCACGATTTTTGAACTAGCACCCCGGTAAGGCAGAGAGGACTTAAGTTTTTGAGCTGTTTTCTGTTTAATTTATATAAGCGTTTCCTATTTGGCAGGTCAGGTTTCAATAGTAGCTGCAAAATACGGTTCGATAGTTGTTGAATGATGATGTTTCAACGTTTACTACTACTTGTCTTCTGAAGCTAACGTTTAATTCGTAATTGCAAATGTGTGCTGCCTAGACAGCCTTTAAATAACGTTGTTAGTTTTCCCTCTCGTAAAGATGATTTGATGAGGCAACCTGAGAGTGGCGAAAACGTTTGAACTAAACCTAGTTTTAATAATGAATAACTATTTCAGGTGCGCAAAAAATAACGGCTCCTTGAAAAGTATTACAAAATTATTAACAGTTAAGCTAATTCTAACCAGAAGTGACAATTTGGTTCAAGTGAAATAAGGATGATAACATTAGTTATCGAAACGTTTGCAAGATGTCAGTTATATCGTTTGCTTTGGCCGTGATATTTATTATAAGTGAAATAAGCCTCATGGTTTTCTTGTGGTGAAAATAACCTCATGAAATACTACCGAAACAAGGATTGTAGCATCAATCACAGAGACTGGCGTTGTAATTTCTGAGATATAGCCTAACAAATTGAAAGTTGCAAAAAGTCTGAAAACGTGGGAAGTGGAGTAAATTTTGTGGAAGTTTGAGGCTATTGCAGTACTTGCCTGTTTTGAAATATTAAAAACTAGATTTAAACTTATTGAAAGATCTACAATGACTTCATATATTTCTTTAGTGTTAATAGAGAAGAATTTTTAACCTTCTCTGGGACATTAAAAAGCTGCTCTAATAAGCGGTTTGTACTCCTTTAATAGGTGCTCTCTTAAATGGTTTTCACTGTAAACGTTTTCCACGTGCAAAGTATATAGTGACAGTCAGGTGTTTTGTACAATCGAATTTGGGCTGTTTATTTATGAATATGTTTTGTCTGTAACTAAGCTAAATGTTACGAGTCAAAGGCCAAGAAACATAGGCCGAAAATATTAAGTAGCAGCCAAAAGATGCCTAAAGCTAAGGCAAAAAGAGACCGAAGCATAAAAAAGAAAGGTGCGTTTGACAAGTATTTCAGCCACTGAGAGAATACCTGCAATGCCACACCACACTGAAGATGGCGACAACATAAGCAGCAGGCCTGGCCATGTTACGCCAGACATTCAAGTGGAAGTTTATGTACGGGAAGTGATACACGTCGTTTCGAAAGTGTTGATCCTGACAAAGGAACCTCGTCAGATGTGCATCTGATGGCGCATTCGGGCAAGGAAATTCAAAATTTGGATGAAAGAATATTCCTGCTACCTAGCCAGAAGTCGTGAGTCGGAATGTTAGGGACTACCCTGGACTATTTACGCCCAAGTAGGACCAACTGCAATCATAATAGAAGCTTTCCTCAGAAACGAGAGTGATGGGATACGGTTTTCTAAGCTTAACTGCAAAAGAATACCATCAAATGGTGAAGCGGCAGGTCATCCATGGCTATCATGCTTGGCCTGGAAAAATAGAATCTTTTGCTGCTACTGCAAACTTTTCAGCTCTGGATATCCACTAGCACAGCACTCAATACCTCTCTGCAGGTGCTACACTCGTAACTCCCTTCAGATCAGGGAGGTGCCTGGCCAGAGAGGAGGTGTTCATGAGGGTTTTAATTCTTTAATTTATTGGGTTCCAAGGCGCTGTCCATTGAAGTCTCTGCTAGAGAGGTCTTGGCGTTGACCTTTCAGGTCTCGCTTTGTAACGTCACTGATTTCTATCATTACGCCTTGATGCGCCTCCTCGAAAATTCCTACACACCACTGAGTTGGTCCCCGAAAAAGTGTTTCAAATCGGGCCCCGCACTTACTAACGCCGGCCCTGGGCCTACCAATTACCGGGGCTCAAAGCCGTACAACCTCAACTAGCAATAAATATTCTGCATAGCTACATGTGAACAATGGTAATATTTATTGTGTTGAAAATTGTTAGGTAATTACAAAAAAATCCCCCCGGAAATTGCTGTTCATGTCATCACACGTGTAAGGTGTTGTTCAGAATCTTCATTTTCAAGTTTTTATATACGTTCTAAACTTATTCTTCCAACACGATCATCCTAATAGCTAAGATCTGTTCTTCTCTAGCATAGATGTGTGCATTTGTGTTGGGCACAATGACAATCAGTCTGGAAAAGGAGTAAAATATCGGGTTACGATCTAAAATATTACATTGCTGCAAATAGGTCAAGTCTCAAGTAAGTAGAGAGGAGGCAATTTAATACATAGCATATAGCTTAACCTTCCACACTGGGCAATCTTCACTGCAATGTGTTGGACTTAAAATACTATAACTTACTTAAATGTTTGCAGCTTCTAAAGCAGGGCTACTCAATTTTTTTAAGAAAGGGTCCAGTTACAAATGTCAAAAATTTTCGAGGTCCAGTCAGTCCCATAAAATCGTGTAAATGTGGCATTTCTTGGCTTTTTCTAACAAAAAACGTAACATGAGAATTTAATACGATTATACTGTATATAGATATACAAAATCCGGTAATGGATGCAGATATTAACAAACGCTGTCAGGGTTATTTATTGTTCTGCTGGTGGGAGCAATGGCATTTTGTGCTTCTTGGGAGTTACCTAAATTTTTGTCCCAAGGTAGTGACAGTGAATAGAATGTAATGGTCAAGGTTTTATTCGTGATACAGATGAGATATTTGTTCTTTATGAGCTTCTATTTTGACAGTGCGGACTGTCAGCAGTCAGTGGCGTAACTAGATGTTTAGGCCAGGAGGGAAAACGTAGCTGAAAACGTCCACTGCCCACTGTAGGGGGTTTGCTAGCAACACTAAAAAAAAAACTGAGAAATGACGGTGAATCAGGATGTTGATGGCTATACTAAAACCCTAAATCACCACCAAATACTCCGAAAAACGCAAAAAAACTACTGAAAACCAAAACAATACTAAAACCGAAGTATAAGCCAAGTGGGAGCCCGAGTTTTACATTTACTGTAACTGACAATTCTCCCCTCCAGCAGCAACAGGTAGACCCAAACACTGTAAGAATTTCCACTGACTATTTGCGAGGAGTGGAAAAATTTTTTGAGATACCTGCCTTTGACAAGAATTTCTCAGGTGTGCCATCAAAAATTTTTTCTTTCACTGTGTTAGGTGTAAGTTACGTATTTTAGAACACTTCCTCGAGAGCACTGGATAATTTGGTAGGAATATGTCCAAGGCACGCCCAAGTTAACAATCAAGAAACTTAGACCCGCCTTTTATCGTTCGACTTTGCGCTCAGTATTAACACCAGGCAAAATTGTATTCACTCATGGTTTTATTGTTATAACTTTAAGCACTGCGCTGTTAATGTTGACTATATCAGAAAGGTAATTGAAAACAACAGGGGTTTATACCATTAACATAGGTTAAAGCACGTAACAAAAGTTACTGCGAACAACAGGGGTTAATATGAGTTCAGTTCTTTCATGGAGGAAGAGAGTAAACCGTATTTACCATAAGTTCAACGTACTAGTTTATCAGACTACCTGTAGACTAGCACTACTCAAGCAGAGGCTCAAGACAGAGCTTTTGCTGCTACACCGACAGTGCCCAGAGGAAGACTGACCGAATGGGCAATTCAGCCACCACCCGTCGGTCTGACGATCTATTTTTCTCGTCTCCTATTGGTTGTGTCTATCACGTGACCCTAGCGGTCACGCGTTAATCGCGTGATTACGTTGTCATCGTGGGTCGCTGTACGTCATTTTTCTTCGAATAATAGTTTTCCGGAATCGCCGGTGGTTCCGTTTATGGTTTATATCGTAATCAGGAATATTTTCCGTTGTTGCTCGTTTTTATCCGTTTGAATCGGAAATATTACTTTCAAATCGGAGTCACTTATTAATGTAAAGGGTTTCTAATATGTTGTGGGTTACTCTCTTCCTAGGTGTGACTTGCGATTACAGGTGGAGTATAAGTATACAATAAATACACAATACAGTGTCTTTGTAAACTAAGTGTTTTTAGTTATTACTTTGTTCCAACTTCATTCTCTTGGAATTCAGTCCATTCGGTGATGCGACTTTTAACATTCTAATGCTTCTTCTTTGTCTTTGCTATTCAGTGAGATTATCGACAAACTTCCAGGTTGCTTTCTGAACTTGCTTTCGAAGTCTTCCTTTGTTTGTATTTCAGGATCACGAGACGTTTCATGTTGAGGATACAAGGCGAACTCAACAACTGCTACCTTCTATTGGAATTCAATTAATTCCAGTTGAGTTTTGGCTGCGTCCACACCAGTGGTTTCAAGCTGCCAGAGCCCGCTCCGCCACCTTCATCAGTGAATGCAGCGAATGATGGGTTGTTGCCTACAAATATAAACGAAGGTGCCCAGCAGAGCTCCGGCACCTATAAAAATTTCCACTTCATCTTCGGTCCACACATGTGCATGTGTTTTTTTGCTTCAGTTGAGAATTCGGTGATGTCTGTCACTAAAAAGGGTTTTGAGGAAAGAGCAGGAACTGTTTTCGAAAGGAAAGCCGCCAAACTGTTCGACAATGTTGGAAGTCAACTTTTCAAGAAGTTGAATATATCTGGAATCTTCTTGCATTTATTTTCCCCAAATGCCTCGGAAAATGACTAAGTTCGTTTTGAACGACTCGTTTGAAGAAAACGTTTTCTGGAAAGGGCAAGTAGTAGTCAAATCAAAAGTAGTAAGCTTTGTTTTTCTCGCTGAAGTCTTACATTCAAGTCGTTGAGGTGTTACACTATGTCAGCCAAAAATTCAACAGTTTCCCTTTCTTTAGTTTACCATTTCCTAAAAAAGCTTAAAGCTTTCCTTCACATTTTGTTGACTTCCCGCAAAAACAATAAAAATTATTTCCTAAAGAACAAAATCTCTGCAAAACTCTTCCCTTACTCGCACATCTTTCACAACTGTGCACAAATAAATTTGTATAATTGTATTGTTTTCGGAAAGAAAAGGTTTCATTGCTAGATTCTAGCCTTGAATCCACTATTTTCACCAGGATAGACATTGTAGTGACGAGCTATTGTTGAACAATTATGACGAAACAATTACTTGAACCAAAAAATCGCAGCTTGCCCAATACAGGTGTGCAGTTGAGCACTGCACTGCAATTTAGTTGAACAACAGCTTGATCGGCAATCACACAGCAGGCGAGGAGTAAATGCTTTAGAAGTTCGGCCAAAAGCGCAAAATTTCGGGATAAAACTTCTGCGTATAGAAAAGCAGCATACACGTTTGAGAGGCTGACGAGGTCCGGCCGTCGCCATCCAAAGGTCCGGATTCGGACCGCGGTCCGCCATTTGAGTAGCCCTGTTCTAAACTCACATTATGAAAAACCAAAATTCCACTCCAGTTTAGACAGTCAAATATGCATTGAACACAGCATGCTAAGAAAAAATAGCAATATGGGACTGATACACGCAAATACTGCAGCCAATATGATCAACCACTAAGGAATGTGTACAATGCACTTTTCCAATGACAAATGGCTTATAACCTCAACAAGAATGTTTCATAAAATGGCAGTGCTTCACTGCATTAGCATAAGTGAATTATGCAGTGCAATAAATACTACAGTTGCTACTACTCATGAAAACTTCACTTCACAGCATTGAATCGAAACAATAAAATTTGGCAGGATGCAACATATGTCATTCATTGCATGAAACAAACGGAAAATATGAACAGTATAAAATCACAGTTACATTTGTGGCAGTTCCCTTCTGAAGAAGAAGACCACTACACATTTAGACATATATAAGCTTTACACATATAAGCTTTACCATACAGCATTCATATGCATGAAATATAAAAGGTGAAAAATGTTCGCGCACTCCACATTTTTGGTTGCGCGGCGCACCACCGCATTTTTGCAATCTTGAACTAGACACTTCGTCTTTGCTACAAAAACGTGCTGCATGGATCAGATGGGAACTTGCCTGTGGGAGCATGCAAATGTATGTTAAGTGACCTGAGAGAAAGAGATGAAGCACCGCCAGTGGTGTGTTTAAGGGGAGGCGAGCGAGGCACTTGCCTCAGGCCCCCCCTTTTTGGGGGCCCCCCCTTGAGGAATTACGCGCATAAATTTTCCTTATTTTTGGTGAAAGACGTATTATTCACTCACATGATGTGCTACAAAGCAAATCATAAGCAAGTATTTTGCTTTCAAAGGGCCCCCTTACAGAAATTGTGATGTGCAGATACTTTGCTTTCAAAGCGGCCCCAACAGCAACTGAAATATGTATGTACTCTGCCGTTTAACTTCATCGAAGGGGCCCCTAAAAGAAACTGTAGTGTGTAAGTACTCTACTTTCAAAGGGGCCCCCAACAGCAAGTGCAATGTGTAAGTACCTTGCTTTCAAAGGGGCCCCCAACAGCAACT
>Ga0210059_1009627_pt1 | contig 15056 bp, 13 predicted proteins | sample Ectturendosymbi2_FD_188042 | JGI IMG/M metagenome (GOLD analysis project Ga0210059, IMG submission 188042) | Ecteinascidia turbinata endosymbiont from Florida, USA - Sample 2 (SPAdes) (version 2) | ecosystem: Host-associated > Tunicates > Ascidians > Unclassified | place: Key West, Florida...
GTTATTTTATTTTGAAGTTTTTTATTATTTCCATGTATTTACGGTTAATTGATTATTCACAGCTGTTCCGAATTTCCGTTTTCGCTCCATCGCGTCGAGGTTCGCAACAACGTAGGTCGATTAGAAAGCGCAGAAAGGCCGTAAAGCCTAGCAGCACGTCAGAGTAGCTGATCAGCCATGACGCATTACTTGCTCTCTGTATAGAACTCTTATGAGCAAAACGTTTTCTCAAGAGAGTTCCGAGGCATTTCTGAACTTTACAAAGTCGGCATTACGCAGAACAAAAAAAAAGTCAGCAGCGTGTTTTAAGAGGCTGCTTTGAAAAGAAATTCGAAGAAAAGACCTCATTTTATTTGGTTTCTAAAAAGAGAAACTTGGCACACTCCCACTTCTTTTGAGTATGGGTTTTTATAAAAACTCTGCTTGCAAAGCAGTTGAAAGATAGCCTCAGCAGAGTACTCCTAACGTCTCGTTGCAAGCATTGCAGAAATTATGCGCTGCGGTTTCACTGGTACTGTTTTTATTGAATTCAGTACAAATTTCAAACAGGGTAGAGGGCAAATTGTTTTCTCCATAGTAGCATAACAACAAAGAAAGTTTAGCCACTTACCATTTTGAACGGCTGAATTTTGAACAATTACTTTATAAATTCGTTTTTTAAGGAGCTGCTTTATGCAAGACTTCATAAAAAAAGTAACCTATGCAAAGTCACGAGACAAACAGGTCGAGACCCAGACCGAATCTTTCGAGACCGAGACCGATACGAGACCTGAGACATTCGAGACCGAGACTCGAGAAAATGGGTCTCAAGACACGTCTCCAGACAGAGACCAAGCCTCGAGACTCCATCACTAGAGAGTAGATTGGATAAATTTGTGACAGGGAGCAAAGCGTTGTCGATTGACGGGACTTGGGTCATATAATTCGTAGTATTCGCAACCGGCTAACGTGTGAACACGTTCGAATATGCACTTTTAGGCGAAATGCTTCGACAAAAAAGCTCATGTTTTTATTTTCAAATGTGCACTGTAATTTCCAGGTGAACATTCACTGTTCAACAAGGGGGTCTTCCGCGCGTTTCTGATGTTTTAATAAGTTGATTAGGTAACCTACAAGCATCAGCCTAATCGAGAAAAATTTCCTCTCTACAGCTTATGGCTCAGCAGCCTTATCAGACCAACGAGACCACAGTATGTCCCTTGTTGGATGACTTGCTCTCAAAGATTTGTTGCAATTGTTGCAGCAGAGTTGTCACGATTACTGTTCACGCACACAGTACACAGGAAGTCTTGATGTGATGATTTTCCACAGTGGCGCTTTGCTGGTAGTTCATTTTGAAGTTTATGATAAATCTGATTTGCAGTCACTCATGGATCAACGTTTAAGGGAAGATGGAAAGCGTCGATTTGGAGGCAGTGCTTTTGCAACAGGATGCGTTAGCAACAAATCAACAAAAATCTGTGAACATTTTCAAAATGCGGGAAATAAGTTGTTTATTAAGCAACCAGTTTCCGCTTCCTTTGCCCATTGGCTGTTATATTTTTCAATTTTCTGCGTTGGCCTGGGTGACATTGTTGAGTATAAACTTCGTGTTTTTAAATAGCCGCATGCGGCTCGCAGGGCAGCCACACGTACATAGATTGTTAAAGTGATTTCATCGATTAGATTAGAATTCGAGATTTTATTCCACACGTTTCATTCCAAAACCCATTTTCACTCAACCGGAAGTCACTATTGTTACCTTCATTTTGTGATAGCTGATGCAAAATGTTTTTGTTAGTTTTCATAGCGAATCTGTAATTGTAAATGTAGTATACGCGGTCCCCGGTAGCAATACAGTGTTCAATGCAGCCCTCCTTTGAAAATGTTTGACCCCCCCTCCTTTAGTTTCATTTCAGTCGTATGCACTTTATCGAGAAAACTTATTGCATGCTATCTGCAAGTTATGTCAGTATCAATGTAAGTTATGGCAGTATCGCTTTTGTCCTTTGCATTTGCAAAACAAAAAGCAGCTCCCTATTTGATTTCAAATTTACTCAATGATTTCAAGTTTACTGTAGATAGGGTGGAAATTATCAGATGAAAGTTGAAACACTATGTACAGGTCGGACTCTCATTAATTGAAAAAAACTTTTTTACCCTCCGGCAAGGTATGTGAAATAATTGATGAAAACGTTATGGCTCCACATATTTGTGAGTGAACGGCCACAGATGCAGTTAGAGTTGCCAGATGGCCGGTGTTTCGCCGGCCTGGCCGGTATTTTACCGCTAATCTAGCAGAGGCCGGCGAGAAACCGGTATTTTGAAAATCTGTGCCTGAAGCCGGTATTTTGAAAATAAATGCATTGGAGTAACTCCAAGAACAACTAACGAGGAACTTCTCAAATCATAATCACTCTAGTAGTGAAACTTGTCAGGACAGTTCCTTCAGCGAAGTCCATTTCAGTCCAAAATATAGCATATTATTATTACTTGTAACTTTAACTATATTCATAGTCTCTTTGTTTCTCTGTTCCTTTGTTTAGTCATATTTACCACACTCCATCTTAAACGTGATCTGTATGAGCATGTTTTTGGCAATTTGCGGTGAAACCAGCGCAGGTGGAGTTGTTGTCTGAAATATTGCAGGCTATTGCAGAAGAATGCAGGAAAACCATCGAAACGAACTGGAAGAGAGTGACATATTAGCGACTAGTGAACCTTATACTCCACTGCGTAACCAACAGAGATTGAGAAATTGTATTCTTAATAAATCTTACCAATATTCGTTGATTCAGTGCTTTCTTAAATTTCTTTTCGTACAAAGCAGTTTCTATCGTGAATGTGATTCAATGTACAACAATTAATCTCTCGGATAAAGTTTTTACCTCAGTCACTGTTACTATCGCCATTGGCAAAGATATGGATAGGCTGCGTTTGAATGCGCAGTGTTCATTAATAACTAGGGCAACCAAAGTCAATAAAGTCAAAATTTTTCTGCCGTTTTGAAAGTTCATGAAACGTCCACAAATCAAATTTCACGCTCATACCATGAAGGGATCCCAAGTTATTCGTTCAAAAAAAAGTCAAAATGTATCATTAGGTCAAAATTTATCGTTGGGTCAAAATTTTCTTTCAGCAGAGCTTTTTCCTCTTCATCGATACTTTATTGAAACTACAACAACAGATATTGATATGCTTTTGCAAGTTTAGTTGCAATTCTGTAATAATAGTGAGTATGTTGCGACTTCTGGCGTAATAATGCTGTTTTGCCCACTACTTGACGATTGAATAGTATGTAGGATAGGCATGGTAAGGCAAGAAACGTGGTCTTACAGTACTTGGTTTGGTAAATGCTGATTCCATTATGCATATAACGTTTCAACTTTGTGATGTTCTCAGGTTTGACTCTACTGTAGTTATTTATGTACTTACCAATATATCATCACCAAAGTTAAACAACCAAATATTTTAAAATTTCGAAGCATAGAGTGCATGAATATGCTTCTGGGTTAACCTCAGACTGAATTATTTTGCAGTTGCAAACGCAGAAAAGTATAGGTCAAAATCAATTCAAAATTTGTAAATCATAAAGTCAAAATTCTGAGTTTTAGGTAAAAAAATTGGTTGCCCTACTAATAACTACAACAAAATGGGCTACGCCTTATTTTTATAATTTTTTGGATGATAAGATTTTTGTCACTGTTGACAATGTTGACAAAAAGGCCGGTATTTTTACAAAACACAACTGGCAACCCTAGATGCAGTACACGTTTATCATCACAAATAAATATCTAGAATGAATGCTATTTTTGGCATACAGTGTCTGCCTGCAATTCATTATTTCATTTTTCTGTTCACAGTCAAGGGCAAATGAGTAAGACTACTAGTAAGAACAAGAGCATGTTCTCACTTATCAATAAGTGTTGTGAATTTCACTTTCACTTATTACGTATGGTTTTACGTTCATTCATAAGACATAACACTACTGAATTGTTTTTATTTTTCTACTCCACTTAGAATATAAAATGGCACTCACTGAAAGCACATCTCACGACTTAAAATCAAAAATGGAATGGGTCACTGAGTTTAGCTTGGGCAAAATGTGACCAGAACTAAGACGTGCTTTATACGGTTTAATTCTTGTTATCAGTTAACGTTGTAAGTAACTCGATATCTGCCAACTTTTCTTTATATTATTACGTTTATTCTGCTTCAATTCAGTTATCAAGAATTGTACCAAATAATGTCGATTCACATAACAGTAGTATGTACCAAAACGTCCAAACTTGCATCTTGGAAGTAACTAGTACCAGAATTGGTATTAAACTACCAGTTGACAATGTGTATTGTGTATGATGTTCACTCCCACACACAACGCGCTAGACTTCAAACATGCATCGCAGTAACAAAGAACACACAAATAGATGAAAGTGCACGAGGATATATAGGCTACGTGGCACATATGCCAACTCTGGCAGACCTGCCTTATAAACACCATGGTTTATTATCCAAAGCCAAAATCTAATTACTTTCACCATTTTGGAGACTTCACACCACTTTACAAATTCACATCTGTCTGCAGGACCGATGTTCAAATGACGTAGATACCGCATGCGCATCGAACACCAAAATAAGATAAGCAGATGGAATCCTTTAATATTTTAGACCTTGGAGTGCTAACTTGTAAATGAATGTCGGCTAGACCACACACCAAAGAATCAAACTACTTTTATGTCAATTTCAATGAGTGATGCCAGAGCGCCTACTTATTAGTTCCAATTGGCGATGGTATCTTTTACAGCGTATTGTGTATTGTTCACATATTACACTTTTTTCAGACTTTGAGATTGGTGGCCCTGGCTGTAGCCCAGTCAGCTGCCCCTATCAACCACTGGTGTTGCCATCGGAGGAAAATACAATCAACGCTACAATACAGCAGTTCATAAGTGCAAAAATATCAGGCTGCACGTTAAAACAGGGAAGTATAACACACTCATCACTGCGTCAGAGCAATTTACCGCTGCAAAATCAGGCTGCGCTGATGTCTTGTCGAATACGAGCAGTTGAGCATAGAAAGTACACAAGAATTGAGAATGCGCATTAAGTACGCACGAAAACTTTCAATTTTTTATTATGCATAGAAGTCCAGCAAACGTTTAGTTTTAATTTCTCCCTGCTGAGACATAATCAAATTCCTGAATGCTTCCATGTTAAAAAAAGCTCTTTTTGAGCTCGTGCAACAGTTCTATTATGCTACAGAAATTGCTAGTGTGGCCATTGCGGTCAACACTTGCGCTGATCAGCCTTAGTAGACAAAATAAAGACAATTGTTTCGGATAAAGTGAACTATCGCGGAACACAATCTTAAGCATGCGTAGTGAATGGAGGGTCTACAAAAAGTGGTAAGGTGGTTGCTGGACGCAGACGATAGCCCGAATTCTCACCACAACATAATTATTAGATTTTGGCCAACTTACAATGTTCCTTGGATTTTGCATGCAAATTCATTTGGTGGTATTTGCATTAAGACATTAAGTCGACAAATCAACAAGCAAAAAGTATGCGAAAACAATTAATCTCCTTTGCGCAGGTAATAAAGTTTTGTAAAATATCAAGCTCAAGGGGGGGGGGTTGACCCCAAACCCCCTCCTTGCGTACGCCCTTGGCTATATGGATCGCAGCATTATTCTGAGCAGTTTCTCGGGATCCACCGGTAAAAAATGTGAAACGTCTCGTTTTACGAAGGCTTCAATTTTACAAAACAGTACACTTCACGTGAAACTGTCTTTCCAGTTCATTTAAATCCGCTTGCATGCGGCGATGAAGCAGGTTAAGTTCAAGCAGGTTTTATTAAAATTATAAATCTTCGGTTCTTTAAAACTCGTCTGACTTTTTCCAAAACGCCAAAAAAATATGCTCAAATAGACGAATTTTGAATATTTTAAGGTTTTCCCCAAAACCATTTCTCCAAGAAAACAGCAATTGTTTTTAGTCAAGAACCAAAACTATCGATTTCAACTGTTTTCTGCCTGTACTTCAATCACTTGCGACGTCAAAACATCTTTGTTGCTGTTAAGTTTCGAAATGCTGTGTTCACGGTGCATGAGATGGTGAAAAAAGAGAAACGGAAATTGAAACAGGAAGAAACATTTCCGAATCAATCACCTTGTGGTCATTCGCGCTGTGCAGCTGCCATGATCTTGTGCTCTGCGTGACAATCTCTCCATTTCGAAATAAGAACTGCTGAATGCAGGCTCATATACCTAGTGGCGATTCTAGGATGAAAAAAGTGTGGGCGGAACTGCGGGGCCAAAGAAAAAAGTACTGAGGCAACTTAAGTGTCTTTCTTGCAGATATATGTAGGCCTATATGAATTTTGTAGACTTTTGGTCGTCTTCTGTGCAGTTCGACTTGTATTTCGCGGGGGAGGATTACTCGAAGACCTTGCGGTCATTCTCCTCCCCCTGATATCTGATTTTTTCAGATGTTAAATAAAATTTCTGTCTGTCTGTCTGTCCTGCATGGTGACTTTCCGTTGTAGTGAAAATTGATTTGCTATGACTAACCCTATCAAATCCAACATAGGCTTGTGAATATCGTCAGAACCGCCGCCAGAAAGTCTTCAAATCGTTTAAAATCTTGCTGGCTGAAAGTTATCTGCTGTATATGTCAATCAAATGAACTTGAATGTGAAATTAAGCAAAAAACTGGGGCGCGAAGCAGGGGGCCAACCAAAAATCTGGTGGAGCCATAGCCCACCCAGGTCCTCCCTTAGAACCGCCACTGCATACACCCTAGTAGCAGAAGTATCAAAATGCAAACAAAATCGAACCATTTCGGGCATGATCACTGCAAACGAAAACCTTTCCTAAAACTGGTTCAAATTTTCAAACTTCTGGAAAACCTAACAAGTAGCATGTGCGGCAATATAAAGCCACCAATTCGGAAACATGCATTTACATCACTATATTCTTAAGTAGCTGCAGAAGAGGCAAGCAAATTTCGCTTGCTCTAGGCAAACACATATGATGTACTAAATGCAACGATTATTCATTTACATATCACCACTCTTCCCAATACAATTGTACCCACTTTTACTCCTTTTGTTTCTTTTGATACTTTGGATTAATCATTCATTGACTCTTAACTTCATCAAAAATCTTTACAATTTGCTCTTACTTCTCATTGGTAAACAATCAACTGGTTGAGGCGATTAATGTTACTATATAAGGCCTTAAATGTTGCGGGAAGTTCCCACAGTAACAGCATCAGCCCTCCTTCGTAACGCTACCAAGACTCAAGGTTCCTGCCCACAGCGATCCGGTGAAGCGTTGGAACTTTCGCAAGGCTGATTGGAAGCGCTTTTGCCTTCTCACAGGTGAATCAGCTGAGAGATTGCCACCTCTGTACATAGCTAATATTGTGAGGGCATAACAAGATTTTTGCGAGAGCATACTATCCGCGGCCAAACAGTGTATCTCACGTGACCGTCGGAAGAACTACAGTATGTGCCATGCTGGGACAAAGAGTGCGAGACCCTCTATCGCTCCTTCACCCGAGCCCCAGTGAGGACTGACTCTGATAGAGCCTCTTCGTCCCTACCATCTCTGCAAGAACATAAGAAGAAGGAGCGATGGGAGGAAGCCGTTAATTCCACCGACTTCTCGCACTCTAACAGCAAGGAGTGGAGCACCATCAACAAACTTACTGACAGGTCTGGGCACTTCTCTCGTATGTGCCCCATGGCAAACTCCGTAACGTCGCAAGTCGTGAAGAACGGGGCACACAGGACAGGGGGCCACGAGTCCACCAGGCTCGTCAACAAACGCTGTACGTTCTGTGAAAGATTCCAACACCTGAGGGATCCTTAAGCAGAAAATCCATTGGGGGCCTAAAGAGCTACCGCTCTTATATCTGTGCTGTGCGTTCCCTTTAAAATCCTCGAGAGACTCATCTACTTTCGTGTCGAACCAACCATCGACCCATTGCTCCTGCAGGAGCAGGCGGGCTTTCGGCACGGGAGGTCGACCGTAGACCAGGGCACCTTGCTGAAACGGGAGATCGTGGATAGCTTTTCGGCTAAGAAGAAGGCCGGACCTGTGTTTGTCGAACTCACAGCAGCCTACGACATTGTATGGCACCGCGGCCTCACTTTCTGCGATCTCTGCCTGATAGACACATGGTCCACATGATCAAGGAGATGGTTGGCAATCGCAGCTTCACCCTTACCACCGGAAACGGCAAAAGGAGCAGGTTACCATGCCTCAAGAACGGTGTCCCACAGGGATCTGTCCTGGCGCCCCTTCTCTTCAACACCTACATCTCTGACCTGCGAACCACCGTCTCCAGAATATATGCGTATGCTGACGATCTAGCAATCATGCATGCTGATGGAGATTGGCAAGCAGTGGAAGGGGTTCTGAGCAATGACATGGCAACTATAGGTGAATACCTCCAGACTTGGAAGCTAAGCGCAGCACTACAAAAATGGTGTCGGGCGTCGGCAGCCTTCCACCTTAATAACAAGGAAGCTAAACATCAGCTGAAAGTCAACTACAACAACGAAACCCTGCCCTGCTGCTTCGAGCCCAAATACCTCGGAGTAAAGTTGGACAGGTCGCTCACGTATCGCCGACACCTTGCGTCACTTCGCAAGAAGCTGACACCGGGCGTCGCGCTCTTGAGGCGGCTTGCTGCTTCCGGTTGGGGTGCTGGAGCAACAACTCTGCGAACAGCCACCTTAGCCCTGGTGTACTCAACCGCAGAGTACTGCACTCCTGTCTGGTGCCGCAGTGCTCACACCCGCCTTATCAACCCCGCCATTAACGACGCCTTGCCAAATGTGACTGGATGCCTGCGTCCTAATACCAGCGGACAACCTTCCAATCCTCGCAGGCATCCAACCTGCTGAGATTCGTCGCAGTGGAGCCATACTGTCTCTAGCACGCCGTGCCATTGAGCGTGGACACTTGTTTCACTCAGCGCTCACCTGTACATCGAGTGCAGATGCACGGCGCCTCAAATCGAGACACCCATTTGCACCCGCCGCACAACAACTCATCAGTTCATCTGACAGTAACCACATACGTGTGGTGCAGTGGGCGGATCACCAATGGAATCCGGAGTGGGCGGACAACCCTACAAGACTCCGCATTTTCATCCCCGACACCAGAACCAACCTCTCCAGCCCGGAATGACCCTCCCAAGAAGAGCCTGGGTCTGGCTTAACCGCCTCCGCACCGGTGTCGGACGTTTCCATTCCTGCTTGTATAAATGGGGTATGGCCCCCTCTGAGGCCTGTGAGTGTGGTGCAGAAGAACAAACCTTCGACTTTGTTGTCCTCCGATGTCCTGTCCATTGACCTCCTTATGGACTGCACGGCCTGACGGTTCTTTACGATGAGACAATCGAATTGCTGCTCAACACCTGCCCCGAGATCTAGAGCGGCCAAGCAGTGATTAGAAGAACTTTCTCAAAAGACGAAGAATGTAAACAATATTTCGTTGACACCTCTGCCTCTGTCCTAGTAATAATACGACATCAATTATATCTGCTTCTCTTTCCCAGTTGTCTTCTTTTGAATTTCGTGGTATGGGGCCTTTTTTGAGTTCTCGCAGGAAAATATTCTTTGGGAACGAATCCATTAGTCAATCAAGTGACCAACTTGTGAAGAGACGAATGTTTACGATGAAGCAACAACTGTTTCCTGGCCAGGCCTGCTCTGACTTTAACTAAAATATCTATTTTGTAACTAACCTCTCATGTGCTTTTTCCGGTCCCATGATGTGACGTTGTAGGATAATTCTACTGTATTATTAAAAGTAAGGTGGGTCTGCGAAGTGCAAGGTCGCATCGGAGGTGTTTAGAAAATTGGCACCAGGAAGCAAAATTTGTGGAAGAGCGTTTCCTTACTCCCATAAACGTACTGCTCAATTAAGAGGTTATCGCCTCTGGTAACAGCGGAAAAAATAAATAAAAAACAAATTATTTGAGTCGTCCCAGTGGTTCTCAACGCCTTTTTCGTATTCCTCCTTCGTCGGTGGCAAAACCTTTTCTAAAGTGGTTGGGAACAAGTGTACGTCTATAGAAAATTAAACTATATAACATTTTTGTGGTTTGAATTGACAACCATGACGTACAAACATTGAATAACGTCATCATTAACTGCACCATATGTAGGTCAAAATTACACTATTTTAGACAAAATTACACCACAATGAAAACGTATCGGTGAACCACCTGAAATTCAAATAGGCTGTTACAAAGGCAGCTCCAGGTCAACAGCGTCACTCGGGCTCATCACACGATTTATGCTTTTATACTGACTGAATGCAACCTTTCCAGGCTTGCGTCACGGAAATTTCCATTTGGTTTCATTCTGCTGGCACTATCGTAGCTCTGTGACGTTAGTTACAGTACGTAAGAGTGATGAGAAGTTCTCATGATAGCTTCTCCACTGTTGAGTAATGTACGTCACAGAGCAATGATAATGCCATTAGTCCTCTGCATACTAGGCTCATTTATATTAACCCGAGTTACCGGACAATGTATCGTTCGTTTGAAATTATTCTCTAAATGGGAAAAGTCAGTTGGATTGGGATTTAAATCCAATGTTCTATGGAAATCCATTGCTTTAAAAAAGATTAGATCGGATATTGCAGAGGGCAGCTCGGAATCTAACGGATTAGAACGAGTAAAGCGCGAGCGAACGAAGGGGAGAAAACGTCTTCTACGAACGAGATTGTTTTATTCAGGTCACCTTCAACATGAACGCGAAAGGCCAGACATGGAATGCAAATATATGAGCAGTGACAAGGTCCAATGAAAAGAGCGCAAGTTAACAACTTCAGTGTAAAGTGGGTGGAGGCTCAAATATACGAAGCAAGCAAGCTTACGTTGAGGAACGCCGGAACGGGGGTGCATGACGGAGGCGCTGCCCTCCCTGCCCTTTGCAAGGGGCAGGGGGGGGAAACGGGAGCACAGATGCTCTTACATAACAGTATCATAAGTATTTTCATGATTTAACAAGATCGACTTGAACCAATTTATTGTAGCTATTCGCGCACACATAAAATTCAGAATGGTTTTCTATAACTTCTGTTAATAGTTTTGCGGACGACATTGTTGCTGAACATGTAAATGCGAAAAGAATGGCAATAATGGGTGCGCTTTTACACTAAACTCAAGCAAACTATTTTGAACTCGTGGCAAGTCAAAATCGTGGGCGTTCGCAAAGGGGTGAAAACGGGAATTTGCCCCTCCCTGGAAATTGGGACTAATAACCAAAATTCTCTAGAAAACCTGAAGATGAGCAGCTTAGTTCCGATTAATTTCTTTATTTCTTGCAATAACAGTTTATTTACCGCTATGACACTGACACTGCACAAGAGCCAGGTTCACTGTTCTGGTGTCATGCAGTGGTGACCTTGCAGTTCACTCACGTCCGCTCCTTTACCTGCAGAGGCAAGTTGCCAAACATGCGAGCAGATGGTTTTACTGTTGGTATTTATTGTGTAACGACAACATGGCAACTAATTTTCTAATGTTCACTTCAAATTACAGTATTAGGCGTTTTGCCGCATGTCACTGTTGAACGCAGACTTCTTGGCAGGTAATACAGCGAGACAGTGGCTGCTGATAGCGGTAAACAGAGACGCCGGATAGCGAAGGCACTGTCCCCTGTCCTTTCAAAAAGGTGAAAATGGAGACGGAAGTGTCTTTTTCACAACAGCATCATAGGCAATTTCATGGTTTATCAAGATCAAATTGAAGCAAATTTTCTTTAGTTTCTTTTATTATTTTTGAGGTCGACATTGCTTCTGATGAGTAGCAAGCATATTTGGTAACGATTTTTTGTTTTTCATAAGTTTCTATTGTCCTCAACTTTTTAGTTTCCATTGTCCTCAACTTTTTAGTTTCCATTGTCCTCAACTTTCTTACTGGCCCCCCTGACGATGTTCCGGCGTCCCTGCTCACGCTCTCCAATATAAATCGTAATCGAAGACTCGGGCTAAGCCCCAGGAGCCTATGTGCTGGAGTCGCCACTGAGCTGTTAAAAACACCAACAACAGCTTAAAAAACAGGCAAAAATGACACTATTGATACATGTATTAAACACATTCAAAATCACAACTTTTCCACATCTAGAACGCAGACGTAACATGACTGAATACTCATTCTACAACTGCATAAAATACCGGAATGCAAAGATAAGACAAAGCATATGTAGGCTAACAAGTGGTCTGTAGGGATGCAAATTGTGTTGCTAATGCAAAAATAGAATATCGCTATTTAGTGTTGTTACCAATGCAAAATCAAAAACGTAATTGAAACTGATCTGTCAAATATTTCATTTTGCGTATAAGATTCAGCAAAATTTCACTATTTAGAATGACGTTGAAACGCTTGAAATTACACCAATTTTTCGATGGTTTGGCATGAAATATTTCCTACACACAAGCATGTGAAATTACACCATTATTTACAAACATTTTTTACAACACTGTTCGACACCATTAATGCGGTAAGCAAGCCCGAGCATGGTGATCAGATTGTGTACGGTGTACTGTATTCTGCCAAACATTTACGAACTTCTGCCAAATTCACTGGCAAATTACAAATACTACAAAATAGTGCCAAAACTCTGCAAAGTTTCTTTCATTTACTTTTAACAATGCACGCAATACTAATTGCGTTACGTAAACGTACTCAGACAAAATTGGTAATTTGAAGGTGGGGGTCAGGACCCCAGGAAAAAGGGGGTCCTAGACCCATGCGACCCTCCGGTCCCGCAACCTATGTCTTCCTTTGCAAACCGCAGATACTTTCGATTCCTCACCACCATAAATAACAAAAATGCGACTGCTGAGGTGTGCATCAACAAAAAACGACAACAAAAAGTGAATGCACACAAAATCGTTGCTCTATTTACCTCAATAACAATGCCATAACAACAAGCTGATACATAGCTTTTTGAATTTATCTAAATCTATCAAACTAACCAGTGACGCTTTCACTGAATCACTGGAGTTTGTTGCATAAAAGTTACAACGCAACACAACCAGAAGCCAGTGTTCTCCATTTCTTTGCAATATCACCAGTGTTACGTCACAATATTTAATTAGCTATTATTACAACTCAAATATAGTACAGTAGGCTACGAAAATCTACAGTAGAAGTGCACGCATACGTACAATCTAATTTTAACAGCACGTGCTAGCTCCTAGTAGACAAGTTGTGAAAAATGATAAGAATTGTTGGAAGTACCAGACCTTGCGTAGCAAGAAATGAAGTTTAGAATCCTTATTTTTTCTCCCCAATTCCTCTTGCCAAATTTGCGTGAGCAGGAAGTGTTTAAGTTAGCCGGCACTCGGACGCACAATAAAACGAATCCACGAAAAGACTCGACTAGCACTCGGCAGCCATTGAAGAGCGTGCAACGTAAAAGCAAGCAAACAAGCAAAATAAAAAGCGCTTCAAAGAATAGACACTGCAATTGATTTCATAATGCTTTTTCCAAACAATGACCTCTTTTGTTGAGCCCATATTTTTCAACCGACACTGGGTAGAAAGTGAAAAACATCCTCCAAAGAGTCACGCACATTGACAGTCCTGTTTGGGTAAAAAGTCAAGATAAATTTCGAAAACTTACAAAACTGTAATGTCCGCTAGATTTTTCCTCAAAAATACATATCTCAAACAATTAACTTTCACCTCAGCCACATTTCGTCAATCTAGCTTTCGTAGTCCGTTAGAGGTTTTCAAAAAAATACGTTTGTCAAACAATCAATGTTCATTTGAGCCACATTTTGTCAATCTAGATTGGGAACAAAGTTAACATAAATTTCAAAAATTCTAGAGGATATTTTCCAGTGGATATTGCCGCTTAATACACCAAATCAGTGATTCTCAAAGTTTTTTATTCCCCCTTGCAAAACCAAACACTTTCAATTCCTGCTCAACAAAAATCACAAAAAAAGATAATTGAAAATTTTTCACACTACCTGGATATGGTTTCACGTGTCTTTTGAATATTTACCTCAGGGATAAAAATCAAGACGTTGCAAAAGAACAATTTTACAAAAGAATAATGCAAAGAAATTGCAAATAAAACAAATAATAATGGCTGTACCAAACGAACTTACAAGCAAATGTTTATGTGTTGAATAAACAAACAGTAATAATTTGAAAGTTTTCATCCGCAGCTCTTCCTCACCAATTCCTGCCTGGAACAGCTATCCTTCCAAGATTTAAAAATCCTCCCGTAGTGAACCAAGTTGCACCTTTTCAGAACCACTGCACAAATGTTTTTTATTTAAATTAAGTGCTATCAAAAGTATCAGAAAACTTTGTCATGAAATGAAAAAGTCCATGTGACAGAAAGTCGTGCATTGATTGATTTATAAACAGTTGGCACAAATGATTGTGCTTCAAAATTTTTACAAATTAAGGTCATTAGTTTTTTTTTTTCATTTCCTTCCGTCGGAAGTTTGTCGTCTCCTGTTTTGCCATCTCGGTTCAGTCAGCCGACAGTTTCGTGTTCGGTTTACTTTGCACTTTTTGTAACTGCCGGATGCCTTCCCTCAAGGTTACGTCAGCCGGCATGTTTTTAATGATTGCTTTCCACCTGATCAAGTCAGCCGACGCTATGCACATTGTTTTCATTCACTTTTTCTAACTTCCCACTCCACCTGGAATACGTGAGCAATCGGGTTTACAAGATCCTTTTTATTCAATGCGGCCTGGACTCATTGCCAGCATCCGTAACATGACACAGCTGACTCCCGGTCAACAACCCTTCCTCTTAATCTTATCGCAACTTCGTGGTTTCCACCGCGCTTTCAGAGACACTGTTCTCTTCTGTCTTTGTGCGATCATTGGCCAGAAGTCGATTGTACTTCGGTCTCACGAGAAGAGTGGAGACAAAGGCCAAAAACAAAGTTCCAGAGTGGAACGTCAGCACTCCGAGACTGCTCGTGAAACAATACATAACCCTTGACAGTTCACCCAGCAAAATAGCGAACGTCGACTGCACGCAGGTGAGCCAAGCTGATGAAAACGTCTCATCGATAGGA
>Ga0210059_1009628_pt1 | contig 15053 bp, 9 predicted proteins | sample Ectturendosymbi2_FD_188042 | JGI IMG/M metagenome (GOLD analysis project Ga0210059, IMG submission 188042) | Ecteinascidia turbinata endosymbiont from Florida, USA - Sample 2 (SPAdes) (version 2) | ecosystem: Host-associated > Tunicates > Ascidians > Unclassified | place: Key West, Florida...
ACTCCCTGTATATAGGCATGCTTTTCCCCACTGTTTTTTGTTGTTGTTTTTATGCTTATTTCACCTGACGTTGATTTGACGCTTTTTGTTACTTTTATTACTACTTGTGAAACGTCTTCAATTAAAATTTGGTTTGTGTTACCAGCAGGGCTGGCTGAGAACTTGACCCAGGTGGTCTTTCGCCGACCCTTTGTGATTCAACATGTTAGAACACGATTACTAAGCTGCGAAACGTGAAATTTCTTATTTTTTATATTTTTTCATCACTATATAATCAACTAGTGATCTTTGAGGTTATCGTATTTCCTCTTGCTGCTTCGTGTTATTTCGTGATTTGAATCACAAAAATGCATGATTAAACCATACCATACCATTTTGATTGTTGTCTTGAGTTTGTTTTTTTCTCTGCAGTTGCTTTAGCCTTTGAACTTTATACCCGTAAGCTTTGCTTGCAATTTTCGGACTGAAGATGCGTAATTTTATGTGAAATCGATTTCCTATTAAAAATTTGCTGATCAATTCCTTGCTTACACCCATCGTGGAGAGTACTTACTTGAATACATCCCTGCGCATTTCACATCAAACGCCGAACGTTGAACGCCGGGCCAAGTGGTTTTCTCTGCGAGATACGAGGCAACTCGTACAAGTCATTAGCAAAGAGAAAAAGGCATATGTCACGTGATTCGGCGTACGCTGTGGTCAGGAGAACGTTTCATTCCAGCTGCCTTTTGCTGGCAGTCAAGCTTGTTTGAGGTAGGTTAGCTTTTGTTGAGGTGCGGGTGTTCGAACAGGCGGCTGTAACCACGTGGCAGGTTGTTTCTAGTGCATTCGATTGTGAATGGTTGCCAATGCACTGTGAATGAGATTATAATACGGCAATTTGTTGTGTTTAATTCTTATGGTATGGAGGTATTACCATGATTTCGTTTAAAAAAGCTTAGTTCTTCGATGACATTGCCTCATTCAGTCATTGCGATCAACAGCTCCTTGCGTTAGTCTCAGCACAGGAAAGGCTATAAGTTTGCTGTTTGCGTAAACGATGTGTGCACGGCTGCTAATGTATTGTTGTGGATAAAAACTAGATAAACCTTTTTATTGTGTTAGAACTCACGATGTAGAGGTGTCACGATTTTAGCAGAAGCATAAATATCTTCTTTCGACGACAAATATTGCCTCAGCAACGTGTTGGCGCTTCGTGAAGAACATTTGTTCAGTGCAGATTTCAAATGGCCAGTTTGCGTAAACGACTTGTGAAGGACAGGTAATGCAATGTGGATAAAAAGTAGTGCATGCATTAGTCCTGAAAACTTCAGGCAGAACTGTTAGTGTTACGTAATTTATATTCAAACGTCCTTTGCTAGGCCGAGACTGCAAGAGTTGTTGCCAAATAGCAAGGTGCAATCTGTTGCGTAAATCGCGATAACTTTTCAGACGTGTTTTCTGCCAAAGAATTTATGCAAATGTTCGCCATACCGACACACATTTCATTAGCCCTGAAAATTTGTTGTAGAAAAACAATTTTTTCTCGACGGTAAGTAATGAAGTAATTGCCTCAGCAACATGTTGGCGCTACGTGAAAAACATTTGCCCAAAGCAGCTTTCAAATGGCTTGTTTGGGTAAGCGATGCGTACAGTACAAAATTCACTAGTTTCTACTGCTTTAGGCTTTATTAAATAAGTTTGTACTGTAATATCAGTAAAGTGATGGATTCTTCTGTAGCAACCAAAGTTGTTATAAACGAGGATTCTGAACTGAGCGACTTCGGGCTCAGTGAAGTCGAGGTAACTGATGATGAGCTCAGCCTGTCGGATTCGGGAAGTGGTCGTGACGGTGATGCGCCGACCAGGATTCCAAGAGTTTGGGGACCGGCGGGCAGACAGCCAGCGGCGAACGCGTTCCTTGGCCGCCAGGGCCCTTCGTCTGCTTGCTGTCCCACGGACGTCGAGAGTCCCCTTGCATATTTCCTCCTGTTTTTCACGAGCGAGGTTTTCGGAAAGCTGGTGTTGGAGACCAACCGTTACGCCGCCCAAAGCCTCAGAGCTCATCCACCCCGCGCACCGTCGACGTCGAAGGTGCGGCCATGGCAAGAAGTGGACGAATACGAACTCCGGAAGTTCATGGGACTTGTAATGCTCATGGGATTCTCGCGAAGGAATGGGAAAATAGAAACGTATTGGACTAACGACACCCTTCTGGCCACACCCATTTTTCCACAGGTGACAGTGATGGCAGTCTTGCAATTTTGCGCTTGTAATTTTCTGAACTTCGGTTTTGTTTGAATACTAGAGGGCTGCTTATTTTTGAGCTTATTTTTATTGTCATTTGCTTCTTCATTATCGGTGTTGTTTGCCTATTTTTGGACTGTTTTTTCAGCTTTAGTTATTTTTGTAAAATAACCTGGCATGACTTACAGGTGATGAGCAAATGTCGGTTCCTTCAGATCAAACGGTACCTACACTTCAACAACAATGATGATCTGCCGGCGAACCGTGGGGACAAGTTGTACAAAATACGACCAGTGTACGACTTGCTTTCAGAACGCTGGCGCTCGATGTACGACCTCGGCGAGTTTTTAACTATCGACGAGGGCATGTTGATGTGGAGAGGTGGGCTTTCTTTTAAGGTGTACAACAAAAACAAACCCATCAAGTATGGAATCAAGTCCCACATCCTGGCGGATTCCCAATCGAAGTACTGCTGGAACATTGACGTGTACCACGACGCGTCGAAGAGTCTCACCGAGACTGTAACCGCATTGCTCACTGCACAGAATATGTCACATTGGCACACGCTGTATATGGATATGGACATGGACAACTTCTACAACGGTGTGTCCATGAGTGAGTATCTGCTCGACCGCCAGGTACATACCGTCGGAAAACTCCGCAGCCACCACGGCGAACCTCGTGAGATTCGCGAAGCAGGTAATGACAAAGACAATGGTAATGCTCTGTTTATGCATTTACAATGAGGTAATGGTTTCTTCTCGCAGGTAAAATGAGAACTGGTGACATCATTGCACGCGACAACGGCAAAGTCCTCGTTCTGGCCTGGAAGGACAAGCGATTGGTGAAAGCTATTTCCACCAAGCATGATTCCTCCACAACCACAATTTCCAGGAGGAAAAAGCGTGGTGGAGGGGCTATGGAAGACGTCCACAAGCCCACTTGCATTGCTGATTACGACAAGTATATGTCAGGGGTGAATTTGCTGGACCAAATGATTTCATGCTTCCCCTTCGCCAGAAAATCGCTGAAATGGACCAAAAAGGTCTTCTTCTACCTTACGGAGATCAGTGTTCACAACGCCTTTGTGCTGTACAAGGCAAAAAGCAGCACGAAGAAGTACAATAACATGCACAAATTCCTGCTGCAACTCGTCAGGCAGTTGATTGACCAGGAGACAGTTTCAGCGGAGGCCGATGACGTTGACGACGTGGCACCGCCCTCATCAAAACAACCCCGGATGGACCCTCCAGATCGGCTGCGCGGTGGTTTCAAACGACATAAGATAACGTTTTTTCCACCAAGCGCAGCGAAGCAGGCGCCGTGCAAACCGTGCAGGGTCTGCAGGAAGAAAGGGCGCCGACACGACACTAGGTACTGTTGTGCGTATTGTGGTGTCGCTCTGTGCGCGTGTCCTTGCTTCCACGACTATCATACCAAAGAGTTTTATGCATAATTTTCAGTACGGTTTAAATTTTTTGACACTTCTATTGTCAATTCTTAGCTCGAGCAATTCGTTTCATGCAACTGTGCATAACAATTTATTAAAGTAAATGCTTTAGTATAACCGAATCAAAGCAAGTTATAGTAAATAACGGCCTTTCCCTTTTTGAGTAAACGGCCTTTCCCCTTGTTTGCGTGGGTGCGCCTGCTGTATTCTCTTTCAGGTCGGATAAGCACTGTCCAGGTTGGATAGGGCTCTTCATTGGGCGAAGGAACCTGGTTCATCAAAAAATCCTAGCGACCACTAAGAGGAGCCTCATGGGCGTGGTTGGAAGACCTCTGTAAATCAAAATCATTAGGCCTACATGAGCAGACAAGAAATCAAGGTGTGTGCAATGTTCAAAGTGAATCACAGTGTGTTTGCTTTAGCAAAACCCTAACTTCTTCCGTGCTGCTTTATTTGAAGCGTAAATATGTAGGCTATAAAGGTTGTAGCAGCCTAAACCAATTTGTTCTGAAAATGACAGGAAAATCGAGCATAAAATCTCTTCATTTGTTTAGCTATACGCCAAGCCTGGGTTTCTTTTGTCGCTGACTGAGACATTTTGGTCATTTGTCCCATAATTTTATTAGAACTCGCCGTAACAGTATTGGCTAGTGAAGATTGTTACGGCTAGTGACTAGCCTACCTTTTCAGACATATGACCGAATTGTCTGAATTTTTTCCGGCATTTCAAAAAAATTTTGGTCAAGACCGAAAAATGACCGAAAAAACAAAACTCAACGCCAAGCATCTGAACTTGCGTGCGTCATATTTGCGCAAATCTCAGAGCTCTATTTACGACCAACTGATATAAGCTGAGCTGAATTGATTTTATTTGGTAATAATTAGTATTCCAGCAAGAAAGAGCAAGGATGCCAGGGCATTAAAGGAACCGCAAGGTTATCGGATCAATGCCCTAAAAATTGTAGCTTTTTTCCTCTTCTTGCATCCACTTGAAACTTGGCAGGCTGTTGTTAGATAGTATCAATGGCAACTTTTTTGCGATTTTCAGATTTTTCCTGCAACAACATATGAAGCGATGACGTCATTTCAGCAGTCAAGGGCTGACAACAGTTCAATGCTTAAGCGACGTGCAAATGAAATCAGCCTGTGTTTGTGTTCCAACGTCACAACCTTTCGTGCTAAATTTTGTGCAACGAGACCTTGTATGAAGGTTTTAGTCCCTAAACGGTGTTTTGCTGATTTTCAGCAAGCTGTTTGGATGACTTAGCGTTTTTTCCTCTGCGGTCTTCATTTCTTTTACTTGAAACCAGGGCTGTGAGGCCAGAACGCAAATATCAGGCTCCAGCTCCATGCATTTACATTTTTGGCTCCGGCTCCAGAACAATTTGGTCCATTGAAAACCAAGAACTATTGTAAAATTGGTAAAACTCGCTTTCCCCACAAACTGTCTCTGGGAACCGGAACCCACATTTCAGGCTCTGGCTCCACAGCCCTGCTTAACTTGGCAGGATGCTTTAGATCAGGCATAGCAATCTTTTCTGTGATTTTGAGATTATTCCTATATTTGGGATAAGCGCAATGAACCTTAAACACTGCCGTTTTCACCCAATGCAAAAGGGGGAAAAAATTTTTTCCGTAAACTATAAGATGTGACTAACATCTGTGTAGTAACTTTTTTCTAACGTACACGGTTTCCTCTGCACAGCCTTTTCAAAGAACGCCTTCGTCGCGCAAAAAGCATGCCGGCGCCCCAGCGTAAATGTCAATATATCGTAAACCAGCGCCTAACGACTGGCAATCGGTGTGAATAAAACGCCACAACCCAAGGCGAACAAAGTGAAATCACGGGTATGCGACAGATAACTCTGATTTGAATATTTCTTGAGTTCTAAATATGCCAAATGAAGATTTGAATTTATTTCGGCCATTTTCATCGTTCAACTTGATGTTTATTGCACATGAAATTCAAACAAGATGGACGTGAAAAGATTTGTCCTCCATTTTGCAAACATTGTGAAAGATATAAAAGTTTTTAACCAGATTTCTGCACTCGCGTTTTGACCGGGGTATAGGAATTCTTTATCCGACTTCGAAGTCGACCTTCAGAAAAACCCTGTTAAGTTTGCTAAAAGCGACATCTTTCCGTTGCAAACTACAATTACAAACGGCTAATATAAGTCTTTGGTGGCTTGTATGTAAGTATGAAGTAAAATGTACAAGTTTGGGTTTTAATATATAATGAACATGTTGATGAATACTTAAATGTAGGTGTGAATTATAAATGTACGATATTAATTTGCAATGAACATTCTGAAGTAGCATAGAAATCAGTGTTGCCCCTTGCTGTTTTTTTCACTAGATCTGGGGTTATTCTATTTTATCTGGGGTTTTTATTGAAAATCTGGGTTTTTTGACTCTGGTCAAATTTTAGAAATGTATGTTGTATTACTGCATTTTCCATTCGATTCAAGAATAGGCCTACAGTAATTTCTTCCACAGCGTAAAATATGCAGAGACATCAGTAGCCAGTACAGATGAATAGTAGGGCTAGGATTAACCAAATTTGAAATATAATGGCTTACAGATTAAGCACTAACTAGGTATATGTCAGCACTTTATTCTATCTCTGATATGTCAAGGGCTGCTTGTGCACGATTTTGGAATGCTTTTTTGGTTTTGAAGATGCTGTGGTTGAGCATCTCTTCATTGTTTTACGGGCGCATTGATTATGATATGAATGTAAAATTTTGAATGTAAATTTGTAGTCAAATAGTGCAATGAATGCAATGGTTAAAGGTATCATGTACATGTTTAATTCGTGCATTTAAGTGAAAGTAAAAGAAAACATTAAACGTTTTTTTAGAAAAGATCTAACTAACTTTTTTATGTATCTTCATACATTTGATTTGCTGCTAGCGTGCTTGTAAATTGTGATTGTCAGAATGTTTAAAAATAGACATAAACTTGTTAAAAATATGATGTAAATAATGTATATTACCTTAATTTTTATGTGCAAGTATGAAATCCCGGTAGCGTGCTTTTAAAGTTTGGTTTTGACTTTTTTTGAAGTTTTGTATGCCTGGGCTTTTTATTATTTTCTGTTTTTTTTCAAGGTAAATTCTGGAGTTTTTCTTCATAACAGAGTGGCAACACTGATACAAATTGCAACATAGCAAAGCAGAAATCTTAATATGTCAAAAGTATCATACACGACAGCATTACTTGCAGATTTAACCCTGCTTGGGGTAAAAGAAAATCTAACACCGTTGCCGTTAGTAGTATAGCCATAATTTGGCAAATATTGTTCCCACTATAACCGAGGCATACGGAAACATAGGAGCACAGGCACATTTTTCAGCAACTCATCATGCATTCTCAGGGTCATTTCAACCGTAAAACAAGCTGGTATTTCTCGGATGAGCTGACGTCACGTTAAATAAAAGTCCAACCACACACTAAATGCAATTGAAAGCCAGCTGCTTTATATACATCGGCAAAAAATGAAATTTTAATAAACGCAAAAACACTTGACGCTATGTAACCAACTACCACCCCGAAAAAAGTAGCCTCTATTAGCAAAGTATGCACTGGTACAAAAGACTGCACAGTCGAAAACCCGCATTATTGCATATGAAAAAAATTTTTTCAGAAAAATATTTTACCGGAGCATATTTTATAAACACTATGCCTAATGCACTTTAAGAAAAATTGTGGGACCTTTCTCCCAATGCATATGAAGCAGCTTTTGATTGTATTTTACCTATTTTTATGTTTTTAAAAATTCTTGCTTTTTGTCTATTTTATGACTAACTACACATACAGTATTTGTGTTTTAGTCATAGTTTCCAACCGGGCTCGTAGCACTTGTTATTGCGTTTAGTCCTTGTGGCACCGCCATATTTTTCACTTCGCAATGTAGTGACTTCGACTCTACAAGTCATTGCCCTGATCACTGAAGTAGCGTCGTTTTTAAGTACAACCGGTTAGTTTATTTGACGATAATTGGAATTTAACAACACGGAAAATAAATCATGGCGAAAGGGCCAGGGTACCGAAAAACCAGAAGGTTATCGAGTCGTTGTCCTTTGACTGAGATAAGTTATAATTTTTTCTGTATCACGTTGGCTGGTTCTCAAGTAAATCCACCTCATTTTCTAAGATGAAAATCCAATTCTTATTAAATGTTAGGTGCAAAGCAATATCCAGTACTTCTGTTGGAAGTTTTGTTGTCACGTTTGCATGTAAACATAGCTCACTGGACCTCAGTAAATGTTCTAACCGGACCTTTGCTAATAATAGCTGAGTAACCCTGGTCAAACCCATAGACTCTGGTAACTGTGACACTGACCCTGTTTGTTGACAGAATGGCATGTAACAGAAGTGATCCCTTGAGTATTGATATCTTCATTTAAGTATATTAGGTGTATTTCAGGTCTTTGTTTTCCATGGTGGGGTCATATCCCTGTCAAGCGACACACATTTTTGCTACACAAATTTTCGTACATTAAATTATGTAAATATACTAATACTGTAATACCATAATATAGGCTTGACAATTTACATGCACTCAACTTTGTCTTCTGGGGCATCGACTCGATAACCTTCCGGTTCCTTCAATGCCCTAGCGTCCTTGCACTAGTTTGTGTTTTTTCTTGCTGAATATTAATTATCGCCAAATAAAATCAACTCAACCTCTGCCACCACTGGCAATCAAATGTCACTTGTTTAAGTCAATATACAGAGAACGTTATTGTGAAACATCGGATGATACGCCGGGTGTACCGGGACTGTAATTCTCAGTTTTATAGAAAATGACGCCGGCTCATCCGAGGTGGACACCGTGTGACATTTTGCGAAGCGAAGTCTTAACTACGCCTCACAGAGGAAAGCAAATCGTCTACAACAGTGGTTCCCAAAGTGGGCGGGCGGTGAAGCAGAAATGGCGGGTTGGGGGAGATAGGAGACCCAGTTAATAATTACATTTCTGTTGTCTTACTAACTTTATAAAAAAACAGTATGACCAACAAACATGTATGCATGTAATTTGAAAACAAAAACTTAGCGTTTTGGAAACAAAACAGATGAAATGCTAGGAGATAAATTGATGAAATGCAGTTTCCATCACTAAAGGTAAGCTGCACAGTAAAACTGTCCTCTATAATTAAATGATTATGATTGGATTTTCGTCAGCTGTACTTCTAGGCACGGATAAACTGCCACTTCACAATGCACGTTTCGTTAAAGTGACTATCACCGGTCAGGTTTGAGAATGCACGCTTGCACTTAGACTCAGCCTGTAACCAAAAGCGTGCGCTAATTTTGGATGGAGTGGTTTAATGATCACAAATATAATAACCATGTACGAGTTCATTTCAAAAGTAGAAAGGCAATTTATATTTTTTACAGATAGTGTTAGATGCCAGCAAGAATAAGTTACCTAAAGGGAATCAAAAGGATTCTGGAAAACAAGTGTGTTTCAGGTTCAGAACGCACTATAGCTTGACCAGCGCCAAGGAAATCCAGGTAGAGAGAGATGGCAGAGCCAGTGGACGACCGCAAGTGTCACGGCTGAGTTCAAAAACTTCTAAAATATGCAGATTAAATTCCATTCTGCACTGCTCTGGACTCGAAATTTACTAAAAATGTGGCAGAGTATTAATGGATTGATTGATCAAAGGGTTTAGAAGTATTCTGCTAAGTTTAGGCAATGTGGTGCACTCGGATAATGATGAACAGAGTTTGTACGCCTGTGGCTGCACACAGAAGGCGACTGTCAAAGGGTGTCATAGATAGTATCTTGGCTGTCACAGTCCACAGATATCTTCAGGAAGTTAATTTGCAATTGCAGGGGAATGGTGTTAACCTCATTATTGCCAAATCAGCAGCAATCTTCACCTTGTCCTAGTCTAATGCTGTTCAAACGAAATCGAGCCCTTCATGAACTCCAACAGTTTCCGAATCATTAACTCTAACAGTTTCCAACTGCTAAACGAGTTAATTTACTAAATTAAGTTTAATAGTGAAATGCATCTTTGCGCTCATTCTTGTTTTAAGCATTTTCAAACATCCCAAATATACACTACGAAAAAATTGTATTGATATGTGCGCTAGGCATGGTAGGGGGGCGATAGAAATTTGTTTGTCAGAAAAGGGGGCGCTAGCCAAAAGAAGATCGGGAAACACTGGTCTACTCTACAACATACCCCAACCATATGTGGCTGATGCGCCCTGCGTTTCAACAGAACACTGATTGATTGTCTTACGATTGCCGCGCGACCGATTGTCAACGTTCAACAACTGCGAAGAAACAAAACCTTCGCATTACAGTTTTCAACAGTGTTATGCTGACAACGACTTATTGATTTGCGTTAACGGGTGCATTTAAACGTTGCTCTGGAACAAGCGGAGCCTTCCGTGATGCCAGACTAACGCACTGGCCTCCGAGGCCACGACTGATCAGTGTTGCTTTCTGTTTTGACGAACTTCGCTCACAGGCCATTCGATTCTCACCCCGTTCGCTGAGTGAATAGGTTTCCAGAAATCACTGACAACGCGAATCGATCTAAAAATATCGCTTGTATTGAAGGCGACCACGGACGACAATGAGAAATAGCAGCAACAGCGATAAAGGAACTTATTAAAAAAATAAAGTGATTTTTTCGTAAAAAAACGAAAGTTTTTAAAAAAATGAGAAAAACATGAACATCGACGAAGCACTCGTTCAGTGGGATTGCTTGATCACCTGCTTTTCCAGAACATCGAGAATGGAATCGAGTTCGTAGCGGAACTTGGACAACAGCATGTTCTTCTCGGTGACCTGAACAAATCACGCATGCATAAGATAATACCTAACTGCACAAGCGTGCCTGGATGACCTGTTGCTTCAAAGCCACGAAATATTTCGCTGTCATGTTGTCGGATTCAAGTCCTAGTCTCCAAACGCAGACGTACATTTCGACAAACTGTGCTGAAACAATGTCATGACGTATTGCAAGGTCAGAGGTCATATAGCAAACCGGCCACTACTGGCGCGCATGAAATAATAAAAAAATGACGTAAGCGAGCGTAGTCTCCTCTGTGCTAGCCAGGCTAGAAAATTTCTTTCAATCGGAAGATTCCTGTGAATATAAATCTAAACTATCAATCGCCGAAAGCACGGCAAGAGGCGGCACCAAACTGTCACCGTAGGATCAGGGTCAGTTGTTCAGAACAATCGATAGAAACGAGAATGAACCATCTGTACATTTTAACAGTTCAGCATTGGCAGCCAGAAACCGAGCAATAAATTTTCTCTGGCTCCACCCAGGAAAAAATCTCGCGCGTGCCTCCGGAGTAAACGTGCATCGGTTTTGATCGTTTTTTCGCGTCGTAGTCCGTTACGTCAACAGTGACGTGGCCAGCCCAAAATGTTGGGGGACTCAAATATTTTGACTTCAAGCGAGCAACAGTATTTGGTTTGGGCTACCGCCTCTCGAAGCACAAAACGACAAGGTGTGCTAGAAATTAGGGGGCATGGCCCCTGTCGTCATGCTCGAGTAGGCAATATTTAGTGGTCTGGGGAGGAAAACCGCACATAAGAACTCCGCAAACTTACAACCGTCTGAAGTTTCTCGACCTGGTCGCGCATGTACCCGTCGGCGCTGCCGGACATTGCAGTATTCAGCTTCTGCTCCCTGGCGTGGTGCTGCACGCTGAGCTGGCGCACTTGCGACTGCAGCGAGGCTAGTTGCCGGATGGCTGCGTTCGGCGAAGCGTTGCGAACCTCCACCAGCTCGTCCAGCAAACTTTTTATCTGCATAAAACGACGAACGGAAAACTGTTTTAGAAAGACGAGGAAGACCAACGCTTGTGTCGAACGTTTCAATTAAAATTAACTGAAAAAAGCTTGTTTTATGTTCACCTCGAACCCCTCTGATTTTAAACGTCGCTGGTCTTCAAAAACAGTCCTTAAGTAAAAGTACCTGCAGCACATGAGTAATAATCGTATTTAACATTGATATATTAACAGCTTCGACTGCCGCCTGTTCTGGAGACAGTTGCTTGAGGGAGGACACAGGGGCAGGTTAGAACCACTACGATCTACAAAAGGCTGGAGTACAGCTGGTTGATTTTTCTCTTCCAGGTGATATCTTGCTATGGCGTGTGGGGGGATCGGTGTTAGTGAAAAAAGGTGAACGCAGTGTTTGATTTGGGGAATCCTTTCGACTCGTTGGGTGCTGCTTTGGGTTCTTAAAAGCCGACTTAGACTGTTTCATAACTTAACTTGGTTTTGCTTTGCACAACCAGGAAAGAACACCCCACAAATTTGCAGCCTAGCAATAGGTTCAGGTGCAACGGGCGAATGATTTAGTTTTCACCCAAATGTGATAGTTAAGGTATCTCGGGAAGGACGTTTACAATGGATTTCAGAATCAAACGCAGAGTTTTGTGTTTTGACCACATCGCCATTTTAAGAATTATAAAAGGCACCAACGAAATAAAGATTTGAAGCTGGTGCAGGGAATTGCAAAATTTAATTAAACATCAATGGTAAAGGTCACATTTGCTTGAAATAGCATGAAAAACCTTGATAGCAACTTCAGATAACGATGTTTGCAAAAAAATTAACGAACCTCAAAAAATAAAACAGTTTGGAGCAGTGGTTCTCCACCGCGGTCCCGAGAGCCGCATGCGGCCCCAAGCACCGTTTGTGCGGCCCTCAGCAGTCTTTCAATCAAAACCTCTAATATTTTGTGTAACAGACTTCGTTCTGCAATAAAGCAAAACGTGTGAATTGATTTGTGGTAAAATTTGTTTAGGGTGGCTCTCTAACAAAATCGTAAGTCTGGATTTTCAGGAAAAAGGTTGAGGTCCAGTGTTTGAGAAAATGGTCGTGCTGGAAATTATCGCTTCTATGAGAATAAAATACACGTAATACTTTCGGAAATAAAACAACGAAAAGAAAACTTTTTTAACAGCAAAACAATACGGAACGCGCTTGCCTAACACACGGCCACGATCGAAACCGGATGCGGGACGAACGCTCATTACAACTCACAACAACACACGCTGCGGGAATCATCGCTTATGACGAATGGAGCAAAACAATCTCAGCCTCGGCTTCCACCTGCAGCTGAAGCGCTTTTTCCCGGGCTTGACTCGCCATCTTCTCAGCTTGGCAGGACACCAGAGACATCTTCGTCTCCTCCTCTTTCTTTTCCAACTTGCTCAGGTTGGACCTGCAGCAAGCACGTGTCAGACTCGAGATCAAACAAGCAAGGGGTTTGCCACTCTTTATCCGCTAAAACGTTAAAGCGAGTGTTTGCTTCCTTGCCGATCGCCGTAAAACTGAGCTGAAGGATTGCAGTGGTCTGTTACTGCAGAAGTTTCACCAGGTCGCATCAGAAGTGTCTCGAATCGTGGGTAATATGATGGGGGTCAACCGGTAAAACTTTGTAGGGAGGTATGCGGCTATTCGCATGGCAGATTTGCCCTGCACGCTGACTGTGGCATGCTCCACATTACTTTAGAGGTCACGGTTAAAAATGGTGAGGTGCCAGCTGAGCGCTACTAAAACACATGTTCTTATCTGTTTACTCAGCAGTAATTGGCAGCAGGCTGGCGATTGAACAAATGCTTTTTGTCGCGCCTCGGAAAGTAAGATATTGGCAAACTAATCCACGTGCTCGGCAGTGACACAGCAACGAGCAAAACATTAATAATTTACAAAGTATAGTCAAGGGCTAAAAACAAAAGTTATGTTGAAATCGCTCACAGGACATATTCAAATTCCATACACGCGAGTGAAAATTAATCCCGAACACTCAAACAATTATCTACTTCGACCACCATTACGCTACGAACGCGCTCCAAGCGCTACACCAATTTTTTCCTTCATAATGAAATTTCAACGTGAAAGCAACGTACGACCGCAAAACCACGCTTAGGCGCTGACCAAATGTTAAGCAGACAAATTAAGTTAATTAAAAAATTATGTGCTACAGTCATTCGTAATCTATAGTTAAACTCACTTGAGCGTCTCCACGGTCGCGTCCGTAGAATGCCTGAGCTCGACAACCTCTGTTTCGTGTTTCTTCTTCAAAGCAACTTCCGCAGCTTTGACTTCATCGTACATCTGCTTCCATTTCATGACTTCATTCGTCAGGTCGACCTTCCAAATAAGACTATTCCGTACAAAGACCTGCTTGAAACTGTTACCCGAGTTTGTGATGCGCACCTTTAAGTCCCCCTCCCCCTCAATAACAAAACAGTAATTATGAAAATTTCGTAAAATGACGCGCCGATAAGAACACACTATCAAAACATACCAAACAGTTATTTTTCATTCCAATCCACAACACGGTCCCAGTACCTGAGGCCTGGCTTCGGTCACGTGCGTTTGAGTGGAGTTGTCCGTGTTTGAAATATCCTTCAGGCTATTCAGACGATTGGTCGCGAACGAACTCGGCAGGTAGACTCGCTCGTCGACCACTGCGAGGACGGCGGATTTTGAAAGCGGATCGTTTTCATGTTTAGTGTTTTTTAAGGTGTTATAATACAGTAGAAACTCGCTTTGCTACCGCCATCAGAAATACACTAATGCTTTGCTTTACGAACATCTCGATTTTCACATAGAATAGTTGCGGTCTTTAAAAATATCTTTGCGGCGAGCAAGGTCAAGCACGAAAAAAACACCTGTTCAGGTAAACGATTATATATCTTTTAACTTGAACGGCCTCCGTAAACGACTGGCTTGCGTACCATACTTATTCGATTGTTACCCGCCCTTGGTTGCAAGCTGCACGAAATGGTGTCCAAAATTATTGTAAGCTACCCTTGAACATAGGTTACCTAAGCCTCTGAGATTCTTTAGCGTATAGCATGTTCCGCGGTTATTCGTAACCCTGATAATAATGCTTGACCACTACATCTGCCTTCTGTTCATCAAAATCCCTGTGGCGGAGCAAGCACGTGATGCTGAAGAGAGGGAAGACAATGCGAAAAGGGAGCTTGGTCAACAAAACGTAGCCAAGGAAAGAATGGGCGTCATCGTGACCTTTCGATAAGCTAAAGAAAAAAATGTAACCCCCCCTTGATTGTAAGCCACACGAAATGATGAAAAAAACTTTATAAGCAGCGCTTACTATCGAATAAAACTTTTTTTTAAATAGCGCGTTTTTGCGCGTTATAGGTCGTAGGCAAGCAATGCTTTCATGTTCAGCTTTCATTATATCTTTGTGCGGGCTTCAAGGAGGCACATGCGATCCAGTCACTTTGCTGCGGCTTCAAAGGTCATTGTAAGGGTCAAGCAAAAGGTAACCGCAAGGGACAAGCGAAAAGCATTGCAAGCAAAATTCAAACGAGCTCCAACGACAATACCTTCCTGCAGACGTGCGAT
>Ga0210059_1009629_pt1 | contig 15052 bp, 7 predicted proteins | sample Ectturendosymbi2_FD_188042 | JGI IMG/M metagenome (GOLD analysis project Ga0210059, IMG submission 188042) | Ecteinascidia turbinata endosymbiont from Florida, USA - Sample 2 (SPAdes) (version 2) | ecosystem: Host-associated > Tunicates > Ascidians > Unclassified | place: Key West, Florida...
AGGAGAGCAAGGATTAAGCTGTCCTTGACTATTTGCGGTGATTTTATGCAGGGCCGTTTTCATCTGATTTTCAGAGGAGGGGCAATATAAACCTCGAAACACCAGCTCAGTAATGTTTGGTAATCTGCAGTCGAATGTCAACTCTTTCATTTGTTCAAAGGCCTTTTGACTGGGATGGCGGAAATAGCTCTGTCTGGCGAGGAGGGTGTAGGAAACGGGGTGCAATTGCTCCCCAAGTAGATGTGTCAAAAATAACTGATTTCAAGACTAATCGGGGTACTTTAGCACATTGGATTTGACCCAGATTTTTGAGAAAAGATTTTATCAGTTTGCTCACATCACAGCCAGATGTGTTTTTTCAGGCTAGCCTACCAGTCTAGGACTTCTAAACACAATAAATGAAAAGAGATAGACCGTTTAAAACTTTATTTAAAAGTAATAAAGAAGAGTTAGAAATTTTAAACTCCTTTCAAAATTTTATTTTTATCAACGAAGTGCCGCCCGGGCCCAACCCCAGCCCCCTTGCTACGCCATTGGCGTCACTGTTGGAAGCAGCAGGATCAACCATTTGCTTTTTGCGGGCGATTCAGTGCTGCTTGTATCACCTGAACAGGGTCTTCGACATGCATTTCATCGGTTTTTAGTTGCATGCGACCAAGTGGGAATGAAAATTAGCACTAAACAGTCCGAGGTATTATGCCTCACCAGAAATCTAAGCCAGTACGCGCTGCAATTAAGCGGCAATACACTGAAGCAGGTCGACAAGTTCGTATACCTTGGGGTGCAATTCACGAGTAACGGGAGGCGGAGCAAGGAGATTTAATACTCGGATTAGTAAAGCAAACGCAGTTCTGCGTGAGCTTATATCACTCTGTGGTGACAAAACGGGAGTTTTCAAACACCGCAAAGCTTTCAGTTTTTAAATCAGTCTTTGTTCCGATTCTCACCGATAATAATGAATATTGGGTAATGACTGGAAGAGTGCTATCTGAAGTACAAGCGACAGAGATAGGATTTTTGCGAAGAGTCCACGGGCGGAACTTCGCGACAAAGTGTGCAACTGTGAAATTCGCAAAGCCCTGAATGTCGAACCACGTTTGGAATAAAGAGATCCCCGCGAGGTTAGTTCGGCCATGGATCCACAATGTCCCACGAAAGACTGGCGAGGCAAGTCCTGCTGACTAAACCTACGGGAAAGCGGCCCATAGGTCGACCAAGGATCAGGTGGTGTGATTACATCTTCGACCTTGCTTGGTCCCATATTGATGTGCAGCCAGTAGAACTATCAGCGATTGCTGAAAACCGTGAGGTATTTCGAGTCCTCCTAAGGCTTCCGCGACCCTCCCCAGAGGAAAAGCGGGTATAGAATGAATGAATGACATCTTTGACAAATTGATCTCCCAGCTTGTACAGACATATGCATTGACAATTCAGAGCAGATATACGGTACTCGCAGTGCTGGAATCGAACACTTGGTGGCCGACACTATTTGCGTCAGTCACAAACAATATTCCAACGCTGTAATGGTTCAATATCGTATTGTCACAACAGCCATGAGAGCCCATAAAAAAAATCCATCATCGTCAGAATTTTCGCCAGCCTATATATCACCGCACAAACGCATGAAAATACTGCTAGTCCATAAACCATTGGTTATTGAAAAACGATTCTTTCTAACCTATGGTACGTACTTTATTTTGGAAAGTTTCTGGAGAATAATGCTCAGCTTCTCCAACGTGACCATGTCGGACGATTGAATAATCGCTCTGAGCGCAGATGAAAAGGCTTTGAAATAACGCTCGCAGCTGCAACTTTCCAGGAAGGAGGGCAACAGTTCTGAGATACACATAACCTTGTTACAAAAGGAATCGTCAGAGCTAGTGAAATGTGAAATTTTGCGGAGTTTGTACGTAAATCTGTGTCTAGAAAAAAAATAAATGTTCCTGTAAAATCCTATCTACTCTTTCTACAATCAACCAAATGCTATACACGAAAGGACATATACGACAAATCAAACATGAAATAATAAGGTATTGGTACGATGTAAAAAAGTTACAAAGGAATCGCCAGCAGGTCACAAGACAGATTACCATTTGTCGCAAAGCCTGAATATTTTCACAGCAAACTCTGGGGTCATATTGCCAGCTTAAAATTAGTCAGTACCGCAGTAACTAAGCTTCTACTTGAAACAAGTGTGTTACGACGAAGAAGCAACATACTAGCGCATAAAATTTGCTCCCCGAAGCCAAATAAAAATGCGTTTGTCAACGAGGGCACAATTCGCCTTCAGCGCCTCTAAGTGAAAGTGAAGCAATGGACCCGTGCAAAAACGAGGTTTACAACCGTAACCATCAACCGAGCTGAGATGACGTGGATTCCGCCAAACATGTTGAAAAACAAATCGTGCTTTAAAAATCTGCATGCCAAACAAAACAAGATTTACCAAAGTAACTTTTGCACTCGCCTGGCGGACAAGCAGCATGCTTATCGCCTGCATATCTTCACTGTTGGGTTTATTTATTATGGAAGTGCTGCCCCAAAGCAGTTAATTACCAGACTGTATTGCGGAATCGTCATGGCCACGTGTAGACCAAACTAACGACAATTCCTGACACAGTCTACCCGACATTTCTATCATCTCACAAACCGCAAAACAACAGCACTACCACGATATAAACGAAACCCACGTCTCTGACTGGCGTGCATCTGTGTGTTAAAGATGAACCACAATCAAATCGCACCTGGAGGCTGAAAAACTATGTCAATCCCGGCCTGGCCCCCCGGGGTTGCAGTGATTTCGGTACTAAATCCGTTGGTCAAGTCTAACTGATTTTCTATCAACTTTAGTAAGCCTAATACTCCGCAAAGTGAGCTGTTAGCATGCCCCTTCGCCAAGCGATTCCCGCTTTAAGATGTGGTAAGATTTGATAATAGTTCAGTTGCACAAAGTGGGTAGAGAGGTACTCAAAAATATAATACACAATCAATGATCGAAAACATTTTTTCGACGTCAATATTGTGCTTCGAAAGGGGCTGAAACCACATCTCACGATTATCTTGACACACTTTGTGGAGATGTTTCCAAGAAGGATTGAACAACACAATTTCCACATGAAAAAACAAATTTAACCGCATCGGTAGTACAGTCCAGGCTTAGTGCTCTAAGCTCAGTTTTTTTAATATTCAACACAGATTTTGCTTTGTTTTGCCACTTTACTACATGACAAGCCATAGTTTTTTACAATATGATTCACATAAGCAAATTTTCTAAAGACTACAAACTAACATCATTCAGATTGACCTACCTTCACCTTGGTGATTTCAAGCTAGTCGTAGAAATAATTTTTCAAGGTCAGTTAGACCCTCAACACAGTCAAAATAAATATTTACGCTAATTCCTGTTTCGACCAGGGGCTCTTACATTTCTGGTCAGGATCGGAAACTAAAATGATAAATCCACTACATCTTTGTAACATTTCCTTACATCTCGACAACATTTCCTACGCGATGACAAATATTGTTGTAGAAGACATAATATATCAAGTTTTAGAGTTGTTCAGGACGCTTTAGTTAGTGCTCACCGGATTCCATTGCCATTTGCAGCATGACGTCTACAGCGCTGCTCAACAAAGCTTTATTCGACTTGTAAGTCATGTAAGGCACAATTGTTTGGATTGCTGCGTAGTCGAGAAAGAGTTTGCGATTAAGATCTTCTTTTAAGTCTTTTTTCAGCTGTTCAAAAATCTGCGCCAGCATGTCAACTGCAAGAAAGCACAGCTAAAAACTTTAGAGCTCAGAGCGATGACAGGCACAGTAAGCGAGGCGGATATTCAACCAACCGCAACATTCTTTTGTAAACAACGATATTTGCATATCTTAAGTTTTGCCGACGGAGTTGTCAAGCAGCCATCAAGAAATTTACATACAAAAACAACTATTCACTGCCAAAGCATGCTCGCAATCCCGAAGAGATATTTCTGGAAATTTTCGCCACATCAAATTGTGCTCACAACTTGCAGTTTATCAGATATACCTTGATGGAGGGTGCGCAGAATAATAAACGAGGATAACAAACGAACTTCTGGATTGGGACTTTTGAAAAAGACCAGACGTTGTTCTGCAGGTGGAACCGAATGTTGCAGAACAGAGGCGTTTCGCGAAACGGACAGATTTTGCTCCATTCCAGATCGCATCAGTGAAGGCCTTAATAGTTCTTCACCAATCCTGTGCAGTTGGCAACAAAAAAGATACAAAAACAATTTATGAAAAGCTCTAGTATCAAAACTAAATCGCACTTCATGTTTTGAGTGTACAGTAAAACTGACAGGCGGCTGTTTCCATCAAGAACAACTATACTGTGGTCCATCACAAAACCAAAGCTTCCATTTCGAAACGAAAAAACTATAAACTAACTAATAAATGTTAGTGACGCAGTAAGAAATCCCTGATTGCGTGTTTATTTTTACATGCCAGCCGAATGGAGAAAAAACGTACGTCTGAACTTTTGCAAAGGTATAAACAAGAACATTACGTAAAAAGCAAGTTATGACAAAACCACTGTGTTACCGCAAAAAATTTCGCCTCTTTTTCGAAAGAAACTAGACAGGGAATCGAATTTAACACTTTTTATGGAAGTGGATAGGCTTCAACAAACTTTTTGCAAGATTAAATTACAAGCTTTGAATATCCCACAAGGTAGCAAACTTAGTAGCCAAGATTGAAATTTGGGCTGACAAAGTGCGATATCATGTGTACTTAAAATCTGGTGAAGTTAGATACAAAAATCATGAGAAAGGACGCTTCACCCATCAAAAAATATTTTACTAAAAATCAAAATTTAGTAAATGTGATCTGTCATATTTTCATTTCAAGCTTCAACGGCGTTTGAATTCATCTGTTCACAACAAAGTCACAGATCGTAAGTCGATTGACTCGCGTTTGGACTGCGAAGTACAACAATACGTAACATTAGGGAATGTGGAAATCCGGAGGAAGTTCGCCTTGGCGAACACCGCGGCAGATATGGATCCAACTGCAAACCTTGAAATAGTTAAAGAAAGCTTTGTTCAGAAGCATGAAGTTTGTGACTCACTGTTTTTTACACAACTGAGAACGAACCTTTTTAAGAGAATATTTATTAGCGCGATGCTTGGAGCCATTGCAAAACAACTCTTCTTACAAATTAAGCCCATACAAGTGCCAAAAAATAACAAAACCGTTGATTTTTTAAAAAGATGCTCGAATAATTGTTACCTGTGTCGCAGTAACAAATGAGAATTCTGATCTTTGCTACACTTGATTTTATAACTACAGTAAGCACGCACTTTTTTAATGCGCACGTCTTGTCTAGCAGCGTATTACCAGCGCACGTAGAACATCAAATTCGGTCACAAGCATGTCAGTCATCAATTGCTGAAGATGCGACACCCAACATTCTGAACTTCACTGGTCACGTGAAACCATAGAATTCTTAAAAAGCAACAGGTTTCTCATAAGTAAGCTCCAGAATGCTAAGAATCAGTCTCATACGCAGTCACATTAGATACAGAGAGAAAGTGTTCGAGATGTTTTCTTTAAAATCAGTGGGCCATTGGGCAGTTTTCAACTGGACCACGTAGCAAGTGGAAGAAGTGTTTGGAATAGAAATTGTGTTTTGAAAACAGCCAATCAAAAAAATTACCCCTGATAATGTCAGCCAAAAGATGATACCACCAAGTCAGGGACAAATTCACACTTTAAGAGAGTGGGTTTGCTTTGTGATTAGCGTATAACCATAACATTGCCAGCGACTACGTGCTTTATCCCAGAGCAAACTGAGCAAACGGGAAAGCGTCTGAAAGGACTGTCTTAAATCATTCTTTGCAAACAACTGCCAAATAATATGAGCAGATAACGTGAATTGTTCAATGACAATAACTCATCTTATAGCGAAAAATAGTTGAACATTACAAGCTCAGGGTTACCTTAAGTCAATTTCACGTAGGTCACTTAAATTTTTTATTCCATCACATACTCTTTTGGCGATAGAACACATTAATGTGCTTACCACGTTGTTGTGAAAAGTATGCCGGTTTGTGGTGGTTGTCACCAGACCTATTCCTGCTTAGCAATAGCTGATAAGCTTTGTGTTAGGAACGAACAACTACTTTATTTACAGACAGGAATTTAGTTGATACGACGCGAACGAATCAACTTCCCGTGGCAGCACGCATACCCACGACGCATATGGCTTAGTGTTGCGGAAATTACATACCGTCTTGCAGTGGAAGACAACAAAGCGTGGTGAGAATCTTCCAAATGATGCAAAGACCAGTGGACGAAACGTAAGTATGACAGATGATGCTTGCTCTGTGTGGTATTCAGTGGCAGGTAACGAATAACTTCCACCAAAAGCGGTAGCACCTAAATGGTGAACACATCACATTCTAAACGAAAGCAAACATCTTTAGAGCATTTCAGGATGGTTCGCAGGCAGGGACGGATTTAGGGAGCGCAGGGCCCTAGGCCATCTTAGTTTTGGGGTCCCCAAGCAGGTGTGACCAATTTGGCCGTTTGTGTGAAAAACGTGAAAGTATGTCCCTCTTATGTGTGCCTCAAACATCTATCTTTTGTTGTGCCTACTCTGGTTCTACATTTGCCGTAGATGTTCAGCTGAAATTAAAGTCTTTCCTACATTCTACTAAAGAACAAATGGCATTGCTATCTTTTCTTGGAATTCATAGCTCTTTCGTGTAGTTGAGGAGTTTTCGTAAAATTTCCGCGATTTCTAGCGTTTGTTGTAGGTTTGTTTTTCGGATGTATACATTTTCATGCGGGACCGTGTTGCCGCTCTCGAAAATATCGTCTAGCTGTCGATCTGATTACCTGTACGTAAACTTCTTTTTATAGTAATAGTAACCATATATTTCATGAAACAAACACAATCCGTTCAGTGGACACAGAGTTTATTTATGCCGTTTTGAAATTGTCATTTTCCAAGCAATACAAAGTAGTTTTAATCCTCTATGCCAAGGCTTCTCAAACTTTTTTGTTCTGCGGTCCCATTTAAAAAATGTTTTTTTATATGCGGCCCCCTTGATGGATAGCCTAGATGTTAATGATACGTGTAAACGTCTCATTACAAATCTCAAGATGCATTTTTATCAATGGCGAAATCATACAAATGCACACAATCCTCGAAAGTAACTACACATTAATAAAACTACCACGAAATGGAAACAGTAAGGCGAAAAATAATTAACAAAAAACACTATAGAAGTTATCAAGCTCAACTAATGGGATGGATGCAGTTGATAATTTTTACACAGATCAATCATTCGTAGATTTATACAAGACAACGCAGGACGAAGGACATTGTTAACATTTTTCAAAAAGGATCGGTTTTTGGACTCGATGATCATCAATTTTGAGAATACCGCTTCACACAAATATCTTGTGCAAAAGTCTAAGAGCTTATGAATGGCTAGATCAGAAATGACTGAGCATTCAGTTCTTGTTCTTATACAAAAATGACATTAGCTAAACTGCTCTGAAAATTCCAGTTGCAAACGTTTGTCGTTTAATAACTCCGCAAACGCATGCTGAGCATGGCAGGTGTGTGCCATCCTAAAGTTTCAATTGTGTATGGTTTGTGGATCTATCTTCTCCTGAATCAAAGTGCAAAGTGCTTCTGAAACTGTGTATAAAGCTTTTAACTTTAGTCTGAAACTACTCGGTGTGCTCTCAAAGCAGTTAGTCCAGCCCCTAGAGCAAGGGTCTCCAAACATTTTTGTCCGAGGGCCACATAAGCTATTTTCTCAAACCTCCGAGGGCCGGACATCTTTCATAATGTGATTGTTTCGGTACCACGTCATCAAATTTTTCGTAATTTTATTACTTTTTAATTATTGGCAAAATGCTTTCGCGGGCCGGCAAAATTGCTTCGCCGGCTGGATTTGGCCCGCGGGCCGTAGTTTGGAAGGTCAGTATCGGTTAGTACGTTAAAACAATGATGGTGTAACAACGCATAACTTGTCGTGCCTGTTTTTATTATCATTTGATAACTCAGGCAGGCATCATGGTAAACAATTGACCGCATAAAGTACGATATTGCCCCTAAAAATAAAAATGCAGAAGAAATAGATTCACTGCAGGCTTACTTTCAATTTTCTAGTAAATTTAACAAAAATTGTTATATCTGATTTGTCAAACCAATTGGTTTCGCCGCCCCAAAATTACATTTCGCGACCCCATTTGGGGCCGCGACACATAGTTTGAGAAGCCCTGCTCTATGCCATAGGCCGATGGTAAACAGCATGAAGACAAGTTTTGCACAGCAGCAAAGTATTGTCGCATCACCCTCAGTTAACCATATGAAGTATGCCCAATGTAGACACGTTTTTCCCATTAAAGCTCACGAGAAACTGTTCTAGCTGATTTAACTAATATATAGAGCTTCAACAAACAACCTCTGTTTGCGCGAAATCTAGTAAAAACAACCAAACGGAGGATCCAATACTGACAATATTGCTTTTTATCAGAGTTTTGCAGTGTCTGGCGGTCTTGCGAGCTTTTTGTCAGTGGAAAATTGAACATCAACTAACTACCGTTTTTTTCATTCTTTTTTTGTTACCACTTTCATAAAGACGGCTTGCATCTTTCTCACACCCAGATGCATAGTATTGTCGCATTGTTACTGTGCTGATAAGAGTCTAGAGTAGACATTTGCATTTCCGCTCGTTTCAAGGTAAATTGTGAAGTTATGCCTCTGCGCATTTTCGCAAATTTTTAGCTTATTGAGTGGCAAATTTTTAGTATAAAAATAATATTGAGTCGTCCTAGGAAAGAGTTGCGCGGGGCCCTAGGCCATGGCCTATGCGTAAATCCGTCCCTGTTCGCAGGTTAATTAGGTCAAGCGGTGGGTGTTACAAACAGGCGGAATTAGCAGCGCTCACGCGATAAAAAATAATCATAGCTAATGGTACTTCATGCAATAAGCAAGGTATTAACGCTCATGAGAAAACGGTTTCGTGAAAAAATGTTTATGAATGGTGCTGGGCAAAACAAAACAATATGATACTTAAAATTCACAGTAAAAAAACTGGGGAAATGCGTCTTAGAAAATCGTTTATATTGACGAAAATGAGGTTTCAACAAGAAAAAGGTTTACCTGAACTAAACCTTCAAAAACCAAAAAGCATGTTACAGTATCATCAACACGCAGTTCAAAAAATATACACCGAACACAGCTAAATAAATAATTGCCAGAACTCCACGTTTATGACAATTTATCACTGGAAAATCGGTACTGAATTTGACAAGAACGAGGTTGGTATATCTCCATCGGTAAAAAACGATATTTGTGCATTTGCAAAGCAATTTAATGGTAATAAAAACATCATTTGAACAAGAAAAGCCATCAAAATTAACATTAAAACAGGTTTTCTGCGATATAACAAGGATATGTTGACAACCAGAGACAACTCGATAAAAAATGCCATTAGAAACATCCAAACCTTCAAACATTTGTCAACGATGTACTCCTTTCCAAACAATTGATCATTTGTCTTTCCATCGACCCGATTGTTGCCGAATGATTTCAAATGAAATTCACATACCCACTCCAACACAACTGACAGTGTTTCCAAAGAGTTGCACCACATCTGATCAACACAAGTTTGAGTTACGAAGGCGTGAACCAGCGCCTACATCAGTATGTAATGCCGTCGTGGGGTTTGTGTCGATTTACACATAGCTGCAAGAACTGTGGCAAAAACACTTCTGTGTGGTAAAGGCAAACATCGCAATAAAGATAAGAGAACTGGATGGAAGAAAAACTTCCGGTTCATATCTTTCTACTTTGGTAAGAGAAACAGAGGTTGGTGAAAAAAGAGTAATTCACGTAAAAGTCCGTCTAGACACAGCAGTAGTAATACGAGTTGAAGAAATAGTACAAACAGTTAAATGCACAGTAGTTTTTAGTAAAATAAGAGTTGTACTTGATTGCAGGCGCTTGGTGATTACCCAGATATGTGGCGGAAACTAGCGCCAAGCCAAATTTTTGCTTTTTCGCCCAACCATTTCTTTTTCAACGGGAATAGGGGTTGATCTTAAAAAGTCACGGGTTTAAAAAATTCTAACTTTAAACAACGTATGTTACAAAAGATTCCAAGAAAAACAAATTTCTATGCTTCTTACTGCAACATTAAACAAACGAAAATTTGACAATTGTCATGATTTTGTCTCAACTAGATTTGCTCGGTAAATATCTGCCTAATTACATTGCAGACTATTTCAAATTGCAATGCAAAAAAGTTATCACTCCTGCATATAAATCCAGTATTCATTGAAAAACTATGTCCACGATAACTAAACAGCCGTGGTTTCGATTGTCTGAGGACACGTTTTTCAAGTGCAACAAGAGCAATACACAAGAAGTATGAAAACAACCTATGCAACTGAAACTATGTCCACCAATTTCCGTTGGTTCTTATATACGTGTCTTTGACAAGTCTGCAATCCGCAACTGTCGATCGCCATAGCAACTGCTCTTTCTTTATGAGTTGGTTATTTTTCATCGGAGTCGTTCTATCCTATTATTTTAAAAAAATTTGTTTTTAAACACACATGTTTACGCACACATTAAATAGTTAAATTTTAATAACACATGTGTTCGAACTTCGCCGAAGCTTAACTGACTGAACAGCAGTCTGTCTAAGTTGCTTGCGGGCAGGGGTGTGCTGCTACGGTACATGCGATATATATGCTGCATACTTACACTAAATTGTGCCCACAATACCGTTTAACCCCATAAACTCATGTTCTATTCAGCACATGCCAGTCTTGACTTCAATACGGTCCAAATATCTGATTTAACTAAAGCTTTCTCTAGCTTCAAGCAATGCTTGAAAGTTGGTAGTGATATTCATAGCTCCTCGCATTGCTTTGATTTTATTTTCAAGTCTTTAACGTTGTTGCCGAGGTAACTGTGAGCTCCGCAAATGTTTTTAACTCACTGTCGATTGCTGGGTGTTATTTATAAGATACTACAACAATTCTGAGGTCTTGGTACAAGTAGGCCAGGGTTTGAAGCAGCGCTTCTCAACCTTTTCAACGCTGCTGCAAACTACAAAACTCTGAACATTTTCGCAGCACAACTTCACGCAATCAATAAGGCAAACATGCTTTAAGAATTTCTTTTTTCAATGCGGTTGGTTGTGCCTGCTTTCGAGAGCACATCTAACTGATGCGAGGCTCCAGTGGCGTCAAGAAAATTCGCATTTCATTGCCAATACTAGGAAATCTCTCTCTGTTTTACTTCTGATGTCAGTCAGTGCTGAAAATCCACACTCGCAAGGTCGTGAAGATGCAAATGGTACGATAATTTTGACACCTTTCAAGCTGATCATTGGATAAGATTCGTTTGTGAACAGCCAAAATTTAACTATGCAATTTTCAGCAAAGGCTGATTGATAGAAATTGTTGTTTCGTATATCAATGAGTTGTTCTTCTTCGGCAAACAGATTGGTAGCTTCGTTTTTTTCCGAATGGATTTAATTACCCATTTACAGTCATTCACGCCAAATTCTGAGAAGTAATTTCCAAGTGATAGCAGTAGATCAGTCAGTGTCTTCCATATTTCTGAAACAATCCTTATTTTCAACAGAGATTCATCAGCAGTACGAAACACATCCAAAATTTCCTTTGAAATTTTACTTTTCCACAACGTCACTTTTTCGTCATGATTTTTGAAGTTGCTGTAACTAAGTTTTCGGACCGCCTTCGCAAACTTGAATTTAAACTAATCAGTTTGTCGAACAAATCTGAATGAAAGTAAACTTTCAACCACCAAATTCACCATGAATAGAAAATCTAATGTCCTTTCTTTCGAAAGCCAATTAACCAACCTTCATATGATACAATGAACATTCGTATTCTGAGTTCATTCGCTTTACAAAGTTTAGAAAAATGTCAACTTTGTGGTCGAGATTTTATGGAGTTTGCCACTTGAACAACCTTACTCGTAACTGAATGCCTATTTGTTGGCAAGGCTTAGGAGACGAGAGCACCTCCGTGAATCATGCAACGCACGATGACCACTTTTCGATGTTTTGGTGCACGTACGTAACAAATCCTTTGCTTTTTTCCTTGGATAGATGGGCAAACACCGGTACAAACACTGACACTGTTCAACTGCAACTTCAAAAAGAAAATGCTTTCATTCACCAACTCAGGCATATCCTTTCCTCTAGTTAATTCTTTGCCAAACAAGTAAACAAGTATTGTTTTACAAACATTTTTATGAGTCTAATGCACGCATGAAGGTTAGCTCCACTTACAGAACCCACAGCAAAGACAAGAGAATTGATACTCTGCAACGAGGTATGGACAAATTTGGACCTTTTTTGCCTGTAGGTAACTCTTCCGATTTTTGAGAAATTGTATCATTTCATAATGGAACTTTGCTCTATTTCTCTGCAGAATCAGTTCCAATCACAGTTTCAACAATGATAGCTACTGCTGGTGCAATAACTGATTCTACGTCTGTATGCGCTTTTTTCATTCAGCCAACAATTGAGCGACTATGTGGTTTCATGCTTTTGTTTGTCTTTTTGTGGCAAGATATTCTCAAAGTATCCTTTTGGTTTATTCTTTTGGTAAGATGAATGCTTTTTGTAAATATCTGCTTAGTTTACTTATAACTAGAGCTTCGTTTGACAAAATTGCACATAATGTACAAAGGCTGTTGGTGATCCTCAGCTCCAGAAGCAACAAAACCATACTTGACGTAATCTTCCTAATATTTTCTCATGATATCTTTGTTAGGTGCTACTTTTGGTTTAGATGCTCTAGTTTTGTCAGAAGAATTTTTCCATGATTAAATCTTTACAAACCTAGCCAGGACTACAGAAAAACAAATTTGACAGTAGACAATGTCCGCAGACTTTCTTTGACAATCAGTGGTGCTTACTACCAGTGTTCCCTCTAAGCCGAAAAAAACGCACTTTCGGCACTTTTTTTGGACGCCAGCCGACAAAAATTTTGAAAATTGGCACTTGCAAATTTGGACGCAATTTCTTTCACTGGAGAATATTTCACAACACAAAATTTTGTTATTTTTTGAAAGATGTGTGGGGCCCAGCTCACAGCATGGATATACAACAGTGAGCCGTGAAAAGAAGTTCAGACGCAGTTGGGAAATTTTCCGCTTGCAAGTTTATCAAAACGTTCTGGGCGCATTTTCACGATTTATGCGTCCAAAATTGAAGAATTTTGCTGTCAAGTTCAGACGCATTTTGGAAGTTTTCTCCGTGCAAGCTTTGTGAAAAACTCTGGGCGCATATTATCGATTTTCGCGTCCATAAATAAAGCTGTTTGCTGTTGAGTTCAGACGCATTTCAGAAGTTTTCGCCGTATGAGGTTTATGAAAAAAGTTCTGGGCGCATTTTCACGATTTATGCGTCCAGGTACGTAGCTGTTTCCCGTAAAATTCAGACGCATTTCAGAAGTTTTCTGTCTGCAAGTTTTGCAGAAGAAGTTATGGGCGCAATTTCATTATTTATGCGTCCAAAAACGAAGCTGTTTGACATGAAGTTCGGACGCATTTTCGAAGTTCTCGCTTTGCGAGGTGCATGAAAAAGTTTTGGGGGCAATTTCACGATTTATGCGTCTAAAAACGAAGCTGTTTCCCGTGAAATTCTGCCGCACTTAGGAAGATTTCTGTCTTCAAGTTTTACTGAAAACGTTCTGGGCGCAATTTCACGAGTTATGCGTCCAAAAACGAAGCTGTTTGCCGTGAAATTCAGACGCACTTAGGAAGTTTTCTGTCAGCAAGTTTTGCAGAAAAAGTTCTGGGCGCAATTTCACGAGTTATGCGTCCAAAAACGAAGCTGTTTGCCGTGAAGTTCAGACGCATTTTGGAAGTTCTCCGCCTGCAAGTTTTGCAGAAAACGTTCTGGGCGCATTTTCACGATTCATGCGTCCAAAAACGAAGCTGTTTGCTGTGAAGTTGAGACGCATTTTGGAAATTTTCGCTTTGCGAGGTGCACAAAAAAGTTCTGGGCGCAATTTCACGATTTATGCGTCCAAAAATGAAGCTGTTTGACATGAAATTGAGACGCATTTTGGAAGTTTTCGCTTTGCGAGATGCATAAAAAAGTTCTGGGCGCAATTTCACGATTTATGCGTCCAAAAATGAAGCTGTTTGCCGTGAAGTTGAGACGCATTTTGGAAGTTCTCCGCTTGCAAGGTTTACAGAAAAAGTTTTGGGCGCAATTTCACGATTTATGTGTCCCAAAACAAAATTGTTTGCTGCGAAGTTAGACGCACTTTGGAAGTACTCCGCTAGCAAGGTTTACAGAATAAGTTCTGGGCGCAATTTCACGATTTATGCGTCCAAAAACGAAGCTGTTTTCCGTGAAGTTGAGACGCATTTTGGAAGTTCTCCGCCTGCAAGGTTTGCAGAAAAAAGTTCTGGGCGCATTTTCACGATTTGTGTATCGTGCAAACAAACATTCTTGACTTCAACATTTTGTAAAAATGCTTTGGGCACGTTTTACAATTTTACACTCCCATAAATTTTTTCTGTGTTGTTGGAACACATTGTGATACTCTTGACTTTCACATTTTATAAGAATCCTTTGAATCTGAACACATTTGGACTGCGAATGCACCCACAAATTGTGACACGCGGGTGTGACTTTATGCGAAGCACTTTCAAACAAGTCTTGGACTGGAACCTCAGTCATGTTTTGTAATATCTGAACTTCGAAAGAGTGAGCAGATTTTGTGAATATTGACCTAAGGTAAGTTGCCTTGCAAAATTAAGCTGAGTCGTTCATACAGGACTTTGTCCTAACTTCTACTTGTATTTTGAGTGTAATGCACCTTTGACAGACAGTAAAACTTGTTTTTTGTCCGACTTATCACGACTGTTATCAAGTTCCAGGTTCAGCTCATGTCTCATCACGTGGCATGGCTGAGGCCACAAAGTTTGACGGTAAAATGTCACGATCGTTTGTGATGTTTCAAGTATGAAAGTAAACAAACCTGCACGAGGCAGCAAGAAGCAATG
>Ga0210059_1009630_pt1 | contig 15052 bp, 8 predicted proteins | sample Ectturendosymbi2_FD_188042 | JGI IMG/M metagenome (GOLD analysis project Ga0210059, IMG submission 188042) | Ecteinascidia turbinata endosymbiont from Florida, USA - Sample 2 (SPAdes) (version 2) | ecosystem: Host-associated > Tunicates > Ascidians > Unclassified | place: Key West, Florida...
ATTGTAATATGTAAGTACCTTACTTTCAAAGGAACCCCTAACAGCAATTGTAATGTTTAAGTACCTTGCTTTCAAAGAGGCCACCAACAGCAATTGTAATGTATAAGGACCTTGCTGTCAAAGAAGCCCCCAACAGCAACTGTAATGTGTAAGTAGGCTACTGTCCTTTCAAAGCGACCCACCACCATCTCCAGTGAGCAAATAAAGAAAGCTTCAAAACAACTTCTATACCTAAAAAATTGCGGGTTAAAATTTCTTCCAAAAAGTTCTGAGAAGACCCTACCAAATAAGCCTACTTATACCAAATGATAACTTTTTATACCAAATGATGATTTTTAGAGATTGGAGTATTTGCTATATTAGTAATTTTTTGAAAATGCCACAAATGAATAAAAAGTAGTCTTTTTTATATCTCTGAGTTGAAAAGGTTAGACAAATCAGAAAATAAGTCAACATGCAATTGTTATAGCAGGGAACACACCACACTACATGTTTTAATTTATAGGACATTTCTTTCCCAGTTTACAAAGTAATTTTGTATTATTGCTGTCGTGCTGAAAAAACTGTTAATAAGCAAGGCTACATCCATGCTTCTTATCACGTAGCAGAAATGGCAATTTTTGAGTATTATGAATACTAATTTTTTTCTACAGATATTTGAAGCTTGACTAGTAAAAGGTAGACTTGGTAGGTGATGTTTAAGCTCTTTTGCCAGTATAACTTGAACCGTTTTTTCTTAGCACAGATTTAATCAATTGTGTAGGCTACTTGCTGCAGGAGAAATGTTTTCGATAAAGTACATGATGAATTATTTCCTACTATTGCACATTTTTCAAACAACTAGCGTCAATGCAAGATGAGGGCAGCCTTGACTCATCCAGCCTCAAAGCTTGCCAAAACAAGTCTCAAATTGGATGCTTTTGTATGCAATGTTTTGCAGTTAAAAGGATGAAATTTAAAACAACTTTGGTGTTTTGAATCTTCTTGGTTGTTGTTTTTAGTTTCATGGATTCCCATAAAGACGTGAATGTAAACAAATTCAGGATACCAACTACCAAGCATTTTTTCAAATGGGGAAAGTGTGAAACTTTCAAAGGGGTAAACTGTGTAGTTTATTGATAGTGAACGCAGAGAAAAGGGGCGCAAAAACAAAGTGGGGGCGATGCCAACTTGCTATTGCCTACTTTTAGCCATGTCTTCCCAACTTTCAGAGTTGTGTATCATGAACACCCTTTTGCATTTTCTCCTGCTATTTCAGTTTTTCCGTAGTCTGAAGAACATATCCCTGGGTGACTGTATCTTAGGCAAATCAAACGTGATTATCACGGTTGGCTGAGTATGATGACGTCATCATAGGGCCCCCTTTTTAGTCTTGCCTTGGGCCCCCCAACCCTAAACCCACCACTGCGTAGAGGTAACACAGTTTCGTGAAAAATCTTTTCATGTGAAGTACGTGAATGCCATCATGTTTGCAAAAATTTCGGGGGGTAATTGCCCGGTTTGCCCGTTCCTGGTTGCGGCCCTGTGGCAGCCCAACAATGCCTGTCGAAAGCATCTCCTAATACTTTCTCTCTGTCAGATAAAGAAAAAATCTTCAAGAAGGCAATGGTTACCTGCAAAAGATCTTGCCGCAGTTGTAGAAAAAACTGACAAGTAAGACAAAAAAGCAAACCCAACTTGCTACAGGGCTTTATTAGCCTTGTGAACTTTATGGTTGCCACGGAAAACACATCCAATCCACAGTCCCAACTGTTCCACAAGTCATGACAAATAATAAAACTTTCCCGCTGAACCATAGCCTGGCATGTGACAACTATGATATTTACGTAGCCATACATGCATGCAAAGGCTATGTAAAGAAAGCAGAAAAAATACGAGAAGTGTTGAGTGGCGAACACGCATAGAAAGTAAGACCCATAATCGAGAATTAAAAACAACACCCGTTTCAATTTGCGAGTACAGTATTTGATTGTGGTGTTCAAGATGCCTACAAAGTAAGTAAATGTGAGGAGTGGAAAGAAGCACTAAATTTATCACCTCTTAATTCTATATATTTGGAGAATTCCTAATCAATTTCTTGTCGTGTGAGGAGAAAAGAACTAGGAAAGGTGCAGGCAACGTTAGAAAAAATTGCAAAGCTTTCTTAGTCAAAATACGCGAAATATGCGGCAAAGAAACTTGAGTGTTAATGCAGAATATTAGCTTATTGCCTAGCGTTAAAATAAAAAGAATGCAGATAAACAGTCTACGGAAAGAAATCCTTTCTCAGCCAAGAATCAGACACTTTAAGATCTGACAGAGTTTATATTTCGCCTACAATGTAGGCATCATCAGCTCTTATTCAAATAGAACCAGAGAAAAACAGATGAGTGGTAGACAGAAAAATATTTGAAAAGATTGTTACTTTACTAGCAAGTGCTTTAAACCACGAAACACCTGGGAAAAAATTGAAGGATTGAAAGCAACCTTTCCTGAGGAGTTACCACTTCATACCCAGAAATGTAAGTGTTCGCCCACACCAGGTTAGCCACTATGTCAGGACCTTTGATGCCCTCCTCATAAACAATTTGTATCGATTTTTTATACGATGCGTATCTTCATACAACTTTTTTATTCGTTCGCTTCAAATGTCTGATGTTTGTTACAAATCTTTCATTTCTGAATTATTCAGGGCTCCTGCATGATGGAGACCAAATGCAGTAGTTGTTGGTGAATTGTATTGCTTCTGTATGGTGCTGTAAAAAATGCGCATTCACAAGCATAAAAAAGTAAGAAATGTTGTTAAAGTGTTTTGCTCCTCACAATGTTGGTCACATGCAAAGACCGATTCTGTAATGCGCTACTTATGGCTAACCATTTTTTGTGCTCTTGTGTCTATGACCGCGTCTGTATGGACCACGAGTCTGCAATAAACCTTTACTGAAAAAAGGCGTGGAAGATAATTGTTGACGTATAATTACTCTTCAGGGACAAATTTCAAAACTGTCCTATTTCAACTTTGCTTGATTTAGCTGACTTTTAATGTATCTCTAGTTTCCCGTTTCTTTTTACGATGTTGCAACCCTGCGCTAATACAGCTGCACACCTGTGCTTGCAATATGTGCATCATTTCGAGCTTAAAGAATCTCAGTTTTGTACTCCTTTCAAGTGTCACGTCTCACGAGTGGTCTTGGCCACGCGGCTGCTTTCACAGTGAATGCTGCAATGCTGGCATAACTTTCCCTTGCATTCACACATAAGCATCGACAAGGCAGGACCGGTCGCAAGTATGACTTGACCGGGAATCGAACCAGTTAGCCGTGTCAACGAAGCTTGTCGCTTTAAAAAGATTGTAACAATCGAGGATCAGCATAGAGAAGATCAGCAAATCAATAAATTAAATATGACACTGGAACAGATTGAGTGTTTCATCGCGACGCAAACGTCACTATCTAACGCTACAGTAGTATCACGAGTAACCACATCAAAGTACAATTCGGACACAAACATGGGCGTCGGAAGGATTTTTTCCAGGGGGGGGGGCCGTAGGGGATTTTCCCAAAATTTTTTCCAAGGGGTGCCAAAAGTGGTGAAATTTGTTTTTTACCCCTCGAAATTGAAAAAACAACCTTTTTTTGCAAATAATTTCAAAATCCAGGGGGCAAGGCCTCCCCCTGCCCCTCCTTTCAACGCCCACGCACACAAACACAACTAATTATTCGCTTCCGTCAACCACACCAGCCGCAAATGTTTGATAGCTAAAGTTAGAATGTCAGGAGTTTTATTATGATGCGATCCCAGGTCTCCTTTTTGCCTGGAATTCGCCCGATTTCAGCAATTTTTTTGTAAAAGAAATCATTTTTTATTTTTCGAATAGGTCCACGGTTTTAGCGGAGTAATGCTACATAACTACCTCCGACGAATTCATGCGCGTATGACAAAATGCAACACGTCAACTTGTGCCAGGCAGTGATCGCCTTGCAAAGGGTAGCAGCCTCATCTTTGCTTGATGATGGTGCGAATGCTCAGTCTAACGTAAATATTCTACTCGAAATGTCATCAATTATCCAATCTACTCCGTCAAGCAGGTTCTTTCCTGTAATTGCGCTGCATGGCAAGATCGACCAGTGATGTGTTTTTATGCTGTCCAGATCCAGTACCTTAGCATAAAAATAAACTGGGGCCGTTAGTTATGCGACGAATTCAACAGAACTCCGCTTAAATGCGGTAGTGCACATTATCCTATTGCATGCACAAAGAAGGATTCTAACGACAAATCTAACATAGGTAAGTCTGTACACAAGTCATCCGGTTATTACTTCAAAAGAAACGGGTCACAACAAATGCAGCCGGATGAAGCTTTCAGGTTAGAGCAGTGGTTCTTAACCGGGGAGACGCGCCCCCCAGGGGGTCGTCAAGAAATTTCCAGTGGGGCGCAAGCCCTTACATGCTCTACAGTATGGAAACTTTTGAACGGGAATGTGTTCCTTCCAAACGTTGCGCCAGTGCTAATTTTACGCCGCTACATGTTATTTGGTTTAGTTCCGGTTAGAGATGGATGTTGGGGTTATGTTTCTTGAAATTTTGCAGGCCGAGTTCGAGCCTGCATGCAAACATTCATGGACGCGACTAGGGGGACTGTTCAGTCGGCATGCCAAGCCATTCTAACAATAACATCTGTGCCGTTCTCGAATCCCGGCTGCATCGCAGAGCGGCTGGCCTAATTCCAGATGGACATGAATGCACACACTTTGCACAGCTTCACGTGGCGTGGGATGAAGCTATGGCTTTCTGTAATTCGACGAACTTACTGCAATGTGGCCGTACACCTGCATGATACTAATTTTCTGCAGTACTCTCGTCGTGTTCGTCTGTGATGTGACGATGGATATTTATGACGATTGAACTGCACTTGAGCCACATTATTGATGAATGTGAGTCTAAATTTTTAAATGCGGCATTGGCAGCTATAAACCACCATACGATGTCGACTTCTCAGCCAAAGAAAGATAGTAACTTTGCTTTCTCGCCAGACCCGTAACTAGCTTGGGGCACCAGGAGGGGCGGAGAGTTTTCTGAGAGGAGCCCAAAACTATGTCCAATACATTTTTCCAGTGGGACAAAATTTTTCTAGGGGGACTTCGTCCCCCTGCGCCCCCTAGTTACAGACCTGTTTATGACCATCCAAATGGCGACACTCAGCTGCTTAATCTCGGAACCGTGTCTTTCACTCACACTAAGTGACGCGGAGTAAGCGTTTAAGTCTACAAATAAATACAACATTTCTATTGGAATACCCGGTTGGTGCGATTAACCGTATTATGTTTTTCACGTATGAATGGTTTGGGATTTAGATTATGGAATCTTATACAAAAACGCGGTTATAGCATTTAACCGACATACAATTAGTCGGAGTAATCTGTATTCATTCTGCGAAGAAATGTGCAGTTGCAAAGCTATGCCGAGTGACTAAAACAAACAAAGAATTTGAAAAAGTTCACATAAGTCCAAAACAAGCAACTGCAACACATTAAGCATGCTGGCTAGAGCTGGAACATGCATATCTGTGAGCACTTGCGAGATCTCGCTAAAATGAAAGCGTTTTCCATCTAATGCTGCAAAATGATGTTGCACCAAATATTGGCCAAAATTGTCAAGTAATCAGTGACCTATGGTTTTGGGTGCAGGGCTCTATGCAGCCTGCCGTGGCGAGCGAGTGTTAGCATGTCATCAGGTTCAATGCAACATTCCTACCTTTGACGCCTTGTTGTGAAAAAATATATACCTCTTTCTTGAACGCTGCAGAAAGTCTAACAACCTATGGTTGCGCGCTTTCATGCAGTCAGATTGTTTATATTCGCCCTTATTCTTTTAACACTACAACCGCATTTTACTTTGCGACTGAGTGCTCGAACGTTACAGTGTTTGTTTGAGGGCGAGTGCATGACACAATACTTTCGTACTTCACTTGGCCTTAGCCAGGGTTGGCCTCAGTGTCCTGCTCTGGAGGTGGTGTTGTAGCAATGTACCAAGTGTTGTGTTACGGGTTAGCACACAATAGTGTTAAGAAAGTGTTTGTGACTCTGTTGTTCTACCTCCAAACTCGCTAATGATCGTTCTGTTGTGTCTGTTTCTATCAATCTGCATTGTGCAGACTGTGTGTGTTTGTACTCTGTGGACTTCGTGTCTGCTACAATAAGCTTATTACCAGCTTGGAACACCACGGGAACGAAGGGTTCTTCGAGAGGGGCCAAATTTCGCAAACTATGAACACATTTTTCCAGGGGTTTTGCCCCCTGGTCCTCTTATTTACGGGCCTGTACTACAAAAGCTAAAAATTAAATAAATTTACCAGAAGTACATCTGTTTTTACAACTTATTTAATGTCAGGGGGGGGCGTGAAACAAAGGAAAATTACTGAAGGGAGGCGTGGTGGATAAAAGGTTAAGAACCACTGGGTTGGAGCTTCAATTAAGTGTTTAACTTGCGTTTTTCTTTTCTTGACATAGTGCTTACATTTACAAAGTGAAAACTATTTTTGTGATTTCTGACGCATCAAACGTGCTACGAAATTGGGATAATACTGTCGCTACGAAATTGCTCAGGTGGCTACAGTAGTAAAGTCCCAGTCCCGCCAGCAAATGAAAATAGCCAATCTATGTCACCGTGCGCTGTGTGCACCAAACGAATCTAACTAAACGCCTGTAGATTTAGACATGGTTAGCGAACAATAGTGTTAAGTAAGTGTCTGTAAGCATGTGGTTCTACCTCCAACGCCCTGATTAAACGTTCTGTTGTGTCTGTTTTTATCATTCTGCGTTGTGCGGACAGTGTGTGCTTGTACTCTATTGACTTTGTGTCTGTTTCAAAACACTAAAAATAATTTTGAACTGAGTTGAATTATACTGTATCATCGCGATGATGGAACAGACTAACTTGCGAAGTCATTACTGTTGACTACAGACGCTTTATGCGATACAAACGTGAAAGACCAAAAAAAAGTGAAATATCAATATGAAACCAAACAATCCAAATTATTCCCAATTCCCAAGCAGTACTGACTTCTGTTTTCATTGGAACAATTAAAAATTGGAACAGAACTCGCAAAATACATGAAACCTAGCGATAAATTTAAACTTAAAAATTAAACAAAACTTATCGCAACGTAAGTCGCTAGCATTTTGTAATGTAATGCTAGAATCTAGCTTTCTTGAAAAGCCAAAAATTTCGATTGCCAGGTTTCTGATACGCTGGCAGAGGCGCATCCAGTCAGTAAGGTTAGGGAGGGCGATTTCAGTAATCTTCGGTAGTCAAATCTCGTAACGGCTCAATGCCCCCTGGATCCGCCCCTGTACGCTGGTGGTGATTTTTATTATTGAAATATTGAACGTACTCTGTGCCGTTGATTTCTTTAAACAACATACTTGAGCTAAGTGAACAAGGTTGATATATACCAGTAGTGTATTGCATATCATTTCTATCTATGAATATCACCAGCAAGGCCGCTACCTTTCTTTGCAAATCAGTTGACGTACGATGTTAGTTTAATATCCTAGAAATCGTCCGATCGATTATAAGCGCAAATCGCATTATGTGATAAACTTGCGGATAAAATGTGCAAATCAATCAATCGTACTACCTTTCTCATGAGCGCGCGACGATTTAACGACAGCTACTTAAAATATTGCTACCATGCCTCACCGTTTTCTGCCGTCACCATAAATTCACATTTAATTTTTCCTCTCGCAGTTAATGCGATCTGTCAGTCTACTATATCGTAATTCAATGGAGCGTCACAATAACTTAATCTGTGCAAATTTTTTCCCAAAAATATTCTCTACGTTCGTCACGGGCAGGTAGTAATGTAATCTCAATCAAGGGCATAAACAGCAAATGACCTCGTCCAACTGGTGTGGAACTGCTATGGAGCGCTGGTCTCGTGTTTCAATTTATTGTCAGTGTTTCAGCGGCGATAGAAGTTTGTTACAATCAAAGGCGTCACAGAGATGTACTGGCATTCAAGGAACTTGTTGCTTCTCAAAACGTAAGACTTTTAATGTTTAATTTTTATGTTTTGTTGTGTCTGTTTTTATCAATCTCCTTTGTGCAGACAGTGTGTGCTTGTACTGTGGACTTCGTGTCTGATTTCAAAATCAAAAATTAAATATGTAGATTTGAAAGCGGCCGCAGAGCACCGGAAACTAATAAGACCATTTTTATACGTTTTCATACTTTTGCAGTGTTCTGCAAAACTACATCTTTTGAGGATCGTTTGCATAATTAAGCTAAGCATATCACGAAGTCTGCTAACAATTTTAGAAAATAAGTCATCTGGTTCTGATAACAATTTTGCAGTTTGTCCAAACCCCTGCAAAAACTCTGCTGACGCCCATATTTATAGTCTGCCACAAAGTAACCTCTTATGGAACACAAGAAAATTCTAAATAAACATTAATTGCAGACCTAAGCCTGCAAGTCAAATCAGCCTAATATGAAAAATCCTGCAAAAAAACAATGAAATTTGATGTATTTATACTACCAATATTTTTAAAATGCATTTCATTTTTTAAGTTACCAACACAATTTAAAAAATAGTGCGATGTGTTAGTTTACTTAAGCTTGAAGCATGCAAGTGGTCCATTGGAAAACTATTCTTCCTGGGTAGGAAAATCATAGTTTATAGGTAAGTGTATTTCGTGCACATTGTGTATTTAAAAATGTCAAAAAGTTTGTTAATGCTACTCGCCACATTTAAACCTAAATATGCACTAAATCAGTCACCAAAATTTGTGCTGTGGGACCGCTACAGCCACAACATGAGCAAACCAGAAATGTACCTCTTTTATTTCCTGTGCAGATAGTGCTCCTGGAAGGTCTTGCTTGTTGGCAAAAACCAGCAAAGTAGCTCCAGCTAGCCTCTGTAATTAGAAACAAACTGCAAATAGATAGTTGTACAAGAAATAAAGTAGTTTACATCAGTGCTCTTCAACAGGGGTTCGCATAACATGTAATGGGCTCCCATGAGTTTACAGTCTTCCGTGAGGGTTCCTTGTTTTTCAGGGGAAGTGATTTATTGTTTCAGTGCGTTGTGTGTCATTGTGAAATTTTTTATATCACCATACCACATTCAGACTCCAGGTAGGCCAGCTGGTTATACAGGAGGTTGAGTGCAGATGGCAGAACAAGAAATATGGATAGTTGTTGCCTCAGAAGAAGTTATTGTTGCATCACAGTTATACAACGTTGCCGATGTACAGTTCACAGTAGAGTAGACTGAGTAGAAAGCTGACTCAGCCTGAGTCTAGTATAGAGTAGACTGAGTCACAGACTAGAGCTGCTGTTCAACCTTTGTGGGAATAAAGTAAAAACAGTGTGAAACCCAACTTTTTACTATTTAGTCAAGCCAGATGAAGCAAAATAGAATATTTTCTTATGTGAAGCGGAATAATAACAACAGCGATGGTGTAGACAGTAATGAGCAATGTAGTTCAAAGGTAAAAGAGGCACCTAATCTGAAGGGGACCAAATGTACTGTAATTCAATTGCCAAAGTTAGAAAATGGGATGACATATACTTGAGACACAGGTTCATTTTTCCTGATGACCAAATTCTGAATGTAGCAGCTACATTCTAAAAATGCAAGAACAACCGAGTCATTACATTTCTTGCTTTTAAACGTCTGTAATAACTGTTTATTTGTTGAAGTTTTTAATAACAAAACATTTGATTTTCTTACAAGTAATTCGTTTTTTCAATTTTTATTAATAGAGGTTACATGACAAATGCGAAAGTATATCAGGGGTTCCATGATGACAAAAAGGTTGAAGAGCACTGGTTTACATGATGCTGAACAGCATATTTAGGAATGATTTTAGATGTGATTGTTCATATGTTAAAAATCTGAAACCTAAATATACTTCAATAATGCAAGACTTTCCACAAGATGAAAAACAACTTCATTTACAAAATAAAACACAATATATTATTCTTGACTGTTTTTACACTAGTGGTGGTTCGAAAGAAAGAGGTTGGTATTGACTCGAGCCTAGTTTCCGATGAAAACTTCAGCGAAATACTTTGGTCTAGCGGTTGGGCCCTAGGCCAGGTAACATGAGCCAAAATGCTACTTCACTTAAGACGTCACTCACAAAAAATCAGCAACCCCCAACCAAAAAAATATTTTTCGAGTGCTGACTAGGCTTGCCAAAACTTTTGAGGGTTTGAACAGCTCTCTAGCGCAATCAGTGGAGGAGCTATGGTGTTGGTAAGGCAACAGACAACTGCTGGTTTTAGGCCGAAATCTAGGTACAATATGTTAGTAGACCGGCTCTCAAAGTGTTTACTCCGCCAACATGGACACCAACTTCTGAGCAGGAATACCATGACTTGACAGCCAGTACGAGACGGCTGTCAACAATTTTGCTCCTCCCATTGCACAGTTGTATATGTGCTAGTGCAGTTGTTGTCAACCTTTTTTATATTAGTACATGCTTTTAAAATTGCTTGAAAACTTGTATCTACACCCCTGCCATTCCATTAAATCTAGTGCTGTAAAAATGTAAAATTTATCTGATTTTTACAGTAAATGTCGCTCAGCTAGTGCAATTTCTGAAGAATGATTTATTGCAGTGTGTATTCGTAATTGATTGCTTGCTTAACCCCATGTTCTCATGCCCTACTGTGAAGGACTTGGAACCTAAATCTACTTTCCTCAAAGCGGGATGCTACTTTATAATATTTGGTTAGAAGTATGAGCAAAATGTTGCAGTCTGTAGGAGTGATTAGGTATTACAGGTGTTGAAATGGCAACAACAGAAATAGAGGCATGACCAATATGCCAGTGTCAGATATCAAAATGAACACTGTATATTCTTCTAGATAGAAATTTATCTGAAGTAAAACTATGTTCCTTTGCAAGATAAATAGGTAACCTGGGTATCTCTAACTCTTTAGGTTAATATACGAATCAAACAAACTTGAGATAGTTAAACCAACAGATTTCACCTCTACTAGGAAACCAAGAACAACCTGCATTATACAATCATTTTTTTACAGACAAAGCAATGTACTGCAATCAGGGAAGCATCCAATGGGTCTGTTTTGCTGTCATGACATGCCCCTCTTGTGCCATAGGTACCAGAGTCCTGCGCGGGTTAATTTTTTTGCCCGCTCCCACCCCGCACCCTCAAAATTTAAACCCACCCCGCACCTGCAGGAATCTGAGATATCTTACCCGCTCCCACCCTGTACCCACCCCACACTTTTTTGGTCTTCCCGCAGCTGTCCGACAACTACTAAAAATTCATAACTAGGGCTACTAAAAACTCATAACCTGTTTCAGAATCTCCTACTCTGCCAATGCCAGACGCAAGTAAAGCTGTGCTCTAGTATTTCACTCCATGGCATGGGGACATAGTCCCTAATTGCAATTGTTTTGTTTTGCAGTTTAGGCCTAAGTTTCATCTGCTGTTCATACTTGCTAGGTTGTGTTAAGATCAAACAAGGTTTAGGGTTACTTCCATGTTAGGCCAAGTAGTGTAGGTTTGTTTCCACTGAAGCTATATTTTTATGATGAATTGGTCACACTGAAATACATTTTCATCACATTATCTGAATAATACTACCATGAAACGTTGTACTTCATAAACAGCTTTACTGGAATGAACAGTTGACAACGATGTTTGCTGCGCAAGAAATCTTATACTACTTTCTCATAATTCACTTTTATATCATGATGCAAAAATATTCAAGCAATTGTAGTCAGTATTCTTCTCCGTAGTGATTTTGCAATTTCTTGTGTATTTTTAACAAACTTGATGGAGAACGCTTCACAGATGCATTGTGCAGGTGATTTTTCACACCAATTTTATAAGCGCATGTACGTTTAGATAAACAGCGTTCTTGTTGCTATATGGCTGACATTTGCTAATTTTGCTGATTGTTTGGCAAGCTATATAATTGTTTTTTTCAGCAACATGTTCGCAGGAATAAAAAATGATTTTGATGTAATAAACACCCTGTGACCAGAAACAAGTGATAACCCGGAAATCTTTCCTTGTGTGTTTTGACAATGTGACCAGTACGTACTACTATCAAAATAGCTAATTCCACTAGGATACTAGCTATGTTTGATCAAGTCTTATTAGGACAGCTATAGAAAAACTGGTTTTATTCTGAAAAGTATTATCACAAGTTACCCTTTCATGACAAACTCCCTTTTGTCAGGCTAGATGCACCACTGAATGGTTAAGCACATACGTTTCAGGCCATGTCTGCCCCACTCAATTTTAAATCTGGTTCAGCACACATAACATGGCTTTGCCTGATTCTCTCAAAGAAAGAAAAAGAAAGCTTCATTATACTTGCTTTGTACTGCTACATTCACAGTGAATGTTGCACTAGTGGTAACACCACACATGATGCTTTCTTTTACACCTATCATTAATGCCTAGCACAAGGTTGGATAGGCAACAAGTGTCATTTTGCAAGTCTTCACTTCAGTAAGACTCGACTTGGAACTGAACCAATTCTACTGGCTTTGATGGCATGCACTCTATGCACTAGGCCACAACTTGGCCTGATTCAATCAAGTTACTGTTATATTAATTGTCCTCTTATTCTATTTTACTACAAACAAAAAGCAAGCACGTTGACAGACTGAGTTTTGTATTGGTTAGTTAATGTGACTCATTCAAAGCTACTTAACAATTGCACTATCAGCGTACGTGCCTATATGGAATGGGTTTTTATGGAAAAAGAATCAGGCTACATTCAAATACACATCTGGGTTATACTGGATACCACCTGCAATATTTTTCTCTTGAAAGTTTATACATCTACGTATGAAAACTATGAAGAGAAATAGCTTTAACAATTGAAGCACTTTTTTGGGTTTTAATTGCAAGGCATTTTATAAAATTGGCATATGTTATACTCTCAAAAGCTACCTGACATCCAGGTTGTTTTCATGGGGAAAACCCCAGTTCCAAAATGTTAAGCAGGTGTGCCATTCAAAGAAGCACTTTTACCATCATTCATGGGGCAACATTTTCATGGTAAGCCATGATGATTTCATCCGTACTAGTAGCAATTTTAGGCCAGCCAAGGCCGGGAATTTGAAAATATTTCTATTCTGGCCATGCAGATCTCTGCACTCTGTTATAGACACTTGCCAACATGCCAAGTTTCAAGCTGTATTAATATATTTTGCTTTGAATATTATATTCAGATTAAACAATTTCATAATTACCTCTTCAACAAGCAGTTGATGTAACTCTTCCACACAATCTGCAAGCCTTCGTTGGTCAGCACTGTCCACAACCCAAATAAGACCATCTGTGCTTTCAAAATAGTTCCTCCAGTAAGAACGTAAAGAGCGCTGACCACCAACATCCCAGATATTCAATTTAAAACTGAAATCCAACACACACTTTGACAACATATCTTAATACAAATGAGATTGACTATACAGTACACCAATGACATAGACAACATTCACTTATTTAGACATGAAATAAGTTTAAATATCTTCAGAAATCGTAGTGGAATGCTTTGCTAATATATCCACCAGGCACTAAAACCTTGGTACAAAAAGTAGAAGCTGAGTATAAATGACAACCATTTAAACAGCATAAAATGACATTTTTCATACAACATACCTTCTGTGCTCAATTGTCTTGATATTAAATCCCAGTGTTGGTGAAATTGTGTTTATATCCTCCCCAATAAATTTCTTAAGAATTGTGGTTTTCCCAGCATTATCCAAACCTCTGGACAGAGAAGAGTTAAGGAGAACACATTAAAATAAAATGTATCAGATAGGTCTTCTGAGCCTGTATAATCAATGACAATGGCTTACTGTCATTTGAATTTTGTATCAGAAATTAGGTCTAAGCACAAAGTTGCATTAAGGAAAAAGCTGACTTAATCTTTTCCTCACTGTCGAAATAGTTTTATGAGAATGGATACAGTGTTCACTGCTAAGCCACAGTTTAAACCTTGCATAAATCCAGCCAAGACTTTAAAAACAAAAATACACCCAATACCTGTCCTTATGATTCAGGTAAACAGCAGGGATAATATGATGGAGTATGTGAAGCATTCCATTAAAATCAGCAAATTTATGTAGACCTAGTGGTTGTCTTGATTTTTTTAAACGTACTGAAATACCTCATATTTTTTGAGTTTTTCATTGACATCGCTTTTTCACCACCTTTGGCAAACGAGATGACACCTTGTGAATAATTTTGCATGCATAACTTTCCTCATACTTTAAAAATACTATCACAAATAAGGTGTTGCCCTATTGTGCAACAAATTTGCTTTTCAATTTAAATACTTTAACTTTTCAACAAAAACAAAGAAGCTTGACAAGTGTTATGCAAACTACCGTGAAGAAACACTTGAGCACAATTAGAAAACATATATATTTTTTTATTTATTTTATTTAACGGCGACGAGCGGCAGGCCGGAGCCTGAATGTACTCCTCGTCGCGTCATGTCGAGCGAACCAATTCAAGACGAACAGTTAACGAGAGATTGCAAACAGACGGGTCATTCCATGCTTAATTGAACACCCTTGTTCACTCACCCTCATAAAATATGATGAAAGTGAGCTCATTTGAAAGAGCTTCAAAAATAACAACCAACAAAAAAAATTTGAACGAAATCGGTCAAACGGTTACCAAATGGCAGACGTTTCAATTTTTTAATAAATTTGAATTTTATGGTCACGCTTGAGTGATTTCTGCTCTGTACAGCCTCCCCCTTAAGATAAACTGGTGATTTGTTTTTGAATCCCATGTTTTCTGAGGTGCTGATTTAAAAAATGATGGTTTCATTCTTGTAAAATGAAGTTTTCACTGTCAAAATCTGCATTTTGTATGTTTAGCTTCTGTAATCGCTCATGCGTTGCGCACCTAACCAATTCATGTGTGAAAACAACCGCATTGTTTGTGAAGCCTTGTATTTTCAGGAAAACATAGTGGTGTTGGCGTCCCGTTTCCAAATAATATGTTAGAAGGGTGTGAAAATTAACAACTTTGCTATGTTGGGCTTGCGATTTAACCACCCC